>Ga0209249_1001084_pt1 | contig 28382 bp, 10 predicted proteins | sample SaaInlV_200m_DNA_4_FD_184653 | JGI IMG/M metagenome (GOLD analysis project Ga0209249, IMG submission 184653) | Marine microbial communities from expanding oxygen minimum zones in the Saanich Inlet - SI037_S3LV_200m_DNA (SPAdes) (version 2) | ecosystem: Environmental > Aquatic > Marine >...
TACCAATGTTAAACGGCGACGAATACATTATGCTGCAATTAGAAGAATGGCATAATGCAAGAGGAGTTTTCGAAATCCCACCTGAAATAGCTTATAACAAAGATTATTTTGATTTTTATAATTATTCAGCAAATACTGATTGGTTAAAAGAAATTACCAAAAATGGAATTACTCACGATCACTATTTCAGTGTATCGGGAGGAGGTGAAAAAACCAGGTATTTTACTTCATTCAGTTATTTAGATGAAGGCGGAACTACAATCAATACCGGATATAAAAGGTTTTCTACCCGGGTAAACCTTGACTATTTTCTATCAACTAAATTATTGTTTCAGGTAAAATTTAATTACACATCAAGTATAACCGACGGAAATGTTTCACTACAAGGTAACTATTGGAAGTCTAGAAATATAAGGGAAATGGCCTATATAAAAGCACCCAACATGAGCATTTGGGAATACGATGCCAATGGAAACCCTACAGGTGAATACTTTACGCCTATCCAAAGCTATCAGGGCGATGGGGTTACCTATTTTAACCCAGTGGCTGTTGCCCATCTTGGAAAAAACGACAAGAATAGAAATCAATTAGAAAATACATTTACCTTACAATACCGTTTTAACGACTGGTTAACTTTCCGTGAAACTATTTCTTTTCAATATGCAGGTGAAAAATCTAAAAATTACCTCCCATACAATGCAATAGGAGCAGATTGGCTGCAATGGAATATTAACAAAGCCGAAGAAGGCAACTCTTTAAACCGGCAAATACGTACTGAAACACAAATTGCGTTTAATTCACCTTTTAAAAATGAAAATCATGAGTTGTCAGGAGCTTTTACCTGGATTACGGAACAAGCAGGATACGAATGGATGAACATTCAAAGTAACCGCACTCCAAGTACCGACATCCAGGATCCGGCCATTGATGCACAAATAAATTGGATAGGTACCGGTTCGGGCGAAAACAGGTTAACAAGGAGCGTAAATAACCTTAATTACAAATTGTTAGACAGATATATGTTCCAGGCAGTGTTAACAGCCGATGCACACTCTTCTTTTGGCGCAAATAACCGTTGGGGACTGTTCCAGGGTTTATCAGCAGGATGGAGATTTTCTAATGAATCATTTTTAGAATCGCTTACCTGGCTGGACGAAAGTATGTTGCGTGCCAGTTGGGGAGTATCGGGCAGGCAACCAGGTAATGTTTATGCCCGGTTTGCAACTTACCAATCAACGGGTACAGGAAGTTATATATTAGAACCTGCTGTTGCCCCTCAGGGAATTCAGCTGAACAATTTAAGGTGGGAAAAAATCTCTTCTTACGATTTTGGGCTGGAATTAAATTTGTTTAAAGAAAGGGTTTATTTCGAAGCCGATATATATGAAAAAGTAACCAACGACCTGCTCTTCGACCCTTACCAAATACCTTATACATCTGGATACTCGGAATTAACTTATTTAAATGGCGGCCAGATGACAAATAACGGTTGGGAACTAATGGCCGATTTTAAAATTATTAGGACAAAAGATTGGTTGTGGTCAGTTAATTTCAATACTTCGCAAAACATCAATTCATTTAATAAACTTCCTGAAAACTTTAATAGCGAACGTTCTACTTCGATTGGCAACGAACAATATCCATTAAGGGTGGTTGAAGGTGAGCCTATTGGTTCGTTTTTTGGTTTCCGCTATTTGGGGGTGTGGGCAAGCGATGAAGATGTAGTGGCCAGGGACGCCGACGGGAACACATTACACGATAGCGAAGGAAGGCCTATTCCGCTAAGATACACTGATTCTTATACTTTTAAAGGAGGCGATCCAATTTATGAAGATATAAATAATGATGGTAAAATCGACTTAAACGATGTAGTTTATATTGGCGATTCAAACCCAAATTTTATCGGTGGATTTGGGACAACTGTAAAATATAAAAATTTCGACTTTTCCACATCATTTCATTACCGCCTCGGATTTGATATCGTAAATGGGATTGCCATGCAAACCGAGGGGATGAATAACCGCGACAACCAAAGTAAAGCCGTTTTAAGCCGGTGGCGGGTCCAGGGGCAAGACGAAGAAGGAATGCTGCCAAGAGCGTATCTAAATCATCCGGCAAACAACCTGGGTTCAGATCGATACGTTGAAAAAGGAGATTTTTTACGGCTAAATAACGTAAAAATCTCATATCGCTTAAGTAAGGAACTATGCAATAAAATAGGTGTACGTAAAGCTAATATTGCACTAAGTACCCGTAAATTGTACACTTTTACAAATTATAGCGGACAAGATCCGGAAATTAGCCAGGACGCAACCGATCCGTTTTGGATAGGGGTTGACTATGCCAGGACCCCGCCCCCGAAAGTATATACTATTAGTATTGGTGTTGGATTCTAAATTATTAAACGATGATTAAAAAAATTAAATATTTGCTGGTAATCTTCATGGTTTTTGCACAATTCTCTTGCAACGATTGGCTGGAGTTGATCCCTCCGAATGGGTTAATCCGGGAAGAATTCTGGAAAACAAAGGAAGACGTAGAAGCGGTTTTAATGGCTTCGTATGAATCTTTTGCCGGGTTAAACCGAAACCTGTTTATTTTTGGCGAGATAAGGGGAGATATGCTCGAAGGAGATGTTAACCAGGGAACGGGAGAACAGTTACTGATGGAAAATAATATTTACCCAGACAACGGGATATGTAACTGGAGTAATTTCTACAAAGTAATCAACTATTGTAACGAGGTCATCAAAAATGCTCCCTTGGTGCAGGAAATGGATAATACGTTTACCGATTATAAAAAACAGGGTTTAATGGCCGAAGCCTATTTCCTGAGAAGCTTAGCTTACTTTTATCTGGTACGGCTTTACAAAGAAGTTCCATTAATACTAGAACCAAGTGAAACTGACGATGCCGATTTTTACGTAACAAAATCAAGCGAAGAAGTAATCCTGAACCAGTTAGTAAGCGATTTAGAAGAATACAGGACATTTGCGCCATCGGGCGGGTTTGCAACAATAAGGGAAAATAAAGGCCGGGCTTCCAAGGCTTCTTTCGATGCATTGCTGGCTGATATTGAATTATGGAGGTTTAACTACGAAGCTGTAATCGAACATGTACAGGCTATAGAAAATAATATTGAATATACACTGATGCCAGGTGGAAGATGGTTCGAAATGTTTTTCCCGGGAAATTCGCTCGAAGGTATTTTTGAATTCCAGTTCGACGATAACTTAAACCAGAAAAATGGCCTTTACGGAACAATGAACCGAAACAGTAGTCAATACATCCCAAGTCAAAAAGCATTGGAGATGTTCGCCTTTGAGTTTGCCAGTGAACTGGTTCGTGGAGAAGATGTTACGATTAAAAAATATGGTGAAGATGAATTTATTATTTGGAAATATGTTGGGATGGCACCCGACGGACAGAGTGTAAGATCAGGTTCTTATCAAAACAGTAGCAACTGGATAGTATATCGACTGGCTGATGTGTTATTAATGAAAGCTGAGGCATTGTCGCAGTTGGAAAGGTATCAGGAAGCAATGAATATTATTATCGAAATCAGGGACCGGGGCAGCGTGCAACCAATGCCGATTGCCAATTCGCCAAATGCTTATGAAGATGCCATTATGAACGAAAGGGCCCTTGAACTGGCTTATGAAGGAAAACGTTGGTTCGATTTGCTAAGAATGGGGCGAAGAAATAATTTTGCCAGAAAAGATAAGTTGATTGAAATCATTGTAAGCAATGTACCTTCAACACAAAAAAGAATATTGGCGGCAAAATTAACCAATCCCTTAGGTTGGTATTTGCCCATATTTGAAGATGAAATTGAGCGTAACAAAAATTTAGTCCAAAACCCGTATTATGATTTTTAATATGAAAAAAATTATATACATATTAAGTTTATTTGTTGTAGTTGTACTTAGTTCATGTCAGGAACCTGAACGTGTTGCAGGCTTCGAGGATGCCGAGCAATTTACTATTTACAACTACCTGATGGAGAACAAAGAAAATTTTTCGAGTTTTATTTCTATACTTGAAAAAGGGGGGATAGATAAAACATTGAGTGCCTACAATCCCGACGGAGTTGGTTACACCCTGTTTTTGCCCGACAATAACGCTGTTAACGACTTCATTAGTAAAAACGAGCAATTCAATTCATTGGAAGCTATTTTAAGTAATGTCGAATATGCAGCAGCATTTAGCAGATATCATGTAGTAAATATGGGCGTGCACACGAATGATTTTCCTTTTGGCGCATTTTCTGAACCTACATTATCGAATGATTTTTTAACAGTAAGTTTTGTGATTGAAACAGATACTTCGTATTATAAAATAAATAACCAGGCAGCTGTCATTTATCCAAACATTGAAGTATCAAACGGGTATGTCCATCTTATCCAAACTGCTTTACAACCAGTTACATTTACAAGTTATGAGTGGTTAGGGCTAAATACAGGTTATTCAATTTTTAAAGCAGCAATAGATGTGACCGGCTTGCAGTCGATTGTAGATATAAATATCAAAGAAGATGAAAATTTGCAACCTGTTACCATGTTGATTGAACCCGATGCAATATTCCAAAAATTCGGTGTCAACTCGGTAAACGATCTCGCAAATCTTATTAGCCCCGATAACAGCGATTATACAAATACCACTAATCCATTGTACAACTTTGTTGCATATCATGTTTTAACAGGAAGTATGTTTATCGACAATTTTGAAGGTGTAAGCTCAAACTACACAACCTTTTCTGAGATTCCGTTGAACATAAACGGAAATGGCATTGACCTTGCAATAAATAAGGGAAAAGAAATATATGACACTATTATTGTCCAGACAGATTCAACATTTATCGATTACATAGGATTTTTGTATGATGAAAGTAATGTTTTAACACAAAGTGGGGCTATTCATTTTATCGATAGGATTATGAAACAACAAACACCCTCCCGTTCAATTAAAACCTATGAATTTTGGGAAGAGCCGTTAATTACAGGTTTCCGAAGGGAAATAGGGACATATCTTATCGAAGACAAACAATCATTAAACAGTATTAAATGGTCTGGAGCCGATCTGTTTTTTGTAGAATTAGGAGAACAAAATACTTCTGCATGGGGAAACGATTACCTGGAAATTGAAGGCGATTTTATTATTTCGTACGAAATTCCCAAAATAATACAAGGGAAATATGAGGTGTTTCTTGGTGCAGAAGCATTTAATTCACGAAATGCTTTGGTAGAAGTTTTTATTGATGATAAAAAAGTAAGCGGACTGGTGGATTTATCAATCGGTGGCAGTTCTAACTACCCATTTCAAAGCATCTTATTGGGAACTATTGATTTTCAAAGATATGATTCTCACAAGGTAGAAATCAGGCCCTTAATACCAGGACGATTCTTATGGGATTATATTCGTTTTGAACCAATTTAAATTAAACTAAAAATGAACTTTAAAATAGGCATATTAGTTTTTGCAATCTTTGTTTCCCTTTTGGTGGCATGCACCAAACAATGGGACGATCACTATAATGTTTATCCGGAAACGGTCGATAAAAACATTTGGGATGCCATGCAAAGCGATCCAAAAATTTCAACTTTTGTTCAAATTTTAAAAGAACATCAGGCTGACACTTTGTTTCAAACAGATATTCCATACACTATTTTTGCGCCAACCAACGACGCAATTGCAGAATATACAAGTACAAATTCAATTACCGACGTGCTTTTGGCTTATCACATTGCTCCTCATTTTATACAGTCGGGGAACATTGAGGGAAAACGAAAAGTCCAAACTTTAACTGAAAAATTTGCGCTATTCGAGAAATATGGAAAAACTGTAATGATTGATGGAATAAACGCTGATTCGGAAAGCCCCTTGTTCTTAAATGGAAAATATTTTGTTATGGAAAAAGTGGTTGAACCAAAAGCAAACCTGTACGAATATTTTGTGTTAACTAATCCGTTTTTAAGTAACTACATCGATGGTCAGGATTCAATTATCCTGGACAAGGAAAAAAGCAAGCCGATTGGTTTTGACGAAGATGGAAATACTATTTATGATACGGTTTCTATCATTTATAATAAATTTGAATATAAATATTTTCCGGTAAAACATGAGTTCCGAAATCTTACCAGCACCATTGTTTTTCCTAAAGAAGACGATTATAACGCAGCGCTGGACATAATGGCAGATGCTCTTGGTAGTAATTATAACAACCATGGCGATATACCAATCAAATGGCAGGAAAATATTCTATTCCCACATTTATTAGAACAAGGGGTATTTTTAAATATGCTTGAACCTGAAGAATTTATTTGGGAATCGGAAAAAGACACATTAAAATTACAAAATATTCTAGGTGACAGTATTGTTATTGATTATATACCTATCGAAAAAACACTATGCAGCAACGGATATGCCTACAATTATCAAAATTACGCAATACCCGACTCCTTATACCTGGGCGGGACAAAACTTGAAGCTGAATGGTTATTAAAAGAAACAGGTGTAAACCGATATTCCTGGACAGATAGTGTAACCGTAAATAGTGGCATTTCTGTTATTCCGCTAAGGGAATTTATTACAACAGCATCAAACGATTCCATAGTAAGGGTGCCTTTCCCCAAAGGATATTCCGGGGAGTATTCAGTTGAATTCAAAAGCCCAAGTTTATTCCCAAGAAAATATGTAATGATAGTAAGGACTCACATGGATATCGGGGGTGTTTACGATATCTATATAAACGATGAATTGGTTAAGACATTCGATTATTACGACTACATATTATACAGAGGCCTAATGTTTAGTGTAACCGGGGCAAGGTATCTCCCTGACGGCAGGTTTAATAGTTTTGATATGTATGTTGATAATTTACAGGAATACGGCAAAGCAACAATAAGGTTTGAATATAAAAAGCCGGGTTTTGTTGTGAGCAACGGTTTAGTAATCGATTACATTGAATTTGTACCAGCTGCCGATTAAGCGTAAATATTGAATTTAATAGTGAAGAGAACATACAACATAATAACTTGTAATAAGCACTTTAATAAAGTGAACAATATGCTTTTGGATTATAAATCAGGCAAATTGATGACATATTTTATAAAAAAAATAAAATTGCATCAAGTGCAAACCAGTGTAATAATGAATTATCGATTCTTCTTAACAGATTTTAGAAAGCTGGCTGTTTTAACAGCGTTTCTGATAATAGGCATTTCAACAGCTTTTGCCCAAGACACTTTGCTCATAAAAGGAACTATCGTAAATGGTGCAAATCAGCCCGTTGCTAATGTTTCAGTGGGTATTGAGGGGGCTTTTGAATTACCTGCAGTAACAAACCAGGAAGGCGAATTTACTTTAAAAGCTTTAACCGGTAGCGAATGGTTAAACATCTCCCCTTCGAGCGATTACAAAAACAAAAGGGTATTCTTAAACAACAGGGAAGTTCTTACCATTTATCTTACAAATAAAGAAATAGAATCGGGCGATGACGTAATTTCAATATTGTCTCAGGATATTTTAAAACGTGATATGGTTTCAGCATTTTCAACGCTTAATTCAGACAATATTAAAAAAACCACTGCACTTTCTGTCGATCAATACATGCAGGGACGGGTACCCGGAATGCATGTTATTAACCGATCGGGAGATCCGGGAAGCGGCGCTGTAACAATGATAAGAGGTATAAATTCGCTAAATGCCAGCAACCGCCCACTGTATGTAGTAGATGGAATCCCTATAAATTCAATGGGAGTTTTTGGTTCAAACCTCGAAGGGTTTGAATATAACCCGCTTTTAGGAATAAATACCCTCGATATTTCTCAAATTACTATTATAAAAGATCCTTCCGTAACAGCAGCTTATGGATCAAAAGCATCAAATGGTGTAGTATTTATCGAAACATTGGATCCCAGTGCTACTCAAACAGTTATTGAACTGGATTTACGAACCGGGTATTCGTTGGCTCCTTCAAATCAAATTCCACAAATGAGCGCAAGCCAGCATAAAACTTTAGTTAGCGAATTGCTGTTTTCTTCGGGATTGCAGGAAGAACTTATTATTGAAGAATTCCCAAATTTATATCTTACACCGGAAGACGAGCGTTATATCGATTATCAACATGCCACGAATTGGCAGGACATGATTTTTTCGGATGCAGCTTTTACAAACCTCAACATTAATGTAAAAGGCGGGGACGAAATTGCACGGTACGGACTTTCTTTTGGTTATATAAATGGCGATGGGATAATTAAAACCACAGGCTACGATGGCTATAATCTCCGATTTGTTAGTTTACTAAACATTTTTACCTGGTTAAAAATGGATGCCGGAGTTTCTGTCAGTTATAATAACTCTCAATTAAAGGAATCGGGGAAAATTGCAGAAACCAGTCCAATTTTAACAAGTTTGGCCAAATCGCCAATGTTAAACCCATACCAATACGATGAGGACGGGCTACAATTAACCACCCTTGCACAGGTAGATGAGTTGGGAGTTAGTAACCCCCAGGCAGTCATTGATAACTATGAAGCAAAAAATAACAACTTCAATTTTACATCTGCTTTAGGTTTTGAAGCTACTCTAAAAAAAGACCTTATTCTTTATTCCAATTTCGGATTAAACTACAATGTACTTAAAGAACAACTATTTATGCCAAACCGAGGCATGGAGCGATATTACAACGATGAAGCAATTAATGTTTCAAAAGCTTCCAATAACAATTTAACATCTTTTTATAGCAATACATATTTGAAATTTAATAAGAAGTTAGGTAGAGATCATGTTTTCAGCACGATTACCGGTTTAAATATACTGAGCAATAAATTTGAATATGACTGGGGACTTACTAAAAATGCCCATCAAAACGATGAATATAGGATGTTGCAGGATGGTACAAACAATTTAAGGGAAATTGGTGGCGCAAACCGCACATGGAATTGGCTTTCAATATACGAAAACCTAACTTATAGCTACAAAGACAAATACATTGCAATGGCTTCGTTTTCTCTCGACGGTTCTTCCAGGGTTGGCGACAATGCAGCAAATACAATGAAATTAAGTGGTGTGCCTTTTGGTCTGTTTTATTCTGCAGGTGCTGCCTGGAGAATTTCAAACGAGTCGTTCCTGAAAGATAAATCTACTTTGGAAGAGTTAAAACTTAGGTTGACCTTTGGCCGTTCGGGAAATGACGATATCGGTGAATCGAATGCTACAAATTATTATAATGCCATAAAATTCAGGGAAACATCAGGATTGTATCCGGCACTGCTGCCCAATGATGAGCTAACTTACGAAATGGTTTCCCAAATTAATGCAGGAATTGACTTGTCGCTTTGGGGTAACAGGTTAAGTACCACTTTTGATATTTACAAATCGCAAACAGATAATTTGCTTATTTACGCCCCACTCGAAACTTATTTTGGCTACGATTTTAGACCTGAAAATGGTGGAAAAATGAAAAATTCCGGTATTGAATTAAACCTGTTTTTCAGATTAATCGACAATCCTAAATTTAAATGGGACATTCAAGCTTCGTACTCTACAAATAAAAATGAAATAGTAGAAATAAAGGGAGATAAATTAGTAACGTACGTACAGGGAGGAGAAATTGTAAATACCATTGGTGAACAAGCCAACAGTTTTTACGGGTATATTTTCGAAGGGGTATATTCAACAACTGAAGAGGCACAGGGAGCAGGTTTGGTAAACAACAAACTTGTAAACTATAAGGCGGGCGATGCAATTTTTACCGATTTGTCAGGGCCTAACGGATCTCCCGATGGAGTCATTAATAATTTTGACAAAACGATTATCGGCTCTTCTATGCCAGAACATTTTGGAGGATTTAACAATACTGTTCAATACAAGAATTGGACGCTAAATACATTTTTCCAATTTGTAACTGGTAATGAAATATTTAATTACGTACGAAGTGAAAATGAAAATATGGTAGGCCTTGAAAACCAAAGCACAAAAGTATTGGACAGATGGCAATTTGAAGGTCAAACAACAGAAGTACCAAGGGCACAATTTGACGATTTAATCGGAAACTCTTCTTTCTCGACCCGTTGGATAGAAGATGGTTCGTATCTCCGTTTAAAAAATATTTCTTTAAACTATACAATCCCTAATGAGTTTTTGGCTTTTAAAGATGCCCAATTTTATATTTCGGCTAGCAACATATTTACGATTACAAAATATTTAGGCTACGATCCCGAATTTGGCCACTCACATAATCACATTAGCCAGGGCATAGATTATGGACAAACACCGCAGCCGAGGCAATTTATTTTGGGAATTAAACTAGGTTTATAATGTATTTATTTGAATAGAAATGAGAAACATTAATAAATATACAATTACAATCAGTGCGTTTCTGTTATCACTGATTTTATTTTCTTCATGCACTGAGTTCCTAAATCCTGATCAGGAAATAAATATCACAGAAGATAAATTATTCGATGACTGGTATGAATATCGTTCTATTGAAATGGGCTTATACGGACTTCAGGCCGAATTGGTGGAACAAATTGTAATTCTTGGCGAATTAAGGGCCGATTTGCTTCAAATTACAGAAACCGCCGATGCCGACATGGTTGAAATCTATAATTTCAACATAACAAGCGAAAATAAATATGCCTCGCCAACAAACTTTTTCAAGCTAATTTCTGCAAGTAATAATTTTATTAAAGTATTGCAAAACAAGCACCCAGAAGTTCTTGATCCTGCAAGCCCTATAAATAATTACGACAGGCTGTATGGTGAAGCTTTATGTATGCGTGCCTGGGCCTATTTTAATGCAGTCCGCATTTACGGTAAAGTACCTTTTATTCATGAATCACTAACCTCAATAGATGAAGTAAATAATTACCTCAATTCGCCGGGTACTTATATCGACAGTGTTAATATTGTTTATGGATTAAACGGTTACGATAACGACACCTTGTACAACAGCCCCATTTCTTTGGAAAAACAATATTTCAGCCAAGATTTAATTATCGATTATTTCACCAATGAACTGGAAAACAAAGTAAAAGCGGTGGGTGTAAACCATCACATCGAAAATAATGACGAAACCTGGGAAGTTACGATCTGGAATACGCACGCATGGCATACATTGCTCGGGAGCATGTACCTAACCGACGGGGATTTAGCCAAGGCAGTTTACCATTTCGAGAAGATTGTTTATTTACCATCCGATAATTACCGTTACCAACTCGACCAAAGTTTCAGTAACTGGAATTGGAGGAATATTTTTAATAATATCGATTTAAAAGAACACATTTTTACTTTGTGGTTTAACAAATCAAATTTTCAACAAAACCAGTTACAAACCTTTTTCGAACCAAGGCCACCACATAAATACATGTTAAAACCAACACGCAGGGCAATATTGAATTGGGAAACCACCTGGGATAATTTTACATTACAAACAAATAACAGCCAACCCTGGTTGGCAAAAACTGTTTGGAAAGGAATGCCAGGCGATTTTTCAAGAGGTTATGGGGTTTCATATGCCTATTTGCAAAACGGGGTTCCGATTTCAGAAAGTAATGTATTTGCAAGCCTGTGGTTAAAATCGGAAGGCGATTTCAGGACTGCTGATGTGCTAATTCAAGATGTTGACACCGTTGTTTGGAAATACTCGTGGAATAAAAATGTTTTTGACCAGGATGCCAATTTTATTGTTTACAGGGCAGCCGGTGTACATTTGTGGCTGGCTGAAGCTTATGTTTATTGGAAATTTGTAAGAAACAATGTACCCAGCAATTTTACAAGCAATGCAGTTAATATTGTAAATAATGGTGCCAATTACTCTGCCGATCTTAGCCGGCCACAACTTGGTGTAAGGGGCCGGGTTGGATTTGGTGGATCAAACGATGGTATTCGGGTGGGCAACATTAATTATTTGCGCGATCCGTTTAGCAACGAAATTACTGGTTACCTGGATTTTACGGGCGATTTTTTAAGCCTTCAATTGTATTTAGAAGAACTTATTATGGATGAACGGGCACGCGAACTTGCTTTTGAAGGTGAACGTTTTTATGATTTAATGCGTGTTGCCAAAAGAAGAAATGATCCTTCATATCTTGCTGAAAAAGTTTCCGAAAAGTTTCCGTCAGGAAGGCGAGAAGAAATTTACAATCTGCTCCTCAACGAAAACAATTGGTATATTAATTATTTTGAATAACGTTAACTCTGTTGTAATAATGCTGTCAAAAAATACTACTTTTTATTCAAAAAAGTAAGGTATTAACCGATTCTGCATCAAGTAAAATGCGGTTGTTTTTTTTCAATTTTATTTCAACTTCCTTCCAGTTGTTATTTTTTGTGGTTGTTGTTATTATACCTCGATTTTCAAGTATTCCATCTAACTGAACATCAACCGGCACTTTTTTTAAATTAATCAGTTGAAGAACAATTTGATTTTTTTCATTAATCCCGCAGATTGATAGGATTTCCGGATCGGAACTTACTGAATGGACAATATTGGTGCCCGAATTTAAAAAGTCGGTGTAATGTTGTGTTACATAATATGTAGGGAATTTAACCCGGGTGTCGGGCGACATAATTGCATAATTGTTTTGCCAGGTCCAATACATTGAAACAGAAACTTCGGCGTATTTCATCATTCTAAGCGAAATCGTGGCAAAGCGAAAAGCAAAATCCCATGATTCATTCATCCCTTTAGTTTTCCACGACATTGCATCGAAACCCAATTCGCTGCACCAAACTTGTTTATTCCATGCTTTAGCTAATCCAGCAATCCTTTCAAATTCATTGTTGGGGATGTTTTCCGACCACCAACTGTGAAAACATAATGGCCCCAGATATTTCCAAATGGTTGAATCAGCCGCAATTAATGTTGCAAACTCAACTGTCCCTTTTGTTTGTGCGGTGTCGGCCCATAAAAATTTAGTTTTAAGCCCTGCATTTTTAAATCGCTCTCCTGCCATTTTAAAAAACCGAATAGATTCTTCCGGCGAAAAAATAGTCATGTATCCCCCATCCGATTCATTAAACGAAAAATAATCCACTTCAACACCATAATCATCTTTTGCTTTTATTAAAAAAACAAGCAACATATCAATTACTTCATCATATTTTTCATAAAGGACCCGACGTTTATCCCTTCGTTCAGGCTTGTCAACCAGTTCGTTTGCAACGCGCCAAACCGAAACAGTAAAATTAGAAACTCCATAATCATCTTTCATCCGTTTCATTGTTTCCAGCAATGATATAACCGCATTTTGTTCCAATAATTTGCCACCTTTATATTTAGAATACTCCAGTTCGTTAAACTGTAAAGGCAACGCGACACGAACGTGACTGGGTTTAAAATCTTTTAAGGTTGCTTCGCCAATCGCATCCCAGGCTTTTCCGGTATAATTCGCCTGGCAATAATTTCCACCTATCGATTCAATTTTTTGCCGTTTAATTTCTGGATAAATTTTCACTACCAATGGTTGTGAGAATAATGTTAACGCAGAAACAAAAATCAGCACAAATAGTATTAAAACAGGAATAAAACGAGGTTTAAGTTTCATAATAAATAGTTTATTTTTTAATAAATTTACTTTGTAACAAATTGTTTTCGCGAACCACTTTTAACAGGTACATACCTGGCGTTAAATCACCCAAATCAAGTTTGAACTTTAATTCTTTTCCAAACAATAACGAATAAATAAGATTCCCTTTTAAATCCCTGATTTCAACATTTCCATAGCTAATGTTTTCCTGAATTTGAAAATATAAAACATCGCCCACCGGGTTTGGCCATATTTTTATGATTTTGCTATTAGACAACAATACCGGACCAGTGGCATAAGCTTGCATTTCGATGTTGACTGTGGTATCGTTATTTAGAAACAAATTTCCGCTGATATCGTTGTACCCCCCCTTATAAATCAGGTAACTGTAATTTGCAAACACTGGCATGTCGTTAAATTTTGCTAATCCAAGATTTGTTGAAATAAGTGTATCGCTGTTTAAAATAACATTAGCATTATTTACCGGTGTTGCTGTATTTCCCTCTTTTAACCTGAATTTTATGTATGCACCTGATCGGGTCAAAAAGAAATGAAAAGTGGTGTCTGAAACAATGGTAACCGTTCCGCTTTCATTAATAAAGGAATTCTTTTCAATTAAATAGTCGAAATTTCCGGCATAAGCTGTAAAATAGGTTTCACCATTTTCATCTGTAACTTCCGAATTATTATTAAAAATTACAGGAGTCCCTTCAAATGTATTTCCTGTACTTTTATCGTGAACAACAATAGTTACATCATATTCTTTTGGGTTTAGATAAAATGTAAATGTCGTATCGCTGTAAATTGTGTATTGTTTGTTGAATAAGGGATAAAACTCATTTTTATTTAGATTGATGATCAGCAGCGGGTTTACTTTCTCAAAAATGGCTAAACCTGTATTATCGGTTAATAAAGTTTGATTTAAAATTTGAACTTCGCAGCCTGACAATGGTTCTTCAGTAAAACTATGTTTTATTTTTATTGAAACTTTATAAACAGGAATCCCGGTACTATCGTTCATTCTTCTTTCCAGCTGATCGAGATACAGCGATTGGGGAAACAAATCTGTTCCTTCACCCACTCCTTCAACAAAATCGCGTGGTGCAGTATTAAAATCATATCCATTTATAGAACCTGCAACCGGATCGACTTTTACATTATTTGCCTCACCGGATGTACCAATAATATAACCATTGCCAAATTGTCGCGATTCAATAATGTAATCCTTGCCGGGATGGTACACAATTCCTTTTGTATTGTAAAAAACCGATTGTGTTGAAGAATAACCGTGAATCACATCACCACCCCAGGGGCGAAACGTAGATTCCAAATAATCCTGATCAACCGTAAAACAATCAATCAAATTCGACATACTTAAATACATGTGGAAATCGCTGGAATATTTTGAATTTTCGCCAATACAATTGTGAATTACATTCCCATTGCTGTACGGAAATTTAAAATCATAATTGTGCCTGCTATGGTTCGCACGGCAGTTTTTAACCAAACAATCGTTTGAAATTAAGGTAAACATGTAGCCATTTCCACCACCACCTTCGTACTGTGGTTTTTGAAAAAAACAGGAATCCACCGTAATTCCCCGGCATTGATTAAGCAAAAGACCATTGGACAAAATATGGATATCTTCAGTATTATTTTCTGGTTTATAGGTATTTACATTTTTTACCCAGCAGTTTTGTGCATATTTTAATTGAATGGCATGTGAGGCATGAACATCGTAAGCACCAGTGCCTGTATTTGTGTAAGTCTCTTCTTCCCATCCCGGTTTATCGTTTTGACGGTTACCTATACTCAGGTTTTCGATACCACATTCAGTAATGTGATTTTTAGCATGGTAAATGCGCGCATTGTCGCGCATTTTCATAAAATACCGCGTTGGGGAGTCGATGTAAATTAAATTGTTTTCAACATCAATAGAATCGATTTGGCGCAGAAACATAAGTCTGCTGCCCATTCGGTCCAAATATTACTCATTCCATGTTCTTCAATAAAATCATCGGTTCCATCGGTACGTAATATAATTTGGTCTCCTTCTTCAAAACCCAAAACAGACTTAACAGGAATTATCTGAGTTGGAAAAAGTAAATCGGAACTTAATTTCGTTGTTGTACCAAATTGCTCGGACCACGTGCAATATTGCCCCATCATCCAAACAATATTTTTCTGCCGCATGTAACTTGCATCATTAAAAATAAATGTTGAATCGCTGCCTGCCCCTCGAAGTATTGTATTGTTGTATTGAATCCTCAAAGCACTTTCCGCGCTTCCAGGGTTAACTTTGTATGTTCCCGAGGGAATATAAACAACTCCGCCCCCACCCTGGCCAACATCATCAAGTGCCTGCTGAATAATTTGGGTAACATCAGTTTCACCGGAATTGTCAGCACCATAAGGTTGTTGTGTGACATCAACAATATTTTTTTCGATAACAGGTATTTCTTTTTCGCCCTGATGATATCCGGCGTAAGAAAAATCGTGCAAGAACCTGTTGTTCAAATCTTTAAAACCAGGTTTCCAGTTTTCCGGATAAAGTGTACTTCTCCAGGAATTATCTGTTTTTGCATTTGTAGATTCAATGGTTAACACACGTGAATTTGCAAAAACTTCCTGAATGTGTTCAACTGAGTTTTGCTCGTTTACAAGGTTGCTCCACGACATAAACCACAACCAGGGAGCATCTAATTCAAAACATTCACCGGGATCAGGAATTGGTCCGTTTTCAGTCATGGCGATTAATTTTTCACCATTAGTTAAATTAAATAACTTATCGAAAGAAGCTTTCTGCGGACCATAATTAAAAGCCCCCGGATACGAATCATGACCAATAATATCGACCTTATCGTTGCCTGGATACCAATCTGTTTCGGGTGTGGACCAAACCCAAATCAGGTTGTGAATTTGATGATGGTTCTTAATTCGTTCGAATATTATATCGTACAATTTTTTACAAGGTTCCGATCCTTTTGCCCCCCACCAAAACCAGCCACCACCGGCTTCGTGCAATGGCCTGAAAATAACCGGGATATTGGCATCCTGAAATTTTTTTAATTGAAGGGCAATGGCATCAATATCCCTGATAATCAAGTCGTATTCCTCAGTACCCGGAATAACTGCCAGCCTAATATCGAAATCGGTATATTCGGTATAAAATGTATTTGTTCCGGCTTCCCCACCAGTTGGCGAATGCCAGTGCCATTGAAAAGCAACAATCCCTTTTCCATTTGTTGAGTTGTACCACTCGATTAAGCGGTTTACCCTTCCATCGTCAACTGCACCAAAAACATGGCCACCACTCCATTTGTATGGATAGCCTTCGGTATAAGATTTAAGGTCTTCGTTATTGATCATTGGGGTTTTCCCTGCCAGGTTTTTTAATTCGGTAAAATAACTTGTGGTTTGCCCCGATATTATCCGCTCTCCAAACTGTAACTTTAAAAACCGGTACAAAGCCCTGGTTTCTTCTGTGGCATCCGGATCGACCAAATCTTCTACTATATTAAACTGGTTTTTTTCTGCAGCATAAATTTCAAACTTATCGAAATCGGTATAACCCCAGTCGCTTTTTATGGTAATCAGGTTTTCGCCTTCCTCTAAAAGAAACTTTCCTACTTCGATATTTGCGAATGTTTCTGTTTTAGGGAATTGAACATTGCCCTGGCCTTTGCCATTTATAAAAAGTTGCTGGTATTTATCTCCATTTAGACCGTTGTACCGAATAAACAATTTGTAAAATCCTCTTTCATAAATAGTTACAGAAACAGTTAATTTATCGGCCGAAGAATCAAATCCGGTAACATATCCTTTTCCTGAAAAACCCGTGTTAACTGAATCAATCCTGACGCCGTCCAACTCGCCGTCTTCTGCCTCAATTTCTGCAACCAAGGGATCGTTTTGGGCATTTGCATGCCAAAAATTTACAAACCAAAATAATTGTACGAGCAGGATTATTAAAATTTTTAATTTCATTTATTTTGTTAAATTCCTGATTTATTTTAATTGTTGTTTTTATGACGTTTCGTTATACCTTAAATAATTTACTTGTTGTATTTTCTCAACAATTCACGGGTTTTTATCCCCGATTCTTTAAGATCTGAATTTTTCCAGTTTCCGATATCACTAGCACTGCGGTTAAGCATTGAACAGGTTTCATTTTTATCGGCAATCGACCAGCAAACCCAACTTATTTTGTTTGTTTCCATCCAGTCGATCCAGATTTTCCATGATTCAAAATCAATTTCCCCGTTTCCATTCGCTTCCATGCCTGCGCATTCTGACACAAAAATTGGAATCCCTTTATTAAGGGCATAGTCAGACCGTTCGCGCAATGATAGTCCGTGTGTACCCGCATAAAAATGTACGGTATACATCAAATTTGAAAACCCTTCAATCGGATCGTCCGCAACAATATGAATGTCCTGATCCCAATGAGGGCTTCCCACAAGGATAATATTATCGGGATCTTTTTCGCGAATAGCCTTAATTACTTTAATCGAATAATCCTTTACCTTTTCCCATGAATCATCAACTGGTTCATTAAAAATCTCGTAAATCACGTGTGGATATTCACCATATTTTTCGGCCATTTTAGTAAAAAAACTTATTGCTTCATTTAAATGCAGTTCATGACTGTGCCAATCAATAATCACATAAATATCATTTTCAATAACCCCCTTAATTACTGCTTCTATTTTTTCTTCCGACCATTCAGTTTTATCGATGTAACTATTTCGTGGGCCAACACCGAGTGCTGCCCTAACTACGGTGCATTTAAAATCGTTAGCAAGCCATTTAACCGATTCTTTATTGTAAAATCTGGGCCACCAATTATGCCAACCATAACTTATTCCACGAAGTATAATCGGTTCGCCATTTTCGTTCACCAAAAAAGTACTTTCGACTTCAAGCTGGCCATTTTCTTTAACCGGTTGTGCATTGGTGCTATTTATTCCTGAAAAAAATAAAAGAAAAAAAACAATAACAAGTGTAGTTTTCATACCCGTTGATTTTAGAATAATAAATATTAGACACTATATTAAATTATTAATTTATTGCTTGGTAACAGTTTTATTTGATTACTATTTTTCGTGAATATCGTCCATTTTTAGATGTGGCATGAATAACGTAAATCCCAGTTGGGATATCGTAAGTTGGAATTTGGGTCACTTCACCAGGTTTAATAAATGTACGGAACAACGCCCCCGATAAATTATACAAATCAATTGTTTCAATATTTGTGTTACTAAGTTGTTTTACAATTAATCCGCCATTTTTTTGCTGAAAAACAGTAAAAGGAAATTCAATTTGATTTTTCAGGTTTGAAACATTTGTTGTCAATTCAAATATCATTTTATCGATATTGAACAAGGGATCGCCAAGTACAGAAAAGCGCACGATTTGTTCGCCGGTGTACAAATACATTTTCGTTGTAATAGGTTTTGTATTTAACCAACTGTAACAGGTTAGGGCTGTTAAAATATCCGATTTCACTGTGTCCACACTAATTTGAAAGGTCCCCCCTCCATACAAAGCTGCCACATAAGTAGTAACATCATACCATCCTTCTGTTTTTACATTTACCGAATATTCATACCATTCGCCGTTAATTGCATTTCCAACGTGGTATCCATCACCCAGGCGTTCGTAAATATCAACTCCCTCATCAGGCCGGTAGTCACCACCAACATTCAATAAATCAGCATCGTGGTACGATAATCCTTCGCCACCTTTATCAAAATCTTCAGCTTCAACAATACCAGGAATTACCTGGAGCGTGTCGTAAAATGGTATCCTGACAGCTTTAACCCAGGTTGGAAAAAATACCTGAAAGGGTTGTGAAAAAAGATCGGTAGTATCGCTATAATTGGCAATTGCCCTGTAACTGTAATATTTCGACATAGCAGGTTTAATGTCATAATAAAGGATTGAATCAGGTGGAAGAACAGCGATGTCGGTATAATGATTTTCAGTCCCCAGCCGGCGTTGTATAATAATGCTATCGTGATCTAAAACCCTGTTTGCCCATCTGACCCTGACAATTGAATCCTGGTAAACATCAACTCTTGGATCTGGCGCATCAACTGTTGTATGAATTAGAATATCTTTCACTTCATTCCAATCGTGTTGTTCCCTTTCCATAATTCGAAAATCACCACCATCATCCCAGGCCGCCGAGGCAAAACCATATTTTTGCGACAATTCAACATAAGCCCTGTAATGCCTCATCCTTGAATTATAATCAGCAATTCTTTTTGAACCAAATTCTCCCAAAAAAACCGGGATATTATTTTCTTTCGACCAATCATCAATAGTTTTAAATTTAGTGTCAAGCTGGTTGTAATCGTAATTCCCTCCAAAAGTCCCGGTTCCTTCAAGCCCAAAAGGCCAGGGATCATACGAATGAAATGAACCAATAATATAATCATCGTCTGGAATCGCAGCTTCTAACAGATCCTCGGAGCTGCCCCAGTTATGTCCCTGAAAAATCACCAAACGTGTTGGATTGGTTTTACGTATTATTGAAAGAATGCGGGCATGCATATCATCGTTTTGTGTTTTGTTTAATCCATGAGGTTCATTCAGGACCTCAAAAATTAGTTTCTCAGGTTTGTCTTTAAATCGATCGGCTATCTGTGTCCAAATACTGTCGAAACGGGCTTTGTTTGCTTCGCTGTAATTATCTTTTATCCAATTGTCGTGGTGAGAGTTAATAACAATAAACATATCGCGCGACAATCCCCACTCTACTACTTGTTCGATTCTGTTTAACCAGACAGTGCTCACTGCGTAAGGAGGTGTTTTGCCGGTGTAATTGTCCCAACGTACGGGAATCCTTACACATTGAAATCCTGCATCTTTGTACATATCAAAATAATACTCCTGTGCTTTAGGGTTGTTCCACCCTGCTTCGGTAGGTGGTTCATGGGTATTTCCAAGGTTAATCCCTTTTTGAATTTGCAAAATGGCTTCGTGAGGTGTTATTTGGGCAAAAGAATTTGATATTATTCCTATAAAAAGAAATACTGACAATAGTAATTTAAAACTTTTTGAATTCATTTTTGTAAAATCTAAAAGTATTGTTTTTCAAAATAAATTTTTGTCTTGATTTTCACCAAAAAACCAGAAAACAAATTGAATTGCTGGCACACCAATTTCATTCCTGCTTTTTGAGGTTAATGTAAAAAGTAAGAGCCTGCGGATACAGGCTCTTACTTTTTAAAGATTATAAAATTTTTATCTTCTTAGAACTTTATAACGACCAAGCATTTTGTCTTCATCGCTAACTACAATTAAGTACATTCCTGCAGGTTGATCATTCAACATTACCGTTTCAACACTATTTTGGATATTTATATCCTGAATTGAAACGCCCATTAAATTGAAAACCTGAATTCTTCCACCAACTTCAACACCCGAAATGTTTATCCTTCCGCTGGTTGGATTTGGATATAAATTAATCTGGCCCGAATCAAACACATCAGCAGATGTGAGGTCAAGGTTCAGGGTGTACATCGCTTCCATTTTACCATCGGCAGATGTTACTTTCACCATGTCCCCGTCGTCCAAATCACCAGTAGTTTTTTCATTTCCGTTGGCATCAACTACAACCGCTGTAGCCCCCATCGAAGTTGTAATACTACTATAGAAAGCAGCCAAAGTTGTGCTTCCTGATGCTCCGCCAATAACATTATTTACCTGATCTACTGCGTAAGTATTCGACAATATGTAGGCAAGGTAAGTTGTTTGTGGTATAAATTCGGTACGTAACATCGAGAGGAAATAAACCGTTTGAACTGTTCCGCTTGGTGATGTTACTATCACTTTATCATCCTGATAAAGTTCGCCAATAGTTCTTTCAAGACCCGATTTATCGACCACTTTGATACTAGCACCCAAAGATGGGACGACATTCGCAAGGAAGCTGCTAACACTTGTTCCCCTTGGAACAAATGTGACAAGGAGATCTTTTTGAACTACAGTGTAAACATCAGAAGTTAAAAATGCTGAATTTTCAGAAACCTCTGGTTTAAGTTGATAAACAATTCTTGTTACGCCATTTTCGGCTGTAACTTCGAAGAACATATTATGGTTGACAGTTACATCAACATAAGCTGTATCAAAATTCAATTGTTTTTGTGCAACATAAGCACCATCGTTACTAATAACATTCATAATTGCCCCGGCAGGAACAACAACATTTGCCACAACTGTTTTTAACTGTGTACCGTATTCAAACCCTTCGATAGAACCAGCACCGTCATTTTCGTTGCCTGCGCTTTTTGGTTGAACATCGATGGTAACTTCGTACCTTGCAGAAGTTAACACCGCATTTCCGCTTAAGCCGTTTTCCGAAACCTCAAGTACATATAATGTTGTATTGCTACTGTCGGCTGACATTACTTCCAAAATATCGTCCATACTAAGAATAGCGTCCATTGGCAATTCAGAATCATCCGCACCACTTTTCACCAATAGTGTTTGATTTTCGTTTGCTTTAATCAAATTATCGAGGAAATTAGCTACAGTTGTACCGTCAACCATTCCCCTGATTTCTTCATTCATAGAAAATCCTTCACTCACTTTATAAACGATAGAACTCACCGTAGATTTATAGTGTGTTGGTTCATACATAAAATGTTGTCCTATATCATTTCCAACATTAAGGATTTCATAAGGCCAGCCTGCATTACGGGCTTGCCAATAAGGCTGGTCAGTAAACCCCCATTCACTATCTTCAGGATTTGTTCCAAACGAACCTTCAAATTCGGGATTCCCCATATAAACATCTGGTTTCCTGAACCAGTTGGTAATCATATTTGCTCCCTTTCCACCAATAACCCAATTAGAGCCATCTGCCATTCCAAAAACTTCAATTAATTCGAAATCGTTAGGATCGTTTGCTGGTTTTAACCCTAGTTTAATCGAATCGTTCAGGATTTTAAACATATACCAGTTAGCATTAAACCATTTACGTATTGGAGTTCCATTACCGCTAACTTCTTCGCCCCATGGATTTGTATATACAAAATTACCGTTAGTGTTATGAAACTGTACATCTAATTGTGCTGGCACAGGCCATACATAATCCGGTCCCCATGAAAATACGACCTGCCCATCGGTAGCTATGCCACCAAAACAAAATACATCGCCGGGCATAACAATCGGGTTAACATTGAGGTCTTGTCTCAAGATTCCAGGGGTAACTGCCCATTGCGCCTGATCCACCCATTTATAGCCAGGAACATATTTATCGTACCTGTCTAACCAATCATTTTCACCCATCCTCGAACCAACCATTGCGGCAGGATCTGTATTCCAATCCATGGCAATCATGTAATTACTTAAATCGAGGGGTTGGTTGCCCGGATTACAAATTTCACCAAAACTATTACTCCACTGATCCCAAAATACTAATTCAGATAAAAACGGTTCGGCAGCATAAGGTTGAAGTTTTGATGGATCTTTTTCTTTGATCAATTCAACACTATAATTATTTTTTACGCTGTCATCTTCGGCAGTAACCACGAATGAAACTGTCCTATCGGCAGTGGAACCACTAAGCGAAGCTGCGCGTGAAACATCTACTTTAGCATTTAAATCCTCTGTTTTTGTAACAAGTGCAGGAATTCCTTCAACATCAAGGGGTACCGTAACTTTATAATTATAAGTAGTTCCGTTAAAACCTGGTACTGTATCACCTACCCATCCAAAAATACCTCGGTAGAAATCAGGAATATCTGGCCATGTAATCGAACTTAAATATGCATTATGGCTTGGATCAAAAGGTTGAACCTGAATACAATATTCTTTTACAGCACCATTTTGAGCGGTAACTTTTAATTTGTCTCCATTTTTTAAGTCTGGCCTGGCGACTCCATCAACCCAAACAAATTCCCAATTTGCATTTACGGCTTTTTCCAAACGTTCAATTAAAGTATCAGAACGAGTCGCAAACGGAATACCAAACCATGTACCTGTAATTGTATCAATTCCAGAATCGTTTTGTGTTACCCTTGGCCAATCTAACAATCCTTCTTCATTATCATCTCTCCACCACTGTTCGCCTCCCACAGGATCTAAGTTAGAAACCGGAACAACAATATTTGCATCTGCTGTTGGATCTGCCACCACAATATCAAAAATGGCCACATCCAGATCTTCTCCAAAAACATAAATTTCTATTTGGTCGCCGGTGTGGCAGGCAAAACTCAATGAATCTTCAAATACCGCAGAAACATGATATTGCCATGCAATACCTGGTTTTCTGACCATATTGTGCATAATTCCATCGCCTCTGCGAATTCCCCATGGTACTGTTAATACCTTATTAGTAAAATCGACATCAATAACATCCGATTCAAGCGTATTTTCGTCTAAGTTATATGCACCGTGGTTTCCAACACTCCAATAAACATCTCGCCATGGTGAAACACCATTCGGAACCGGCATCCATTCTGAATCGTCTAAGCCAACACCCCGTGCATTAGCAAAATCAAGATTTCCGGTTTTTACACCAAATTTACGTACAAGGGTAGAATTTCCTGTTGCCCCGGTTACACCTGCAACATCATAAAAACCAGCGCTGAAGTTCAACCCATCGTTGTCAAAAACACCGTTAACCTGGTCAATAACCACTGAATCGGTTTCCGACAAATGTTGTTCAATATAAAAACTTCCACGTCCACTCCATTCTTCAAAAGTCCATTGATATGCATCACCATAAATATCATCAACCGTTACACTGTCAGTTTCATCGCCCTTTGGTTCTGCAACATGAACAAAATAATCTCCCAGTTCATACATTTCGGCTTGTTTCTGTCGTTCGTTGCCTTCGAAACCAGGTACCTTTTTCAGGTATTGAGCCCTTCCGAAGTCATAAGCTGTAGTAATTACCCAACTTTCACCAGGTTGAAGAATAACTTCTGGTAACATAAAAAACCGGTTTCCTTCCGGTGTCCATGGGTCATTCCAAACATCTAATACCGGATTAGCCCAGGGGCGCATTAATCCAAATTCAAACTGGCTTAAATCTACAGGCTGATCGCCCATATTTGTAAGCTCAATAAAATTCTCTGGTTGCCCGTCGGATCGTGCCTCGGTAATTACCAAAGATCTAATGGTATCCTGAGCATTAATAATACCAGTTGAAAACAAGAATAAAAAAAGTAAAAGTTTTAATTTCATAGTACTTAAGTTTAATGTTAATTTTAGTAACTTTCTAAAACAAATATGTAGATTATTTTACGATTGCAAATAAATATGACAACATTAAGAGTGAAATTTTTCATTCAAATGTATAAAAAATCATGCATCATTGCTAAAACACTTCAATTTAAATTGTATTGAATTATTTGAATTTACAAGATTTTTTAACCATTCCATAAGTTTCTTGCAGGCAATTATTTAATCAGAGTTAAATCAGACAAATTAGGGTTTATTTGAAAAAACATTGTAACCTACTCTGTATAAATTACAATTAGGCGCTTATCAATAATATTCGTGCGCTTTTTTGCAGAAAATAACAAATAAAAATTATCAAATTACAAATAAATCACAAAAATCAATATCAAAATTACAAATTGCTTGAAACATAATAAGGAATAGTTTAGAATTTGAATATTTAAAAAATTGGAACTTATTTGTTTTTTGAGATTTGTCTTTTCCAGTATATCTGGATTAGGTTTTTACATGTTATTTTCCTATTTGTAAAATGCACAAAAAATCGATATTTGAAGAATATGATGATGATTATTTTTTGCTTTTTGACGCAAAATTACCTTAACCCGGAAAATATGACCTGACAATTTTTAAAATCGGGCTTTGGCACAATTATTATAAATGTGATTTGATAGTTTTTTAAGCCTGTTCATTTAGTTACATTTGCACCGGCTTTATTAATTGAAATAATAAATTTTAAAAATGGCTTTCGTAAATAAAATACTGGGGAAAATTCTCGGAAATAAATCGGAACGGGATATAAAAGAGACTTCACCAATAGTTGAAAAAATTAAGGAAGAGTACAATCGTATTGTACAGCTTTCGAATGACGGTTTAAGAGAAGAATCAGAAAAATTAAAGAATATTATCAGCAATAGGATTAAACCTGAAGAAGACGAAATTGCTTCAATAAAGGAACAGGTTGAGGAAGCTGATATTCAGGAAAGTGAAAAACTGTATGCGCAAATCGACAAACTTGAAGATCGGATTGTTGCTAAACTGGAAGAAGTTTTAAATGAAATACTTCCTGCTGCTTTTGCTGTTATTAAAGAAACTGCGCGAAGGTTTTTTGAAAATGAAACCATTGAAGTAAGTGCCAACGATTTTGACAAAAACCTTGCGGCCAATCGCGATAGTATTTACATTAAAGGTGAAAAAGCTTTTTGGAAAAACAAATGGATGGCCGGCGGTAACGAAATTACCTGGAACATGGTTCATTACGATGTGCAGCTAATTGGGGGTGTTGTCCTTCACGATGGCAGAATTGCAGAGATGGCAACCGGAGAAGGTAAAACATTGGTAGCAACTTTACCGGTATTTTTAAATGCACTCACAAAACGTGGGGTACATATTGTTACTGTCAACGATTACCTTTCGAAACGAGATGCCGAATGGATGGGGCCGATTTACGAATTTCATGGCCTTTCGGTCGATTGCATCGACAAACACCAGCCCAATTCAGAAAGCCGTAGAAATGCTTACAATGCAGATATTACTTTCGGCACAAATAACGAATTTGGGTTCGATTACCTGCGCGATAACATGGCCATTAATCCCGAAGATTTGGTACAGCGGAAACATCAATACGCAATTGTTGATGAGGTTGATTCTGTTTTAGTTGACGATGCCCGAACACCCCTTATTATTTCCGGTCCGGTCCCAAAAGGCGATAACCAGCAGTTTGAACAGATGAAAAGTTATGTGGAAAAATTGTTCAAGGCCCAGCGGGATTTGGTCAACCACATTTTTATCGACGCCAAACGAATACTTTCAAAAGAAGATGCAACTGCCGATGAGAAAAAAGAAGGTGCTTTGTTACTTCTCAGATCACATAAAGGATTACCTAAAAATAAATCGATAATAAAATTCCTGAGCGAAGAAGGCATGAAAGCACTCATGCAAAAAACAGAAAATTTTTACATGCAGGAGAATAGTAAAAATATGCATGTAGTTACCGATCCTCTTTATTTTATTATCGAAGAAGCTCAGAATTCGGTAGAATTGACCGACAAGGGAATTGATTTAATTTCTGCGGGATTAGATGATTCTGAATTTTTTGTGTTGCCTGACATAGGTGGGAAAATGGCCGATATGGAAAATTCTGGGCTTTCACAAGAAGAATTGCAATCGAAAAAAGATAAATTACTCCAGGATTATTCCATTAAATCGGAACGCGTTCATACCATCAATCAGTTGTTTAAAGCGTACACCATGTTCGAAAAAGATGTGGAATACGTTGTTATCGATAATAAAGTTAAAATTGTTGATGAGCAAACCGGCCGAATTATGGAAGGGCGTCGTTATTCCGATGGATTACATCAGGCCATTGAAGCAAAAGAGAGGGTGAAAGTAGAAGCTGCCACCCAAACATTTGCAACTATTACACTCCAGAATTATTTCAGGATGTACAACAAACTGGCAGGTATGACTGGTACTGCCGAAACTGAGGCTGGCGAATTGTGGGATATCTATAAATTAGAGGTTGTTGTTGTACCGACCAATCGGCCAATTGTACGAAACGATCGGGAAGATTTGGTGTATAAAACCAAGCGCGAAAAATACAATGCAGCAATAGATGAAATTGTAATCTTAAATAAACAAAGCCGACCTGTTTTAGTTGGTACCACTTCGGTTGAAATATCAGAACTCCTGAGCCGGATGTTGAAAATAAGGGGGATAAAACATAATGTTTTAAATGCCAAAATGCATGCCCGCGAAGCTGAAATAGTTGCCGAAGCAGGAAGGGCAGGCATGGTTACAATTGCAACCAATATGGCAGGCCGTGGTACCGACATTAAACTTTCTGTAGAAGTTGTAAAAGCCGGGGGTTTGGCAATTATTGGTACCGAAAGGCATGATTCGAGGCGTGTTGACCGTCAGTTACGTGGACGAGCCGGACGGCAGGGAGATCCTGGTTCTTCTCAATTTTATGTCTCCCTCGAAGACGATTTGATGCGTTTATTTGGTTCCGACCGTATTTCGGGGGTTATGGATAGATTGGGGTTAAAAGATGGTGAAGTAATTCAGCACTCTATGATTTCAAAATCGATTGAAAGGGCCCAGAAAAAAGTAGAGGAGAATAACTTTGGAATTAGAAAACGCCTGCTGGAATACGATGATGTAATGAACTCGCAACGCGAAGTTATTTACAAAAAACGAAAACACGCTCTGTTTGGCGAAAGGCTTGAAGTTGATGTTTTGAATATGATGTACGATTCGGTAGAAGAATTGGTAAATGAATACCACGGATCTGATTTGTTCGAAGACTTTAACATGGAATTGATGCGGCTGCTTTCGTTAGAATTACCTGTTACAGAAGAGGATTTTAAAAGAATGAATCCCGCTGGAATATCTGAGAAAATATATGAAAAAATGATAAGCGGGTATAAGCGGAAAGTAGAAACCATTTCGAAACAAGCTTTTCCGGTTATTAAAAATGTTTATGAAACAAAATCGAAAGTTTACAAAAATATTGTAGTGCCAATTACCGATGGCAAACGAATGTTCCAAATAATTTGCAACCTTGAAAAAGCATACCAGAACAAAGGGAAAGAACTTGTTAAATCGTACCAAAAGCAAATTGTTTTAAGCACCATCGACGAATCGTGGAAAG
>Ga0209249_1001088_pt1 | contig 28303 bp, 16 predicted proteins | sample SaaInlV_200m_DNA_4_FD_184653 | JGI IMG/M metagenome (GOLD analysis project Ga0209249, IMG submission 184653) | Marine microbial communities from expanding oxygen minimum zones in the Saanich Inlet - SI037_S3LV_200m_DNA (SPAdes) (version 2) | ecosystem: Environmental > Aquatic > Marine >...
CTGATTTTGGAAGTGCTTCTACAAAATATTTAGCGGAAAACGGGCGGAACATATGTACTACTACCAAACCAACTTTTTTGCCCTGAGCAGTTAAGTAGTCGATTGTTTCACGAATAGTTTCTGTAGCTGAACCCATTGCGATAATAATATTCTCAGCCTCAGGATCACCATAATAAGTGAAAGGACGGTATTTCCTACCAGTTAGTTCGCTTACCTGATCCATGTAGTCCGATACAATATCCGGTAAGGCATCGTAGAATTTATTTGAAGATTCTTTTGCCTGAAAGAAAATATCAGGGTTTTGAGCTGTTCCGCGGGTTACTGGATTTTCTGGATTTAATGCGCGGTTACGGAATTCCTGCAGGGCTTCCTGATCAACCAATGGCATCATGTCTTCCATTTCAATAGCTTCAATTTTCTGAATTTCGTGTGAAGTTCTGAAACCATCGAAAAATGCGATAAAAGGAATTCTGGATTTAATTGTTGCCAAATGTGCTACACCTGCCAGATCCATTTCTTCCTGAACTGAACCTGCTCCAATAATTGCAAAACCAGTTTGACGGGCAGCATAAATATCGCTGTGGTCGCCAAAAATAGAAAGTGCATGACCTGCTAGTGCACGGGCACTTACATGGAAAACTGTAGGTAATAATTCACCTGCAATTTTATACATATTTGGAATCATTAGCAACAATCCCTGCGAAGCTGTGTATGTAGAAGTTAAGGCTCCTGATTGCAAAGAACCGTGCACAGCCCCTGCTGCACCACCTTCACTTTGCATTTCTGCCAGGCGAACCGGGCGATCGAACATATTTTTCTTGCCAAAGGCAGCCCATTCATCAACATATTCTGCCATTGTTGATGAAGGTGTAATAGGGTAGATACAAGCTACCTCGCTAAACATGTAACTCATATACGCTGCTGCGTAATTACCATCACATGTAATGAATTTCTTTTGTTTTGTCATTTTAATCGATTTATTCTATTATATATTCTTTGTTAAATAGTTATTCATATTAATATAAAAAACCAAAAAGCCACAAAGGAATTTTATTTCCTTCACCAATTTCGATAACGTCTGATGCCGCATAAACTTCTGAAGTTGGTTCTATTTTGCGGCCACCAACAATAAAATGATATTTTCCATTTACACAGAAATCGCCTTTCTCCGAACTTTTAAGATTGTTTTTGTACGCAAGCTGGTTGTAAAAAAACGTATGCCTTAAATTCAAATTTTCAGTATTATTAGGTGCGATTGCATATAATAAATTAGTGTTGTGCAAATACACCTTGTCCGGTTTTTTCATTTGGTCTTCTTCACCATTTGAATATAAAAGATGAATTAACTTCGCATTTTTTAAATATTTGAGGTAATTCATAATGGTGGCCCGCGATGTTTTTACCGACGCCGCTAATTTACTAACATTCGGAGTAAAAGGCGTTTCTGAAGCTATGATGTGCAGCAGTTTTCTAAGTTTCGATAAATATTTCAGTTCAATCTGGTTGATGTACGGAACGTCAATTTCCAATGCCAGATTTATATGTTTTAATAATGTATTTGCGTAAAAATTAGGATTATCGATAAAATAAGGGAAATAACCATTTTTTAGATATTCATTAAAAAACGCGAGAGGCCTTACTTTCGAAACTATTTCTTTGGCAATTTTAACATGGTTTTTTAAAATGTCTTCAAAAGAAATCACCGGTAAATTTTTCTCTGCCGTATAATTCAGATATTCCCTGAACGAAAGCCCTTCGAGATGATTAATGCTTGCAATTCCATTTAAATCGGGATTACCTTCCGCAACACGTAAAACCGGTGATGAGGTAAAAACTATTTTTAAACCGGGATTGTCATCAACACATTTTCGTAAATCAGCCGACCAATCGGGGTATTTTTGAATTTGATCAAACAATAATACTTTTCCGCCCCTTTTCGCAAATTCATCGGCAAACGAACTTATTTTCCGTTTGGTGAAATAGAAATTGTTTAAATTAATATAAAGTGTTGAATTATCTCCTGGGTATTTATCTTTTATATAATCAAGAAGAAATGTAGTTTTTCCAACACCCCGGAATCCTTTTATGCAGATTAGCTGATTGTCCCAATTGATACTGCTAAGTAATTCCCTTTTGATAGTAGGGTTTGAACTATCAAGTAACGATTGGTGTATATGTTGAAAGAATTCCAAATATTCAAATTTTTCACAAAAATACTCAGAATTACTCTTTTATTGCAATCCTTAGATAGCAAAAATTGAATTCAAGTGTAATTTATAACTTGTAAAAATAACAGAATATTGAAATCTGATAATTTAATAACAGACTTTAAAAATATGAGATTTTAGTTTTGGGAAAAATACCTCAAAACTCAAATTATTTAGGATATGAAAAATAAAATCCTACTGTGGAAATCAACCACCACCCACTAAGAAGGTGGTTTGTCAAAAGCCAAAAGGCAAAGCCTTTTCTCGCACTTGAAAGCCCGCTCCTCCCCTTGTTACAGGTTGCAAGTTACAGGTTCTTTTGCCACTTAAACTTGAAACCTGAAACCTGTAACCTGAAACATTCCATTTAATTAATGACAAAGCCTAAAGAACATTACCACGCCCAAAGGACGTGGATTTCTAAGTTTTATTAAATTTTGTTCTTTCAAAAATCTTAAACAGTGCGGTTAAAAATTAGTAAATTCGCCTAAAATTTATTCATGCAAAATAAACCTGAACTTCTTTTGCCAGTCGGAAATGTTGAATCGTTTTATGCTGCTTTGCAAGGTGGTGCAGATGCAATTTATTTGGGATTAAAACAGTTTAATGCGCGCGGCCGGGCAAGTAATTTCACAAATATGCAACTTCTTCAAATCATAAAAGAAGTCAGAAAGAAAAGCATAAAAGTGTACATTACACTCAATACGGTTATTAAAAATAACGAGATTACTTCGTTAATTGAATATCTTCATTTTTTAAATTTTGCCGGTGTTGACGGAATCATAATTCAGGATTGGGGCGTTTTTTATATTGCACGTAATTATTTTCCAAACTTGAAAATTCATGCAAGTACACAATTAGGAATCCATAATTCTTTGGGAGTTAGTTTTTCCGATAAAAAAGGATTTCGGCGTGTGGTGTTAGCTCGCGAATTGACTTTAAAGGAGTTGGAGAATATAAACAAAAAGAGTAAAATAAAAATTGAAGTTTTTATTCACGGTGCACTTTGTTACTCGTTTTCAGGAATGTGTTTATATAGTAGTTATTCAGGCGGATGGGGGGCAAACCGTGGATTATGTACTCAGCCTTGCCGACGAACATACAAAAAAAACAAAAAACAACAATTTTTATTTAATTTGAAAGATAATCAATTGTTAGATTATTTAGACGATTTAATAAGAATAGGGGTTTCAAGTTTGAAAATTGAAGGTAGGATGAAATCGGGAGAATATACTTTCCGTGTTGCAAAAGCTTACCGGCTGGCTTTGGATTATCCGGACAAAAAACAGGATGCAAAGGAGCTTCTCGAAATGGATTTTGGGCGGGAGAAAACCAGCTATTTTTTAGGAAAAGATATTAAGCACGCTGTTTCTTCGTCAACGGTTACCGGCATTTTACTTGGAAAAGTTGTAAAAATTAGTGGAGCAAGGATTTTGATTTCCTCAAAAATGAAGATTGAGCCGGGATTTCGTTTACGTTTTCATCAACTAAAAACTGATAAACCTGAAACAATTAAGGTGAAAATTGTTAAGCAAGAAAATGATCTTTACTGGATTGATAAAGTGGATAAGAATATTAAGCAAGGTAGTGATGTTTATCTTTCAGGAATAAAAGATGTGAATTTTCCTTCAAAACTGGAGGAATTATCCTTAAAAAATATGCCAATTATTTCGTCAGGATTTCGACGAAAAATAGTCTCTTCTTTAAAAGTTAATACGGTTCAGAAAAGGGAAGAATTTTATTTTCGTATTAATTCGATGGAGTGGTTACGAAAAGTAAATTTAAATGAAGTTGATGGTTTGTTTCTTTCTTTTTCTAAAATAACGTGGAAGCGATTTAATCCGGATCTTCCTTTTATCCAAAAATTTAGAAATAAAATATACGTTGAGTTACCAAAGTTTATTCCTGAAGATTCTGTTGAATATTATTCGGAATTAGTAAGTCAAATGGTTAAAAGTGGAATACGTAATTTTGTAATCAGCCATCTGTCACAAAAAATATTGGTGCCTAAAAACTGCCGTATTTTTAGTAACGAAAATGTTTATGTTTTTAATGATGCAGCTGCAAAATTTATAAATTCAGAAGGAATAAAAGTTTTTACTTATCCACAGGAAATTGATTTTGAAACGCTTTTTTCATTATCAAATAAAGAGGGAATTGTACCAGTTTATTTTCACCCGGAATTGTTTCATTCGCGTATGCCAATAGAGGTGGGAAGTGATAATGAGATTACTGATGATACAAACCTGCAATTAACCAGATACCGTAGAAATGGTATTACTTCTGTTGTTCCGAATACTCCGGTGGCAATTTTTCAATCGAAAAACAAGTTAAAAAAGAATGGATTTTATCGGTATTTGATTGATGTTAGTTTTGAATCTCCTTCCAAAAACAGGATAAAAACTTTAAAAAACCGATTGCTTCGCTCAGAGCAAATTCAGCCTTCAATCACATTTAATTTTGTTAAGGGAATGAAATAGGAAGAGTTGTAAAGACTTGTTTTATGCTTATTGAAGTTGTTATTTTTAGCATTAATAACTGATAAGTTCCTTATTAAAAAAAGGCAAACCCAATTTCTGAATTTGCCTTTTTGAATTATAAGTTTTTGTATTTTCTAATCATCGTTCATCGAAGCTAAAAACTCTCCAATAGAATTGGAACGCATGAGGCGGGATTTCATAAAATCCATGGCTTCCAAAGAATTCATACCACCGAGATAATTCCGTAAAACCCATAATTTGCTGAGTATCTCTTTTGGTAATAACAGGTCTTCGCGACGAGTACTTGAAGATGGAATATCCAAAGCCGGGAAAATCCTTTTATTCGAAAGCTTCCTGTCCAGTTGCAATTCCATATTACCAGTTCCCTTAAATTCCTCGAAAATTACTTCATCCATTTTCGAACCCGTTTCGGTTAATGCGGTGGAAAGTATAGTTAATGAACCACCTTCTTCAATGTTCCGCGCAGCCCCAAAAAAGCGTTTTGGCTTGTGCAACGCTTTTGCATCAACTCCTCCAGAAAGCACTTTGCCCGATGCAGGTTGAACTGTGTTGTAAGCACGTGCTAAACGTGTAATTGAATCGAGTAGAATAACTACATCATGTCCGCACTCAACTAATCGCTTTGATTTTTCCAGAACAATATTGGCAATTCGAACATGTTTGTCAGCCGGTTCATCAAAGGTAGATGCAATAACTTCGGCATTTACACTACGTGCCATATCTGTAACTTCCTCTGGACGTTCGTCTATCAAAAGTACAATCATATAAACTTCGGGGTGGTTTGCGGCAATTGCATTTGCAACTTCTTTTAACAACACCGTTTTACCTGTTTTTGGCTGTGCCACAATTAATCCACGTTGACCTTTTCCAATTGGCGCGAACATGTCAACAATCCGCATCGAAATATTATCGTGCCCATTTCCTGTTAATTCAAATTTTTCATCTGGGAAAAGTGGTGTCAGATGATCGAAGGGAACACGGTCGCGTATATATTCAGGGCTTCTTCCATTAATTTCGATTACTTTAATTAATGGAAAATATTTTTCACCTTCTTTTGGCGGGCGGATTGCTCCTGTTACCGTGTCGCCTGTTTTTAAACCAAAAAGTTTAATTTGCGATTGCGAAACATAAACATCATCGGGTGAATTCAGGTAATTAAAATCGGAAGAACGTAAAAATCCGTAACCATCCATTAAAATTTCCAAAACTCCTGTATTGGTAACTATTCCTTCAAATTCGTATTGTTTGTTTTTCTGACGATCGTTTTGATTATTGGGAGAATATTTTTGCTTTGGTTTTTCCTTATGAATTGTTTTTTCTGCAACTTCTGCTTTTTCCACTTTCTCTACTTTTCCCTGGGGAGGTGGAGCAGGAATCTCTTTTGGCATTTTTTTAACCTGAACAGGTTGTACAGGTTTTTCCGGAACATCTATTACTTTTTCCGCAGGTGCCACCTTTTCAACGGGTTCATCTTTAAACGGATTTGTTGGTTGCACTTTTTCGCGGTTAAAACTCTTAATAATCGATTTTATTTGCTCCTGCCTTGTTTGTACCCCGCTTTCTTTTTTCCCTTGTTTCTTTTTTATATGCTCAACCTTTTCGTGTTTGAGTATTGGTTCAACCCGATCTCTGCGAGGCCGCTTGCCCCTTTTGGGTTCGTTTTGCAGAGAATCGTTTGTTCCAGGTTTTTCCTGCTTTTTAATAAATAAATTTTTGTTAGGCTTATCTTCTTTATTTTTTTCCTTAACAACAAATTTGCGTTCTTTTTTTTCGGCTTCCTGTATTGCCTGCGTGTCAAGTATTTTGTAAATGAGATCTTGCTTTTTAAACGACTCTACACGTTTAATGTTTAACTCTTTGCCGATCTCCCTTAACTCTGGAACGAGTTTTTTATTCAATTCTAAAATATCGTACATTGTTTAAAATTATTATTCCTTTTAATGATTTAAATTGTTTGATAAAGTAATAGGAACAAATGACCTGAGGATGAGAATCCCTTGAAATTCGGATGCAAGTATAAGGATTTACTTATTACAAACCAAAAATAAAAAACTCTTTTTTAATATCCCCTTCCTTAATTTAGGTTATTTTATAGTTTTAATATATTTTTCAAAAAATGAATTCTTAAGTATCTCTGTTTTAACACACTTCAAGAAAATTGAGTGCTTATGATTTTTATACGGGTTTTTGATAAAAAAAGTTTTTCATTTCTTTTTAAATAATAAAATAAGATGTTGCGATTAATTTTCTTAAAACCTGATATTGTATTTCAATTTTAAACGCACGGCACTTTCATCCATAAAAAAAGCATCAGCAGGTTTTATAAAATTAGATGTCCAGGCTAAAATTATTTCGTTTCCGGGTTTTAGAATCCATTGGAAACGTGATTGCCAGCCCGCACTCCTACTTGCATTGTCGTATTGGAAATAGTTGTACAAGGTTAAGTCGGGGCTAAACAATATGTTTGCATTTACCTGGTAGATATTTGCAGTAAAATTTCCTTCAGGCAGTTCAATGTTATTACGCGTTACGGTTGTACCAATAAACAATGGCACAGCAACTTTCCAGTTAGCTTTTAAAATTATGTCTTTTCTGTATCCATTGTAAAAATCTCCAAATCCGTAGGTTGCTTCACCCCAAATATTTCTGGCTCCTTTTGTTTCCAATTGAATGATCTGGTACCACCATTCATATTTCCCCTGAGGAATTATATAATTTTCAAAAATGTTAAAATCTTCTGATAATAATTCATATTGACTAACCAATGAATAGCTAATTTCTTCTCCAGACATAAATCTAATCCCCAGTGGTTTGATTTTAAATTCGCGGGTTTCCAAAGCATTTGTTTCGAAGTTTGTAATGTACCCGAATTCTCCCCCAAATTGAATTTGCATAATTCCCCATTTATCGGGACGAGGTCCAAATTCTAATTCTCCGTATGATTCTTTAATATTTGTTCGGGGAACAAAACCCATTCCGGCATGGAAATTTTCGCCAATTTGATGGTATCCAAGTCGTGCACTAATTAAATCGTTTGGGTACGAAACCTGAGCTCCCCAGGATGCATCTTTCCCATCAATATTATTGGTATTCGACTTTAATCCAAAAAGAAAAAACGAGGCATTTTTATTACCCTGAAATGTTGAAGTAGATAATTTCAAATCGACACCGGTTAATAAATTAGATTGATCTCCCAATGTATCTAATGCATTTCCGTAAGTTCCAATTAGTCCGATGGAAGATTGCTGCCCCAGATTTCGGGTTACTCTTGCCACTGAATACTTATTTTGTCCTACTTCACTGTCGTCATTTATATGCATCATTCCAATATTCCAATTGTCAACCTGCCCGGTTAATTTGGCTCCATAATTTATAGGAATGGGAGATCCTTCTTCATTTAAACCCATTCTTCGTGAGAAAAATGGAATGATTTTACTTGCTACCGGACTAGTTCTATCGCCTTCAATCCCAAATTGAAAATAGCTTGCTCCGTCAAGAAAAAAGGCTCTTTTTTCAGGATAATGAAGGTTGAAGCGCATAAGATTTATCTGACGGTCGTCCACTTCAGTTTCAGCAAAATCGGTATTAATAGTTAACGATGATTTCAGGCTGGGCGTAATCTGATAAAAAAGGTCGAGTCCTCCTGTAAGTTTTGGATTGTTGTCTTCACCCTTTTTTGTATCCATTCCGGTAACTAAATATGGCGAAATATCCAGACCAATTCCCTGAGTAATATTTTCAATGCCGTCTAAAATCCCTGCATCAGAAACCTGAAAACGATGAGTGTTTAAGTTTGCTTCGGGCCAGTAACCCGATTCCAGCTTTTTAACAACGTGCCTTATAAATTTAATTCCCCACTGAGTATTTTCTTTATCGAAGCCCATTGTTTTAAACGGGATTCTAATTTCAGCTTCCCAGCCATAATCGGTAATTTTTGCTTTTCCTGTCCAAAGTCCATCCCATTCTTTATTAAATGAAGTTCCGTTTGCACTTACCAGTGCATCGCCAATTGAGCCACGCGGACCAATTTGAAACCAATATCCGTTTCGGTGGTCGAGGTAAGTATCTAAAATAATTTGAATGCGATCGTCGTAACGTAAACTTACATCGCGTGCAAGTTCTTTTGCAGTAATATCTTCCGGGTCGTCCCAACATTTTGCAGCGAAATAAATGAAGTTGGCATCGTAACAAGTCAGGAATTCAGTTTTTTCTGTAATTGGCTCTCCTTCGTTGGGTTCGCGTTGATAAAACTCACTTACAACATAAGCTTCATTCCATATTTCTTCGTTTACAATTCCGTCGATTACTGGTGGAGTATCAATTCTAACTGCATTAACTACAGTTTGCGAAAAGGCTATTTCAATTAAAAAAAAGAAAACAGCCAAACTAAATATTATTCGTTTCAATGGTTTAGGTATAAAAAATTAAGTGGGCAAAAGTAGCAAAAAATATCACTTTATTCCTAAAACCCGAATAACAGAACTTGCTCCTTGATGAGTTTGACCTTCTTCCAGAATAACATCGAATTCTGCAATAGTTAGGTTAGTGAATGATTCAAAATCATTTTGTAATTCTTCTTTGGAAAAAAGCATATCTACATTTCTCGGGCCACCGGTGTTCTGGTTAATTTGTTCTTTTGAGAATCCTTCTAAAATTAGAATTCCACCCGGCTTTAAAAACGATGTTAATTTTTTATGGTATTCACTCCGATTGTGTGGAAGCATGTGCGTATATATTAAAGCAATGCAATCAAAGAATTCAGTTTCACCAACAAAATCTTCATAATTTTTAATTTGGTATTCGATAGAAACCTTGTTTTTCTTTGCCAGTTTTTCTGCCTTATTCTTCCCCTCTAAACTACTATCGAAAGCAACAACTTTCCAACCTATTTTTGCAGCAAAAACAGCATTTCTTCCTTCGCCTTCTCCCGGCAACAAAATTCTTCCCAGTTTGAGTTTTTCCAATTCCTGTTTAAAAAACTGGTTTGGTTCCTCACCGTAAACATATTCTTTTGTGCTAAATCGTTCGTTCCAAAAATTATTCATGGTATTGAATTTCAATTTTAACAAAAATGAATGCAAGAGGTTTGATATGCTCAAGTTTTTTTGAAAGAAAGAAGATATTTTACCCTTCTCTTAATCAATTGCTTCAAAAAAAACTCAATCCGTTGTTTAGCGAGGTGGTTGTTATTTCTTTTATGCAATGCTTTGTGAAGTTAAAAACAGGGTTAATAATACTCTTGTTTTCGATTCTAAATTCCCATGAGCATTTTAGAGAATATTTAATTCGTTGCCGATTATTTTGTATTTGTGTTTATGGTGCCTGATTTTTTGCTTCGGTAATCTGAAAGAAAAACCCCAACCACCTTTCCAATTGTCAACTTTTAAAAGTATGTGATTCTTACCGGGCTGAAGGTTTAGAATGCAACTGTTCTCATCAATTATGAGATCTCTTTTTTCTCTCACCGAAAAGGTTTCTTCGCCGTTGCAATATATTTTAATTCCATCGTTACTGCCAAAAGTGGCTGTTACTTTTTGAGTTTTATCACTTTCAATGGTGCAGTATGCGTAGCTTACTACAGTTGTATTTTTTTCGTAAATCGTTTTTAAGTTAATTTGCGAGTTCACAGGCGACGCATATTTTGTCCAGAAAAATTCAACATTGTCTTCTGTTTTAAAACTGAAGCCCGGAATTGGTCTTGCACCGGCTTCTCCTCCCATTGTTTCCAAAAAATCGGGCAGAGGCCCAATTTCATTTTTAATCGGGAATGGTCCGCATAATAACCAATATTGAAAATAATTACCTTCAGTTTCTTTTATATCTAAGCGAATATCTTTTGGATATGGAATTGACTTATTTTGTTTGAAAATAGTAATAGCATCATTTAACGAATTTTCCAAATCAGAATAATCCAATAAAATATTTTTATAGGGATCTGTTGCATAATTGAGCCAGTATTCGCGGTTCTCAAGTTTCCAAAGTTTTTCAAAATTATTTGTTATTGTGGCAAATTGCTTTTGGCATTCCTGAACTAAAACCAATGTTTCTGAAAGAAGTTTTTCCGATTCTACCCGGTTTTCGAATTGTATTGTACTTGCTTCGGAATATTTATTAGCGGCAATTAACAACTTCATTCTAACTTCGGCAAGATATTTATACTGGCTAATTACAAAACTGGTGTATTGCAATTCATCTGAATAATTTTTTAATTGATTTGTTTGAAGAATACTGTCCGCTTTTTCGGATATCTCAAAAACGGTTTGCCAATCATTCATTTTAAAGGAGATGGATTCACCTCTTTCGGGAATTATTGTATTCCAGAAAATCTGACTGTTCAATTCCTGAGTAGCTGAAATTTCAGTCAGCTCCATAAGTTTGTGAATTGTTTTTGGCAGTGCCAGCGAATAATCGCCATAAACACCTTTCGAAAAACATTGGTCGAAATCGGTGATTGTTCTGTTCCCGGGATTCCAACTTTGGTCGGCACCATAAGCAATACCGTACCAATCGCGATTGAAACTGGGTCTTCCACCATCGTCCCAAACTGTATTCAGAACTCCTATTGCACCTTTTTGACACCCCTCGGCAATAAACTTTCGAATATTGTTAACAGCCATGTTCATGTCGGGGTAAAGACGGTTCGAATTTAAAACCCCGGGACAAACCATAAAATCGAATCCGCTATTTTTTATTGGATCAATAAAATCTGCAAACGAGTCTAAATCTCCATATTCCCATGTAAGTAAAATTGTTTTTTTAGGAATTTGATTGAATATTTCGGGGTGCGACAAAGTAATATCTCCCCACATTAACATGGTTTTATTCTGCTTAGTTAAAAGTTCTGAAATACCGTTAATATGGTTCGAGTATAACCTGGAAATGCCAATACTATCGGCCAGTGCTTTTGTTTTTCCGCGCCCCAGATCCCATGTTTCGTCGCAATGTATATTAAAAAAAGGTGAGCTAAAAGCGGGTGCCATTTCAGAATAAATGTCGTTTAAAAATGCCAGACTTTCTGGCGTGCCGGGGTTTAGCATACGTGAGGTAGCACCAAGATGCGAAAATTTGGGGTGCGATAATATCTTCTCAAAATGTCCCAACGATTGAAAACTCCCAACCAATTGAATATGGTAATTACTTGCATATTCCGAAAGTTTTGTCCATTCTTCGATACTTATTGCTCCGTTTGCCGGTGCAAATTCGGGATGTTTTTCTGTTTCAACAACATGTTCTATGTAGTAAGTAAAAAGGTTGATTTTAAGTTCTGAGGCACGACGGATTTGGTATTTTAGAAATTCTGGCGAAGGAACCGGACCTCTGCTAATATCGTCCATAACTCCACGATATTTAAACGCCGGAACATCATGAATTATCATGCATTTTAGTTGCCTATTTTCAGCACCACGAATGATTTGTTTTAAACTTTGAATTCCGTAAAACAAACCCTGACTTGAATTAGCTGCAATGATAATTTGTTTCGAGCTGATTTTAAGTTCATATCCTTGATTTCCCAAATCATCGTTTTCCAGTAAATTATTCTTCAAACATATTTTCTCGAATTGAACATCGTTATCTGCAATTCCTATAAAAATTTTGGGCTGTTTTTTTTCTGTAATATCAATATTGAAATTATTCTGAAACTCCTCTTTTAATTGTTCAAGACCAATTTTAATTGAATCGATCTGGATACCATAAATTTGGTAACCAAGTGTTTCTTTTATGACGAAATCTCCATTTTCAAAATTTACAGAAGTTGGTTTTGGTACGATATTAATTTCCTGTGCAAATAGAACTAATGTGCCAATTAGTAGAAAAAGAGTAGAAATATATTTTTTCATAAACAAGAATTTGAGAATCATTTATTCAATTATTGCACTTTTTGCAACATCATTTCCTACTTGAATCTTTTTTGAAAAAATGCCATTGTTATTGTAAACCATAATATCGTTTGATTTTCCACCATTTACTTTTACAAATGTTTCAATCGGTGAATCAATTTTCCATCCGGAAACAGAAACACTGGAACAGTTTTTTAAACCAAGCATATATTTGGGTTTGCTATTTATTCCTAAAGAAATATTTTGAAGCCTTAAATTTTTAACATCTTCACAAATCAGGGCTGGCCTTGTATCTGTCTTATCGAAACTAAACTGAATCTGATTCAGGTTAATGTTTTTGGCATGTCGGATAAATAGCGCCGAAGCAGGCAAAATGCCAAACATTGTACTTTCAGGATAGTGGGTTTCCAATTCGGGTACATCGGGCAGGTTCTCGTTCATTTCAATTCCTCCTTTAAACGAGATTTGAATATTTGAGAGGGAGATATTCTCGATTGGATGTCCCGGAATTCCGGTGAACGAGCATGAAATAGAATCGGCGCCCGTAGCATAAATATTATTTATCTGCACATTTTTGAATGAGCCCACCGGGATTACTCCCTGGTCAGTACGATATGCGCGCGCCCGGTTTCCAAGTCGCATGTACAGCGGAACAGTTACTCCTTCAATAATAATATTGTTGATATTTATTCCATCTAAAATTCCACCATCAACCATTCCCAAAGTAATTCCACTTATTCCATTTGGAGTGCCATATATTACGGTTCTTTGTTCCGATGGGCGAACAATACAGTTCGAGATTACGATGTTTTTAAATCCCCCCGACGATTCTGTTCCACATTTAATGGCGTTACAATGACTACTTAAAATACAGTTATTCACAATAATATTTTCCGATTTCCGGTTCGAAGTGCTTTTAATTGTTAACGCATCATCGTCGGTGTCTCCAATGCAATCAGAAATAATTACATCTTTGCAGCCATCAATATCAATCATGTCGTTATTTTTATTGCAATGATTGAAAACCCTGATGCCACTAATCCGTACTTTATTACATGCCAAATAATGCTGCATCCACATTGCCGAGTTGGTCATAAAAATATCTTCAACCTTTACATTTGTACATTCCACAAACCATAAAACATAGGGGCGGTTCATATAACGGTCGGGCTTTTTTCGTATTGAATTTTTGAATGCCCATCCTTGTCCGTCAATAGTCCCGTTTCCGCTAATTGCAATATTTTCTTGTTTTTCTGCATAAATTAAAGATTGTTTTACCCAAGTGTCACCATAAAATTTATACTCGGGTGAATTGTGTGGATAGTCTTTAATGTTTGTGCTGCCAATTAATTTCGCATTTTCTGAAAGATGTATTGTTACATTACTTTTTAAATAAAGTGTTCCGGTTAAAAAATCACCCGCCGGAAAAATAACAGTTCCTCCTTTTATTGAACAAGAATCAATTGCATTTTGAATTGCAAGGGTATTAATTGTTTGTCCGTCGTTTATAGCCCCAAAGTTTAAAATGTTGTATATCCTATTTTTTCCATGAATGAAGGTGGATATTAATACAAAAAAGATAAAAAGTACTGACTTTCTCATTGGGAAAAATTTAATTTAGTTTTGTGTTTTTGTCATTTTTTCAATAAAATCAGCCGAATTACGGTAGGCAGAGTCAAGGTCTTTCACATCCGACTCAGCACCTCCGATATCTAAACCGAAATGTCCTTTAAAGTTAATTTTATCCACAATTTCGAAAAAACTATCCCAGTGTATATTTCCTTTTCCGATGGGTAAATGCTCAACTTTAATACCGCGATTATCTGAAACATGAATGTAGTCAATTTTATCTTTTAACCTGATTAAGGAAAGAGCCAGATTATCTTTTACTACAAATTGGTTGGCTGTGTCTAAATTAAAGCGGAGGTTTTCGGCTTTTACGGTATCAGCAAAATAAAGAAATGCGTCGGTAGTAGCGGATAACACACCTAAACACGGATGCATCTGGTAGGTTAATCTTTTTGAATTTGCAATTTCACAGGCAGTTCGTATTGTTTCAGTCAAATCTGTCCAGTATTTATTCCAGTTCAGATGCGAAGGAAATTGTGCCGTTTGTAAAACCTTCTCATTGTAGTGCCTTACAATAGGAATATCTTTCGGAAATTGATAGGGCGGTAAAGGTGCATTATCTAAAATTCCTTTAGCACCAATACAATGTGCTATTTCACAACCTTTTTCAAACAGCTTCAGATTTTTGTTTCGAACAACAGAATCGGAAGAACTTAAGCCGGGCAAAACCGCGCAAAAATAGGGTACATTCATTTTAAGTTCTGCAAGTTTATCTTTAATCTCGAAACGAATTTTATAAACTTCTAAAAGATGTTGTTCCCTGATACCTTCCAACTCAATACTCGAAAATCCCAGATCGTACATCTCTTCGATATACTTTATTGTATTTTCTGCTTTGGGCGGATAACCATATTTTGTAATGGGATATAAATAACAACAGACAAGCGATGAGTGAAATTTATTCATTTTTATTATTCTTAAGTGCGATTTAAAAAGAACCAATAATCCCTGAAATTCCAGCTATTGCCATTATTAAAGTAAAGATGATTATTAACCCAAAGAAAATATTCGACCATTTTGTAACCGGATAATTATTCGTTTTTGCCAGTCGGGTAATAATAACCAACATTAACAACAATACTAAAGGAGTAACAATAATTGCCAATGATTGAGAAATTATCATTACAAACACCGGGCGACCTCCAAAAATAGGAACTGCAAATCCTAAAATTACTCCAATTAGTACCAATAATCTCGACTGAGTACTTTTCATGTCTCGGGGTTTATTATTATAATCGGCAAATAACCATGGTGCAAGTATTATTATTGGGAATAAAGAAGATAATCCAGCGCTTACAATTCCAGCAACAAAAACAGAAATAGCAAATCGCCCGGCAATCGGTTCCATAAGTTTTACCATGTCAATTGCATTATCAACTTTTAGTCCGGCAGGGTACAATGTGCCGGCGGCAGTGGCCATTATTGCCATACTTAATACAAACATCATTCCAGCAGAAATAAGTGCATCTCTTTTTTCTAATTTCAGGTCGCTCGATTTCCAGCCTTTTTCTTGTACCAATATCGAACGTACAACATAAAGAATTGCTCCCATTGTGGTTCCAACCATACTGGCAGCTAATAAAAGTTTTTCGGTATTTTTTGGGATTCGTGGAATTAATCCATTAATCATTTCCTTTGGATCGGGAATTACTATAAACATGGTGGCAATAAATGATATTCCCATAACAGTGACAAAAATGACCAATATCTTTTCAAAAAAGTTATGCTTTCCCTGCCAAAATAAATAATAAAGTAAAGCTCCAAAAACCAAGGCCGAAATCACCGGGTTTATTCCGCTCGAATCAGCAAAAAATGGTTTCGACCATTCCTGAATTATTTGTGTAACAATTCCCATTACACCCATGCACGATACCCATTCACTTATTAGCAATGATATTAAAACAAAAATAGTAACTGGTTTGCCAAAGAATTTTCTGAAGCTAAAAAGAATGGTATTCCCGGTTATAGCTGTATAACGGCCAAAAGTTACAATCAAAAAATATGTAAAAATACAAGAAAGTAACAAGGGCCAGATTAATTCCATACCGAATGATGCTCCCGAAGATGCCATTGTTGTAATGCTCCCCGTTCCAATATTGTAGCCGATAAGGAAAAATCCAGGTGCAATTGAAGCAAGGAATATTTTAAATTTTTTCATCAAGCTGATTTCATTAAGTCATATACATCTTCTGGCAAAATGAAAAGGAAGTTTCTTTATAAAAGTTGAAACAAATAAATTAAAAAATCAAGTTTTAAAAATAGAAATATTTTTGTTGTATATAACATAAAAAGAAAGGTTTTCGTACTATCCCAGCGCTTCGTACAAAACCTCAACCGGGTGTAAGGCAGATTTTCCGGTGCCATCTTTTATATGATGGCGACACGAAGTTCCCGGAGCCGAAATAACGATTTTTTCTTCGGCATTGCGAACGGCTGGGAAAAGTACCATTTCGCCAATTTTCATCGACAGATCGTAATGTTCTTTTTCGTAACCAAAGGAACCTGCCATTCCGCAGCAACCCGAAGGAATTTCTTTTACTGAATAATTTTTAGGAATAGAAAGCATATTTTTCGATGGTTCAGTTGAAGCAATTGCTTTTTGCTGACAATGACCGTGTAATAATATTTGTTTTTCTTCGGAAGTAAAATCCGATTCGCTAATGTTTCCTTTTTCAATTTCTGTTGAAATGAACTCTTCAAAAAGGAATGAATTTTTTGCTAATTTATCAGCCGTAGCTTGTAACCTTTTATCAACCAATTCCGGGTATTCATCTCTAAAAGCAAGGATTGCAGAAGGTTCAATTCCAACTAACGGAGTTTTGTCAGAAATAATATCTTTTAATAGATTCACATTTTCGGTGGCTATTTTTTTAGCTGTTCTGACCAAACCCTTTGAAAGGAAAGTTCTTCCACTTTCTGTGTGAATTGGGATTTTAACTTCGTACCCCAGTTTTGTGAGCAATAAAATTGCCTTAATTCCAATGTCGCTTTCGTTGTAGTTTGTAAACTCGTCGTTAAACAGGTAGATTTTTCCTTTTGTTTCTTTTTCAGGTAAGGGAATTCCATTTCCAACCCAACGATTCAATGTAATTCTCGAAAGTTTTGGAACGTTGCGTTTTGTAGAAAAACCAATTGATTTTTTCAGTAGCGAAGTATTCATCACAAAATTAGAAACAGGTTGAAAAATCATTGCCAGTTTATTTAAGCGGGGTAAATAAGCTACCAATTTCGAGCGCAGTGGAATTCCATGAATATCGTAATAATTTTGCAGGAATTCGGCTTTAAGTTTTGCCATGTCAACATTCGACGGGCATTCGCTTTTGCAAGCTTTGCACGAAATACAAAGGTCGAGAATATCGTAAATTTCTTTTTGGTCGAAAGGATTTTCTTTTTCGTTGTTGTACAAAAATTCGCGTAAAATATTTGCCCTGCCGCGTGTACTTTTGTCCTCGTCGCGTGTTGCCATAAAAGTAGGACAAAGTGTGCCTCCAATTTTTTCGCTTTTCCGGCAATCGCCCGAACCATTGCATTTTTCAATGCTGCGCATGTATCCGTTGTTTTTCGAAAAATTGAAAATGGTATTAATTTTTAAAGTTGGTTTGCCCGGGACAACACGTAAGTTTTCTGTAATCGGTGGAGAATCAATAATTTTTCCGGGGTTGAAAATGTTATTGGGATCCCAGGCCGTTTTCAATTGTTTTATAAGTTTGTAATTGTGTTCGCCCAGCATAAAAGGGATAAACTTTCCACGCACACGACCATCGCCGTGTTCACCACTCATCGAACCCCGGTATTTTTTCACCAGTGCCGCAACGTCGTTCATTAAGGTGTCAAAAATCTCAACATCAGCCGGATCCTTAAAATTAATAAGCGGCCGGAAATGAATTTCGCCGGTTGCAATGTGTGCGTAATAAACACTTTCCAGACCAAGTTTTTTCAAAACCTTTTTAAAATCTGCGATATAATCAGGTAAATATTCCGGCAAAACCGCTGTGTCTTCAATTCCGGGAACCCCTTTTCTGTCGCCGGGAATATTGGATAAAAGTCCAAGTCCTGCAGTTCTTAATGCCCAAACTCGTTTTATTTTATCTTCTCCTGTAACCAGTGGAAAATGATAACCAAGCCCGGCATCACGAAAATCTTTTTCAAGTGCAACAGCTTTTTCAATAAGTTCCTTTTCGGTTTCGAAAGAGAACTCGATCATCAAAAGTGCCCCGGGATCGCCCTTTACAAAAAACCGATTTTTATTTTGTTCTATGTTGGCTTTGGTACACTGCATCACCGTATCGTCCATTAATTCGATGGCGGTTGGTTTGTGTTTTAAAGCAACGAGGTTTCCTCCCAACGATTCTTCCAGCGTATTAAAATGCGCACAAACCAGTCCTTTGTATTTTGGTGGAAGTGGAATAAGATTTAATTTTATTCGGTGCGAAAAAGCAAGTGTCCCTTCCGAACCAGCCAGCAGTTTGCAAAAATTAAATGGTTCGCCTCCTTCAGTAAAAATTTCTGAATTCAATAAAGAATCGATGGCGTAACCCATGTTTCTGCGGGTAAGTTCCGGTGCGGGAAATTTATCACGAATCTCTTTTTGATTTTCAGCATTGGAGAGAATTTCATTTATATTTTCATAAATAGCTTTTTCCAATTTATTTGGATTGCCATTTAATTTTTGCTGAAATTCATTTTTTGATAAAGTTTTGAAAGTGGTTTCTGAACCATCGGATAGAATTGCATCCACTTCTAAAATATGCTCACGCACACTTCCATAAACAATTGAATGTAATCCGCAGGAATTATTTCCCAACATTCCGCCTATCACACAACGGTTCGCCGTTGAGGTTTCGGGTCCAAACTGTAAATCGTGTTCAGCCAAAAATAAATTAAGTTCAGCCAAATTTACTCCCGGTTCAACAATAACATATTTTTCCTCTTTATTGAATTCCAGAATATTGTTCCAGTATTTTGAGATATCAACCACAATTCCGCTCCCAACAACCTGTCCGGCGAGTGAAGTTCCCCCGCCCCGGGGAATTATTGAAGTATTATTTTCACGGGCAAAAGCAATTATCTTTTTAATGTCAGCAAGCGATTTTGGTTTAGTAACGGCCAGCGGCAGTTCTTTGTATTGAGATGCATCGGTTGAATATAAAACACGTTGTACATTATCAACAAAAAGGTCGCCTTCGAGTTGGGATTTGAGTTTATTGAAATCGGGTTGCATGTTCTTTATTTTATCTTATAAAAATAGAAGTAAATTGTAAGTGCAACAAATTTGAGTATAATTTCAGAAATAAATTTTTGATTTAATTATATTAGAATGTTAGACAGTTTTTTTTCGGGACAGAAACAGGATGGCATCCCTCTGAGTTGAAGCAAACTGGGATTATATCCGTAAATAGTTTATGGGGTTTTTAAAATTACGGCTAGCATCGCTTGGAGCGATTCCATCCTTTCGGAATTGGGGCACTACAGAGTGGTTTGATTTAGTCAACAGAAATTAATTGCATATATACTCAAACCAAATAGTTTTTCGGTTTTTATGCTTGTTCTTTTTACCCACAACTTCATTAAAAAACTTTGTAGTAACCTATTACAACGCTGTTTTTTGCTTTGTTGTGAATAAAAATACCTACGCCTAATTTACTCATTAATTTAATTTTTGTAATTGGTTTTCGTGATTTCGCTTTGCTCAATTCCCTGAAACCTATCTGAAATGAGTATATTTGCGTAAAAGAATGGAAATGAAAACAGAAAAAATACAATTTAACGAGATAGTGGAGAAAATATACAAATTGCCACTTGAAATTAAACAGGAATTAAAAAATTTATTGGAAAATAATATTGCCGATGAAAGAAGAGCCGAAATAGCAAAAAATGTGAAGTTAGCTCAAGTAGAAGAAAAGGATGCAAAATTAGAATATTCTTCCGATATGGATAAATTAAAACAAATGATGTAATGGAAGTTGCTTTTAGTACTTCTTTCAGGAAATCGTACAAAAAAAGAATAGAATCCACCAATTTAGAACCATTATTTTGGGAACGATTACAACTATTCATTGAGAATCCTTTTAATATAAATTTGAAAACCCACAAACTATCCGGGAAGCTTCGTGGGGCTTGGAGTTTCTCGATTACATACGATTTAAGAGTTGTTTTTAAATTCACGAAAGATTCTCCTAAAAGAGCAATTTTAATAGATATTGGCAATCATGATGAAGTGTATTAAGTAATAAATTATTATGGTTTAAATTGGGTCATTTAAAATTCAGAATCTTATCTAGTTTTAGAATCACTTCATCCACATTCTCTTTCCAAAAACATAGCGGTGGTTTCGATTTAATTACATTATCGAATGGTCCATCTGTGCCAACTAAAATATGATTTCCCCGGAGTTTGTTTTTGACTTTTTGTGCCAGTTCCGTGTCGGGTTCCAAAGTCAGACGGTTTTTCACAAATTCAAAACCTATAAATAATCCAGAGCCTCGAACATCGCCAATACACTCGTATTTTTGTTGAAGTTTTGCTAATTCCTGCAAATAATAATCACCCACTAGTTTGGCGTTTTGTTGCAACTTTTCTTCATCCATTACATCCAGAACTGCCTGACCAATTGCACACGAAACCGGGTTGCCACCAAAAGAGCTGAAAAACTCCATTCCGTTGTTAAAAGCTTCTGCAATTTCGTCTGTGCAAACCACTGCTCCCATCGGATGCCCGTTTCCCATGGGTTTGCCAAGAATTACAATATCCGGAATTACTTGGTGTTGTTCAAAACCCCAAAATACATCTCCCAAACGTCCGAACCCGGTTTGCACTTCGTCGGAAATACAAACGCCTCCCTGACTTCGAATGGCAGCATAAATTTCTTTTAAATAATTTTTGGCAAGCGGAACTTGTCCGCCGCAACCAATAATTGGTTCAGCGATAAATGCTGCAATTTTTTCTTCTGAAGTATTGATTTGTTGATTGGCATCTTTTGCATAAGAAAGTCCGGCGTTTTCATTTCGGAATTCACCACGATATGAACCCGGAATTGGCAAACACAAAACATTTTCCGTTGCGCCTTTTCCTCCTTTTCCTGCAAATTTATAATGACTTATTTCAATTACCGATTGCATATTTCCATGGTAACCGTGTTCAACAGCAGCAACCCGGTTTTTAACCGTAAAATTTCGAGCCAATCGAAGTGCCAAATCACTGGCTGCACTTCCAGAGTTTACAAAGAAAACCTTACTAAGTTGGGAAGGGAATTTCTTTAATAAATTTGTGGAATATTCATTTAATTGATCGTACAAATAGCGGGTGTTGGTGTTGAGTCTTGCCATTTGTTTTTGCCCGGCTTCAATTACTTTTGGGTGCGAATGTCCAACGTGTGGAATATTGTTGTAGGCATCTAAATAACTGTTTCCATATTTATCAAACATATATTGGAAAGCAGCACTTTCCATGTAAATGGGTTTTTTATAACTAACAGAAAAAATTGAACTGACTGATTTAAAACGTTCTGAAGAAGCTTCCTCAATAGTTTTTACTTTTGGAATTTCAAAACCACAAGCTAAGCTGAATTCATTTCGGGCGTGAATGGGATTTATTGTTACCCATAAGCGTAACATCTCCCAGGCAGGTTTTTCGCTGATTTGGATGTAAGTATTTTCAGGCCGCTGAATTCTTTCGAAGGCAGAATTACTTGCACTGGTACACAAACGTGCTGCAATTAACCAGTATAAAATATCGATCTCCTTCTCTTTTAAAGGAAGAATTTTATGGTACTCTGAAATAACCGGGATTGCCCATTTTATTGGGTCATCTTTCCCCAGCAATGAATAAGCCAATGCAATTGCCAGCTCGTTTATTATTTGCGAATAACTGAGATCACCAAAATCAATTAATCCTGAAACCTGATTGTTTTGTGTTAATGTATTCCATTCGTTTACATCGCCATGAATGATTTGTTTACGAAGACTGGGTAAAACCGGAATTACATTAGCTTTAAACTGCTGAAAAAAGTAAGTTGCAATTTTTCTGTCTATCGGATTAGCAATGTGTTTTACATATTCCTCGTTCAGCAAAAAATGTTGTAAATCCCATTTAAATTGCCGGGCTTCAATTACATAATTTCGGAAATCTTTAAGTTGCAAATCCATTTCAGCCACAAACTTTCCGAACGATTTAAAAAGCTCCAATGAATGTTCTGCATCACCTAAAAATTCTCCCTCAAGATAAGTTAACAAACGAGCAACTTTTTTAGAGTTTTCTTGCTTAAAAAGAGTTAGTAATTCGTTATTTACGTTTTGAATTGGATTTGGAAATTTATCGTTTTTACTTTTTTGAAGGTGAAATAAAGCTTTGTTTTCGGCTTCGGCAAAATCAACTTCCTCTTTTTTGTCAGGATAAACTTTTAAAATATATTTTTCTGTTTTCGTTTCAACTTTGAAATTTACAATGTCGTAGCCAACCAGTTTTTGAATTTTAGGATTATTGAGATTGTATTTTTCTGATAAAGTTGTTTTCATGTATAAGTAGCTCTGGTTTTATCTAAAATATAATCCCGATGACTCTCCCTCTTCTCCCTCTCTTCGAGAAGAGAGGGACGATAATGTCGAAGATATTATCAGGGTGAGTAATCCTGAATTAGATTAAAATAAGTACCATTTATTTCTTTCTGCTGCAAATTAGTTTTTATGAAGGTTTCTTTCAAAATAGTTATATTTCATATTACATGTTTCATTCGACTAATATTGTTTTCAATTTTTACCGGTATCTTCTAAAAAAACTGTTGAGTTCGCCTGTTAACTGATTATAAATTGGTTTTGTAAATTCAATAAATAAATCCTGTTCCGGCGGCAATGGAACTACTTTCCGTTTTGTAATTTGAACCTGTTTTTCATTGAGTGCTTCAATATCTCCGGCAAAAATTGCGTAATCGTTTACCCAGGTAAAAGAGCCGGGAATCAGATTGTCGCGTAATAAGTCGTTACTGTTGGAATCGACAATTTTAAAGTTTAGCTGCCCGCCCGAAACCACTTTGTCGGTATAAGTTTTTAGTTTTGCCGAATAAATTTTGTATTCGACTTTTGTCGTGTCTTGTATATTTATTTCCACCGTTTTTTTTACTTCTTCTTCTTTTTCGTTTCGTGTTAAATTACCTACAGAAAAATCGAAAAACTCCATCCTGACAATATAATCGGGTCGCTCGATCTTATTTGTTTCTGCTTGTTGTGGCGATAAAAAATTCACAAATCCTTCTTTGGGATACCTGTTGTTTAGGAATTCAAAAACCTGGTTGTAGAAGAACTCAGAACTTAATTTATATTTTCGGGTATTTACAGTAACTGCCTCAACAATAACTTTTAATGTCGCAATTTCTTTCGAGATTTCCATCTTCTGAATGACATCTTTAAAACCCGGTATTAATTCGTTAGCAATAAAAAAATGATCGAAAGCGAAACGTGCAGTTTCCCTCGTATTTTGGTCTAATTCAACAAGTCCGGCATTGTATCTTTCTTCGGCCGCTTTTTCTAAGGCCATATTTAATTCCGATGAATACGATTTAGGATTGGGAATAATTTTACGTGCCGCCGGAGTGGTCCTGATTAAATCGGATAAGTGATTTACCTGTTGCATCATTTCAACAGCCACTCCCCATTTAAATAAACCATTTGATGTAAGCGCAAGATCTAATTCTTCCTGCGACCATTTTATGGCTAAGGGATAGCCCTCACTTAATACCTGGACGGCCTTTTTGTTGTCTGGATCAGATTTTAGCCTTTCAACTGCTTTTGTAACTGCGGAGAAATAATCTCCTTTTTGTAAAGCTTTTTTACCGGTTGCACATGATAATACAAGTGTTGCAATAACAATAAGGGAAAAATAATTTTTGTACATATTTATGATTTATTGTTTACACAAATTTAAACTTTTAAAAATAGGGTTAGATGATTTTTTGTATAAAGATAAAGAAGTCGTCCAATTTCTTTCATGCTTTTGTATCGTATCTCCGTTCACGATTTGAAATCGGTGTGAAGTTTGTCAAAACTCTCTTATTTATATTCATGAAGCCCGGAGTCTGATTGTTAATTTTGCTATCCGTCCTTTAAAAGGGACGGCATAGGATATTTCTACAATAACAATAATAAAAATGCAACTATCTAGTGTTTTTATTTTCCTTTGCCGTTGGCTTCAGCCAACGGACTAATTACAAATACAACAACTGCCCAATCTCTTTCATGGCTTCAGTAGCTTTCATTTCCAGGAAAATATCGGTAATTGTATCTGTAAAATGCGATGGTTTGATGTTTATTTCGATAATTTTTGCTCCATGCTCTTTTGCTTTTACAGGAATATCGGCAGCGGGCAAAACTTCGGCGTTTGTTCCAATTATCAACAAGACATCGGCTTTTTCAGCCTCTTCAAACGAACGTTTTTTTGCAAAATGAGGAATTGGTTCGTTAAAAAAAACCATGTCGGGTTTTAAAATTCCTTTGCAAATGTAGCAGGTTGGCGGCAGGTAATTCAGGTCGGCAAAACTCATATCGAATTCAGAACTGCACTCGGTACAAACCAATTGTTTGTATGTTCCATGCAATTCGTAAACATATTTGCTCCCTGCTTTTTGGTGAAGATGGTCGATGTTTTGAGTAATAATTGTTTCAAGGAAACTGCGTTTTTCCATTTTTGCCAATATTTCGTGCGCAGCGTTCGGTTCTGCATCGCCTAAATTATCATAAAAAATCTCCTTTATTTTCTGCCACGATTGAAAGGGTTTCTTTTTGAAAAATTCAATTTCCAGGAAATTAGGATTAGTTTTATTCCAAAGTCCGTTTTCGCCCCGAAAAGGGGGAATTCCACTTTCAACAGAAATGCCGGCTCCTGTGAAAGCAACAGCATATTTTGCTTTTCGGATGAGGTCGGCAGCCTGTTTAAGTTTAGTGGAATTCATTTTAAAAAAATAGGAGATTGTTTCAAAAGTCGAAATTACGTCATTCTGAATAATTTCAGAATCCAAATGAATTGAATATGAAATATGCAGATCCTGAAACAAGTTCAGGATGACGAGTCAATATTTTTTTGAAACAACCTCAATTGTTATTCGTTTTCAAAAATATCTTTATTAACTGAAACTGTTGTGTCTTCATTAAACCGTATTTTGAAATTCAGCTTACGGAAAACCGAAATCATTGGTTTGTTATCTTTTGTAGTTTCAGCAGCCAATTTTTTTATCCCCCTCGATTTTGCTATTTCCACACAGTAATTAGTAATTATAAAACCTAATTCTTTTTTCTGCCATGCATCAGTAATTAATATTGCGAATTCCATTATTTCAACGTCCGGATCGGCAATTAACCGTCCAACACCAATTAGTTTTTTTTGTCCTTCTTCTTCAATTTCTGCAACAATGGCTATTTCCCTGTCATAATCGATGAAACAGAATTGTGATGCAATTTCATGCGAATCGAAATAGAAATCGTAACGGAAACGGTGATAAATCGATTCTTTTGAACAACTTGCCAGCAACTCCAACCACAATGGTTCGTCTTCAGGTTTTATTGGCCGAAGTATAATTTCAGTACCATCGTTTAAAGTTGCTTTTTTTATCAGGCTTTCCGGATAAGGACGTAATATCAGGTGGGAGTATTCTTTTGCTGGTTTTTCCAATAATTCTTCGTCAACTACAATTCGGGCATCCAGGGCTATTACATCTTCTGCAGTTACTATTAAAGGATTGATATCTAATTCTGCAATTTCGGGATAATCTGCCGCTAAATACGACATTCTGATTAAGGCTTCAATCAATTTATCGATATTTTTTGGTGTATCCCCACGGTATCCCTGGAGTAAAGGATAGATTTTTAACGATTTCAGCATTTGGTGGGCCAACTGCTCATTTAATGGTGGAAATTCCAACCGTTTGTCTTTAAACAATTCAGCCGATGTTCCACCCATCCCAACCAACATAACAGTACCGAAAATTGGATCTTTTTTAGTTCCCACAATAAGTTCAATGGCATCTTTTGTATCAACCATAATCTGAACGGTTACACCATCAATTCTTGCATCGGGTCGTTTTTCGGCGGCGGTTTTTACCATGTTTCGGAAAGTGGCACGTACCATTTCTTCGTTTTCAATATTTAAAGCTACCCCACCCACGTCCGATTTATGGGTGATATCGGGTGAATAAATTTTTAATACTACCGGGTATCCTTTTTGTTCTGCAATTGCAACAGCCTCATCTTCAGTTGCTGCAGGCGCAGGATGCGTTGTTTTAATACCGTAATCGTTTACAAGCATTTTTGAATCATCCTCATTCAAAATTTTTGCCTTTGGAAAAACTTCTCTCAAATATTTTTTGCGTAACTCATGTCTGTCGTACTGGAAAGACACAGGTACTTCTTTTGGTGTTTCATACAACATTTCCTGATTTTGCGAGTAATCAGAAAGTGTCATAAAAGCTCGGATTGCCTGTTCAGGAGTAGTAAAACTTGATATTCCGGCCTGGTTAAAAACATGGATACCTTCTCTCATACTTGCACCACCTAACCAACCTGCCATTATCGATTTTGTAGTATTGGCTGCTAATTTTGAAATGGCCAGGGCTGTTTCTGTTGGTGCTGTCATTGCCTGTGGAGTTAAAAGAACAAGTACAGCGTCCACATTTTCATCTTCCATAACAATTTGGGTTGAACGGGCAAAACGTTCCGGAGTGGCATCCCCAAGCACATCGATTGGATTACCATGCGACCAAAAAGGAGGCAAATAATCATTTAATCGTTGCATGGTTTTATCTGAAAGTTTTACAAGTTTTCCTCCCGAAGAAATTAAGGAGTCGGTTGCCATTACTCCGGGGCCACCCGCGTTGGTCACAATTGCAAGGCGGTTTCCTTTTGGAATTCGGCGACGGCCTACTAAATCGGTAAAATCAAAAATATTCCCAAAGTCAAAAACACGAGCCAAACCTGCCCTGCGAAAAACTGCGTCATATATTGAATCTTCAGAAGCGAGGGCTCCAGTGTGTGATGCCGCCGCGGCAGCAGATTCGGGGAAACGCCCCGATTTATAAACGATAATTGGCTTTTCGCGGGAAAATGCACGGGCTGCTGACATAAAAGTGCGGGCATTTGTTAACGATTCAACATACAAAACAATAGATTTTGTATTTGGATCTTGTCCGAAATAATCGATTAAATCGCCAAAATTAACATCCATCGAGTTTCCAATAGAAACAAAATAGGAGAAACCAATGTTTGAATCGGCTGCCCAGTCAAGTACTGAAGTACACAATGCTCCCGATTGTGAAATAAATGCAACGTGTCCTTTTTTTGGCATTCCGTCGGCAAAACTTACATTCATGTTTAACCCAGGCACTAAAATCCCTAAACAATTAGGGCCTATGACGCGCATATCGGGGAATTTAGACTTTTCGGCTAAAACCTGAGCTTCAAGAGCTTTTCCCTCTTCTCCCGATTCTTTAAAACCGGCCGACATTATTATCACTCCATTAATACCAGCTTCTCCACAATCTTTAATTAATTGTGGAACCCATTTTGCTGCCGTCATAATAACTGCCAAGTCAGGTGTTTTAGGCAGGCTTTTTACATCGGGATAACATGGGATTCCAAATACTGCTTCGCGCTTTGGATTAACGGGATAAACCACTCCGTTAAATCCGCCTCCAACTAAATTCCGCAGGGTAATTCCCCCAACACTATCGGGATTATTTGAAACACCGATTAAAGCAATTCTTTTGGGTTTGAAAATACTGTTTAATTTCTTGATGGCCATTATAAATATTTTTGAGTTTCTGAATTAAATGAACTTGTTTTTTGTGGATACAAAGTTGAATGAATTTGCTTACAAAATACATGAAAAAAAATCATGTTAGAAAAATTTAATCATTTGTTTTGAAATTTAGTACGAAAGGTTAAAGTTTACTTAAAACCAGAATATTATACAGATTAATTTTGGAGAATAGTTGAGAAAACAACAAGCAATTGTTACCATTGTTTAGTATGTAAATTTATTGTCCCATAAAAAAGGCTCACTTCATAATTCGGGTTGGTTTTGTTTTTAAGCATAAATTTTAGCAACTCTAAAAAGGAAAAATTCAATATCCACAACACCTCTTAATGCA
>Ga0209249_1001090_pt1 | contig 28266 bp, 30 predicted proteins | sample SaaInlV_200m_DNA_4_FD_184653 | JGI IMG/M metagenome (GOLD analysis project Ga0209249, IMG submission 184653) | Marine microbial communities from expanding oxygen minimum zones in the Saanich Inlet - SI037_S3LV_200m_DNA (SPAdes) (version 2) | ecosystem: Environmental > Aquatic > Marine >...
CAAGAGAAAACTGCAAAAGGTGGTCTTCATGCCAAGCAACTGCAAGCCGCTTGGAATAATGACTACCTCTGCAAGATATTAGCCGTTGGTATTTAGATGCAATCGCCCTGGTAGCGTCATAGTCATGAAAAGATTATATCGTAATATTTTCATGACTATTCCAAAAACCTAATCCCAGAAAACACATTTTTCGTTTGATAATATGTCTATTCTTTTGATTCCATTTCTTCAATATAGGTGCTAATATCATCATCTTGCTTTTTTTGATAAGTCTCTACGATAAAAGCATAGATTAGATACCCGATCACGGCATCCATCAGGAGCGCGGGTATCGCAAAAAGTATTCGTCCTATAATCTCGTTTCCACGGTCAAAATCAACTGTCAGGAAAGGGATAGAAATGCTGATGCCAAATTCACGCTCTCCAGCCCAAAAGCCACCCAATTGAAGAGCAAAGGAAAAATCAAAGGAATAGACAACAAAGCAATAGCATGCAAATAAGAGAACCAATAGTTTTCTCTATATCTATTGAAAACAGAATCTAATAATCCAACACTGATGCCCGCATTAAAGAACATCAATCCAAAAGCAATACCAACCCAGCGGGGCGTGGTTGCATATGCCGTCCCAACTTTAATAGATTGTATGATTATCGCACCACCGGCAAGAGAAAATACCAAACCAATCCACATGGCACCTTTAAAGTAAGGAGATTTTTTATCAGACATATTGCTCAAAATTTATCACACAGACAGATCACTCGCTTCAAAAATCAATCATCTTCTTCTTCGCACAGGAAACTGCCAATCAATTTATTCACACGCTCAGCTTCTTCGTGCTGCACCCAATGCGTCGCTTCCTCGATAAAAACAAGACGTCCGTCATCACAAAGATCAATACTCGGTTGAGCCATCTCTCTGCCCAAAAACTTGTCCTTTGCGCCCCAAATCAACAGAGTCGGCACAATAATGCGAGGGCTTGGAAGAGATTTTGGCGGTCTCTGTAACATCGCTCGATACCAGTTAAGCATAGATTTATAGGCTTTCGGCTCAGACCAGGCTTGTCGATATTGGCCCAGATCATTCTCTGTAAAAGTTTCCGGGCGACTACTTTTCGTCAGAGATTCTGCGACCATCTTCCAATCCCGTTGCTTTGCCAGCATCTCGGGCAACCACGGGATTTGAAAGAAGAAGATATACCAACTCTTGAGCAATTGTGCAAAACTACTCAGTAAATTCTTCTTCAGCACATCCCCATGCGGAACGTTTAAAATAATCAATTTCTTCAGCCGCTCCGGGTATTTCGCAGCCACTCGCCAAGCGACGGCTGCACCCCAATCATGCCCGACCAAAAAGACTTGCTTCTCGCCAGCCGCGTCGATTAAACCAATCACATCGGCGGCTAATATATCAATAGAATAGGATGCAAGCCCATCCGGTTTATCGCTGAGATTATAGCCACGCTGATCTGGCGCCCAAACACGATAGCCAGCCTCCACCAAATAGGGAATTTGCTTTCTCCAGCCATAGGAGAATTCAGGGAATCCATGCAAAAGAATAATCAGCGGATCATTATCTGAGCCAGCTTGGGCAACGTGTAGACGAATTCCGTTTGTTTCTACATATTCATAGTTCAGCATAGAAATATCTTCATTGTGATATACCTGATTACCTTTCAGTTTTCCAGACTCTCTGTTCATCTTTGTCAAAGAATTTATCTTGGATTGCTTTCTCAAGATCGATATCACATTCATGGGCCATAGCTGCTAGAAGACAAAAGGTGTCGGAGAGTTCCTCTGCGAGTTTCTTCTTGTCAAAACTATCGTAATTCTTCGACCATAGCTTCTTCAGCTCCGCGGCGATCTCACCCACTTCTTCGGTCAGGAGCATATGGATTTTTAGGGGATCCGTCACAAAACCCCTTTCATTTCTTTTTTGTGCAATTTTCTTGATCAGATCGTTCAAAGACATCGGCTCTCCTATCCCTTTTGAAAACAAACATAAGTAAAAGGTCGTAAATCACCCGATGGCATTTCGTAGATATGCTCTAAACTTTCAATAAGCTTGAAGCCGTCACCGAAAAAGTCCTTCAGACTTTTTACACTATATCTTTGTACGGACAACCCACTACATTTTTCTGCTCCACTCAAGGCAAAGGTAGCCATAACAAGAAAACCACTCGGCATAAGCATTTTTTCTATAGTCGAGCGATATATTTTTTGGTCATTTTCATCTGTTAGAAAATGAAAGACGGCTCTATCGTGCCACAGGGCAACGTTATCGAGTTCCAATACAGCAGAGGGGTTAGTAATGTCATCCACAATCCAATTGACCCGAGCGGATTCTTCTTCACCACCCAAGAGAGTTCTTGCTTTTTGCAAAGCCACATTACTAATATCTACAGCATGGATATTTTGATATCCCAACGCCAACAGATTTGAAATCAGTATAGATGTTCCAGAGCCAATATCTACAATTCGAGATTCTTTTGGAAGCGAACAACCTTCAATAAGCTCAATTGATGGGGAAGATTTGGCTTCATACCAGCCAAGTTCCGTATTCGCTTTTTTGGCGTATATCTCATTCCAATGTTCCTTCTGTGATGTCTCCATAAGTTGTATTACCTTCCTTATTGTGCTGGCAACTTTCTTGTTCCCCAAACACCGTTAGTAAACCAATATACCCCAAAAGTGAACATCAGGATTCCCATAAGCAGAATCAGATTTTGAAGGGTGAAATTGAACGCATCTAAAAACCAGCCCCCAAGACCGGAGCCGATTGCGCCGGCAAGTGTCAGGAGAGCGAATTCGGCACCAAATACACGCCCACGCACTTCGTTAGGCAGCTTTTTGAGCAACAGCGTAGTCGAGAAAACCCAAATGATGGCGATCCCAAAGCCGCGGAAGAATGCGCCGGTCATCACCATTCCCAAACTGCTAATCGGGTACATGAGCATCAAGCCAATTAAAGTGAAACCGTATCCGGCAGTGATGGCGTGACGCAATGCTCGTTCGCGATCACCGGTGATCCAACGGGCAATAATTGGGCTAACCCCTGTACCAACACCGACAATAGCATAGAGCCAGCCCAGGCTTGTACTGCCCCCTTCCCCAACCACAAAAACTTTACTGGAGAGTTCAACTTGAATAACGTCATTGAAACCAGAAACAGCTAACATCAGCGATGCTTTCTGGACGGCAAGGATGAAGATAGATTTATGTTTGGAGAGATAACTAACACCCTGAAAATACTGCTGTGTCACATCCTTGGGCGTAAGCGGCTCATTAACCTTCGTTGTTGTTTGGGTATAGGCGATCTTGGCGATGAAATAAGCAGATAAAAGGTAGGAGAGGGCATCCAGCACTATGGCAGGGGCGATACCCCACGTACCCGCAACTTGACCGCCCAAAAACGCGCCAAAGGCAAGCATTGTCGACCATGTGGTTGCTGTCAACGCATTTGCCGTACCAATCTCATTTTCTACTACCACATCCGGCAAAATAGCATCTTTGGTCGGGAAGAAGATTCCGCTAATACCAAGCTGTAGAGCCGATAACGTATAGAGCAACCAGACTTGGCTTTCATCTTTTACCAATAAAAAGCCCAGGACGATGAAAAAGCGTAAGATATCCGACCAGATCAAAATCCACTTACGATCAAAGCGATCTGCCAACATACCGCCAATAGGACCGGTAACGAATTGCGCAAGGGCACGGATAACAAAAAGTCCGCCAACAGCCAAACCGGAATGGGTCAGGTTTGCCGTGAGGATGGCGGTGGCTATTAAATTGAACCAGTCCCCCATAAGACTGATAATTTGCCCAAACCAAAGATTTCTAAAGTTCTTATTGCTACGAATAAGTTCCCTGTAGCTGACGGGACGTGTTTGTATTGTCAAAAGTTTTTACCTTTTATTAGTTGCCTCCCTCTAGCTCCCCCCGTAAGCGGGGGGAGAACAGGCTTTGTAAAAAAAATACCTTGCTTATATCTTCTCGTTATTTATTCTGCATCTGATAAGCACGGATCGCATCTTTAATTTCCTGAGCATCGCCTTTTGCCAGCCCGTTGATATAGATAGGCTGTGAGCCACCGGTCGTCTCGATGGTCATGTCAGCAAAGAGGACGCCCGAATTAAGTTTAACGGAAGCTATTTTCCCGTAAGAGATAATTTCTTCATCTGAGCCAAGAACGCGGCGTTTGATGAAGTGGATGCCATCTTCGGCGACGATAACTTCGTCCGGGAAAAGTGCGTTTCCGGAGGTCAATCTGTTCGAGGTGTAGCGTTTGTCCATTTTTAGTTCCTTTTTTAGCTAGGATCCTTTTTGGGGATCAGGTTTAACGATATCTATTGGTCTTTTGAATATCGCTTATTAAAGGGAAGCAAGCCAAGATTCTGGCGCGATGCGCCTAATCCCAGATCGTAGATCAGGGATTCATCTCATAGGTATCTTTGAGGGCGAAAACATGCTCTTCCCATATTTTTTTATAACGTGCTTCATCAACAATGGGTTTGCGGATCATGCGCTGGCAGAATTCCATTTGTGTAGCTGTGCTGCTGGGCTTACTGTACAGTTGTAGCGCAAATTTGGAGAAATCGCGCACCATAAAATCGAAAATTTGATCAACCAGAATTTCATCCATGTTGTAGATTTTCGCATTCTCGAGAATGAGCTGGCCATATACAACCAGGGCAAATAATTCTCCCAATGCCATGAGGAAATCAATATCTTTTCGCTGGGCATCGTCTGGGGTTGCCATTGCCAGGAATTCTTTAAAAACAGCAACTTGCTCCGCAAAAAGATTGATATTGGGAAGATCATAATTCTCAAAGGCGATCTTGTAGTCGTGGAAAAGTATCTTACCCAAGCCGCGCGTGGGACCCTGATCGAAGAGAAAATCGTCGTTTCTGGGAGCATCTTGTTTCAACAAATCAGGATACTCGCCAGGCACGAAGAAGTAGTTAGGCATGAATTTGACGATCAGGGCGATGTTCACATGAACCGTACCTTCGAGTTTCGGCAACGCACGAATATCGCGAGCAGCCATCGCAAAGAACATATCCTTTTCAAAGCCTTTTGCTGCGATCACATCCCAAAGCAAGTTGATGACTTCTTCGCCCTGCGTGGTGACCTTCATTTTTACCATTGGGTTGTAGAGTAGATAGCGCCGATCTTCACGTGAGGCAGCGCGCATATAGTCCGCAGCTCGTAGGACAAAAAGTTTCATCGCTACGAGGCGGGCATAGGCATCGGTAAACATTTGCTTGACATGCGGAAAATCGGTGACGTGCATATTATATAAACGACGATTTGCTGCATGGTTAATCGCTTCGTACAGTGCATGAGTACACATGCCGATCGAAGCCCAGCCCAGATTATATTTGCCCACGTTAACCGTATTGAGTGCCGAATCCCAAGCTGCTTGCCCTTTTGCGAGAATCTCATCTTCGGTAATTGGGTAATCCTTTAGCGCATATTCGGCAACATAGTTTTGACTATTTGTTACGTTTTGGATGAGTTCATAATTTTCATGCTGAAAATCGGCAGTGAAGAAAACATATTCATCTGTATCATCCAGTTTTCCGAAGGTGGAAACCATCGGAGCAGCGTTGGCATTGCCAATATAGTATTTCGAGCCATTTGCACGATAAGTGCCGTCACCCTGAGGGCTAAGGCGCATATCTGTTGAATAGATATCTGCGCCATGCTGACGCTCGGAAAGACCAAAGGCAAAGATCGCGCCATCCTGAAGAAGTTGGGCTGCTTTTTCTTTGAGAGCTTCGTTTTCGCCCATCCAGATCGGACCAAGCCCCAAAATGCTCACTTGCCACGTATACCAATAAGCCAGACCGTAAAAACCAAGAATTTCATTGAAACCGCAATTGCGCCAGGTATCCCAACGAGCATCTTGATCTGTGCCATATTTTTCAGGAGTCAACAGGGTTGCAAAGATGTTTTCTTCTTTAATAAATTCGAGAAAATCAGCATACCAGACACGGTCGTGGTCATCTTTTTTGATGTTGGCTTTGCCTTTATTTTCAAAAAAGGCGATCGTTTTGAGCATGATCTGCTGTGACTTTTCATCGGGATAATTACGTACGTATTTTTTGGGATTAAGCAGAAACATGGTGCACTCCTCATGGCGGATAGATGTGGATTATTGCAGCAATTATAGCATTCAGAAAGCTCGGGAAATCGCCCAGTTTGGGTCAGAAGTTGGGATAGGCAGAAAGTTATTATCAATCTGATATGTTTCACAGCCCCCTTCCTCAGGTATAATCATGCCATGCTCAACCTCGCCCCACTCAACAAAGTAGATTATCTCGTTATTGGTCATATATCACGAGATTTAACACCCGAAGGTCATCGACTCGGCGGGACAGCCGCATACGCGGCGTTAACCGCTCGTGCCCTCGGTTTGCGTGTGGGGATCCTGACCAGTTTCGAGCCTCGTGATCTTTCAATAGATCCCCTAACCGAAGATATACAAGTTTTTATTACCCCTACGAAAGAAACAACCACTTTTGAGAATATAGAAACGCCTACGGGGCGGCAACAAATCTTGCATCAACAGGCTGCACCGATTGATTTTGAGCATACTCCCAATATCTGGCGGAGGACGCCCATTATGCACCTTGCGCCTGTTGCGCAGGAGATCGAAGCACAATTACCCAAAGGTTTTGCCGCTACCGTATTGGGGATGACACCCCAGGGTTGGTTGCGTGGTTGGGATGCAGAAGGAAATATCTCGCCGAGCAAATGGTCGGAAATGGAGGCAAGCCTAAATCACACCAGTGCCGCTGTACTTAGCATGGAAGATGTTCAAGGTGATGAGGCGTTAATCGAAGAGATGTCCCTCGCCAGTCGCATTCTCGTCGTTACTGAAGGCAGCGAAGGCGTCAGGCTTTATTGGAATGGTGATTTACGTCGTTTCCGTGCGCCCAAAATGGACGTTATTGACACTACCGGTGCTGGCGATATTTTTGCCGCCGCTTTTTTCATTCGTTTATATAATACCCGCGACCCTTGGGAGGCAGCGCGCTTTGCTACATCTTTAGCAGCGTATTCTGTTCAGCGTTGTGGTTTAGAAAGTATCCCCACCCAGGAAGAAATTCAAAATTGCCAAATGGAGGTTCTTTAGTTCATGGCACGCATTTATACACTTGTTAACCAAAAAGGTGGTGTCGGAAAAACGACTACCGCTATCAATTTAGGGGCTTATCTCGCCCAGCAAGGTCAGCGCGTTTTAATCGTGGATATTGACCCACAAGCCAATGCCACATCTTGTCTTGGCATTGACAAACACGGCGTAGAAAATGGCTCTTACCAGGCATTGCTTGGCGGAATGCCGCCTGCTTCGCTGGTCTTGAAAAACGAACGACTTAATCTCTCGTTGCTGCCTTCTTCGCCCTCGTTGGCTGGTGCAGAAGTGGAGCTTGTCGATGAAAACCGACGGAATACACGCCTGAAAACTGCGCTCGATGCCCTACAAGATCGCTACGATTATATTTTGCTCGACTGCCCGCCCTCGCTGGGATTGCTGACCATCAACGGGCTGATGGCTGCACAGGATGGCGTCATCATCCCCGTGCAATGTGAATACCTTGCGCTGGAGGGATTGGGACAACTGACAGAAACCATCCAAAAAGTACGCGCGGCACTCTACCCGGATTTACGCGTGCGTGGCGTTGTATTGACAATGTTTGACCGCCGAACGAATCTCGCTAACGACGTAGTATCCGAGGTGAATCGGCATTTCCCGCAGCAGGTTTTCAAAGCCGTCATCCCGCGCAGCATCCGCTTGGCAGAAGCGCCCTCTTATGGGCTGCCCATCTCAGCGTATGCGCCCGATTCTGTCGGCGCAAAAGCATATGATGCCTTAGCAAAAGAATTATTGGCTGGCGACAAGAATTAACCGATTTGGAGTAAAGCATGGCACAAAAAAGAAGCGGACTTGGCAAAGGTTTGGATGCGCTGATCACCAACACAGATAGTGAAAGCGCGCCCAAAGAAGAAAGTGGCATCCAGCAGGTGGCTGTAGAAAAGATCATTCCCAATCCTCGACAGCCACGCTTGCACTTCAACGCAAAAGAGTTGGATGAATTATCCGCATCCATTAGCCAACACGGCATTATCCAGCCATTGATCGTCTCTTCAAATGGAGATGGGCAGTACACGCTTATCGCTGGCGAACGTCGTTTGAAGGCATCGCGCCAAGCCAAATTGGAGAGCGTTCCAGTAGTTATCCGTCAGGTTAGCAGCCAACAACAATTAGAATGGGCGCTCATCGAAAACGTGCAGCGCGCTGATCTTAGCCCACTTGAAGAGGCAGAGGCATATCATCAGCTCACCGACGAATTTGGTCTTTCACACGATGCTATCGCCAAGCAAGTTGGTAAAAGTCGTGTGGCGATCACGAATACGCTGCGTTTACGAAAGCTCTCAGAACGCGTCAAAACTGCTTTGATCGAAAAGCTCATCTCTGAAGGCCATGCCCGTGCATTATTGGGGCTGACAACTGCCCAGGCACAAGAAGCAGCTTTGCAAACTGTCGTCGCCTTGAGGCTCAATGTTCGCCAAACTGAACAATTGGTGAATAAACTCAATGGCGAGAAAACACCTGCAAAAGAAAAGCTTGAAAAAACGCCTGAAGCGCTTGATCTTGAAAAACGTCTTCAATCGCGCTTTGAAACCAAAGTATCGCTGCGTTACACGCCAAAAGGCGGCAGTATTACCCTGTATTATGCAAAAGATGAAGATCTAGACGCCCTGCTTGAGAAACTTCTTTAATCTTTTTTAATCCAAGGAAGAAGGTACATAATGGCAGAAAAAGCCCCTAAACTAACGCCTGAAATGCTCGTGCCACGCTTGGGAGAATCTCTACTCAAAGATGAGCATATTACTGAAGCAGATCTTAAAAAGGCATTGCGATTTCAGCAAGAGAAAGTAGCCAAGGGGGAAAACGCGCTGCTTGGACAAACTCTTTTAGAGTTAAATATCATTACAAAAGAAATTCTCGACCAGGCGGTAACAGAGCAAATCATCCAGTTGCGTAGCGCACTTCAAGCTACCAACCGCAACCTGGAACAACGCGTGCAAGAACGCACTGCTGAATTACAAAATGCGCTCGAAAGATTAGCAGAACTCTCAAAGCTAAAATCTAATTTTATCTCCAACATCTCTCATGAACTCAGGACGCCGCTCACACATATGAAGGGATATCTTGAATTGCTCACTTCTGAGTCTTTGGGCGATCTTACTGAAGAGCAAAAACACGCCTTGGAAATCAGCCAGCGTTCATCTTCGCGTTTGGAGAGTTTGATCGAAGACCTGATTATGGTTTCAGTCACATCACGGGGCGATCTCAGTTTACAGCAAGAAGCGCTTGATATTCGACGAATTGCTAATTTAGCTATCAAGACTGTTACGCAAAAAGCCGAGGAGCGCGGTGTTTCTGTCCACGCGGTAGTGGATCGACACCTCCCCCTTGTCCAGGTAGATCAGCAGAAGTTGATCTGGATCTTGGGTCAATTATTGGATAATGGAATCAAGTTTACCCCCGCAGGCGGACGCGTGATTTTGCGCGTGGAACACGAGAGCGACAAATTGGTCTCGGTCTCCATCACCGATACTGGAATTGGTATTCCTTCCGAAAAAATCGAGGAGATTTTTCAACCCTTCCATCAATTGGACGGGGCAGCAACACGTCGTTATGGAGGCACTGGATTAGGATTACTATTGGTGCGCCAAATCATCGAAGCACATGGATCAATGTTAGATGTGCAATCGATGGAAGCTCGGGGTTCGACCTTTAAATTCCCCTTGCTTGTCGTAAATGGGCAAACGAGTAGTGAGTAATATTTTGAGCGACACTCCTGTTTATTCGCATGGCTACATATTTTGGAAGAATGCCGTCCAGGAAAAGGACTGGAAGGATGCGCTTGATTTCTTAATTGCATCGCTACGTGAGTTTTTAGTATTTGATAACTTGGCAATCTCTATTATCGATAAGAGTGGGGAAACTTCTGAAATCGCTTATGCTCGCGCTGTGGGAAGAGAAAAAGAAGCTGAAGCAGACGCAAATTGGGGAGAGGAAATTACAACTCGGGTGCTTGAGAAGAATGAGATTGTCTTGCAAGTGCCCAAAGAACACAAGCTCAATAATCGGCGTGTTGAGAGTGCATATTTATTAGGGTTGCCTCTTCAGGCATCTGGAAAATTGATTGGCGCGATGAATTTGATCCGCTTTGGGGGACCAGAATACAAACAAACACATATTGACTTGGCTGCATTAGCGGCTGTGGTTATTTCATATATTTTTGAGAAACGCGCCTTGCAAGAAAGCATTGCCGAGCTTGAATCCGTACAACGACAAATGCGCTTACAAGATGATTTTGTTTCTACAATGTCTCATGAGCTACGCACACCACTAGGTTTTATCAAAGGCTATAGCACAACATTGCTGCGTGAAGATACGCAATGGGATGAGGTAACCCGGCGTGAGTTTTTGACCATCATTGATGAAGAAACCGATCACCTAACTGAATTGATCGAGAATATTCTCGAATCGGCACGCCTTGAAAGTGAAACGGTTGAAATGAATTTTCAGCCACTGCGTATTGATGTTCTCATTCGAGATGTAATTACGCGTTTCAAGTCTCGTTATGATCATCTTGATATTTATTTTGATGTGATCGACTGCGAGATCATTCAGGGCGACAGCACACGTCTCACGCAAGTTTTTGAGAATTTATTTAGTAACGCTGTGAAATATGCCCCTCAATCTTCTATTTCAATTTCAGTGAATACTTTTTCCGAAACCTATGTTCAAATGATTTTTGAAGATCAAGGTACAGGTATTCCCAAAGAGCATCTCCCCTTTATTTTTGATCGCTTTTATCGTGTCCCCGAACAACCAGGGAAAGCTGGTACAGGCTTAGGCCTTTTTATCTGTAACCAGATTATTGAAGCACATCATGGTAAGATTTGGGCAGAATCAGAAGAACAAAAAGGTACCCGTTTTATTATCCAGCTACCAACGCAATAAAGAAATTATTTTGGAAGGAGTTTTTTCATGTCAAAGCGAATTCTTGTTGTTGATGACGAAATACGCTACCAACGGCTTTTAGATGCGAACTTACGGACGGATGGATACGATGTCGTCACTGCATCTAATGGCGTTGAAGCTATCGAGATTTTCTCTTCCCAACCGATAGATTTGATTCTGCTTGATGTAATGATGCCCAAATTGAATGGCTTTGAGGCTTGTCAGCGTATTCGCGAATATTCGAATGTGCCCATCGTTATGCTAACAGCCAAAGGGGATGAGCAGGATCGTGTGCGTGGTCTTGATCTGGGCGCTGATGATTATTTAGTTAAACCATTTTCGGCAACAGAACTGCTAGCCCGTGTTCGAGCAGTGTTGCGCCGCGCAGAGGTTTCAACAAATATTACGCAAGCACGCTATTTTACACATGGGGATATCCGCATCGACTTTGCACGCGCAGAGGTTTGGCGAGGGAGTGACCCCATTCAGCTCTCGGCAACGGAGTATCGGCTTTTATTGCAATTTATCCATAATGTAGGCAAGATCGTCAGCGCAGAAGAGTTACTTACTAGCATTTGGGGTCCAGAATATCGCACAGAAAAAGAAGTTTTATGGGTCAGTATTGCGCGTCTCCGCCAAAAAATTGAAAAAGAACCTCATTCCCCAGTTCATATTGTGACTCGTACCGGTTTAGGCTATCTTATGCCACCCACTGAAGAAGACAGCAAAGAAAAGGAAGAAAGCAAGGAACCTGTAGCATTAGAGGAAGAGCAAGAAAAAAAGGATAACTAAGGTGGTATTTAAAACGGTTCTCGTTATTGATAAAGATGTTATTACCCGTAAATTCTTAAAGCATATGCTTGAAGAAAAGGGGCATGCTGTTTCTCAAGCGGAATCGGGCAGAGAGGGACTTGTGCTTGCTTGGCGAGACCAACCGGACGTCATCGTAGCGGATCCAAACTTCCTAGACTTAGATGCAGCTGCTTTTGTTCAAAAAATAAGACAAGACCCACGCACAGCATTCACTCCTATCATCGCACTAAGTAGTAATCTTGACAAAGAATTTTCCGAAGATCTGTTAGCAGAAGGCTACAACCATTATTTGCAAAAATCTGGCAACGCAATCACAGAGCTTCTAAAAATCTTCGAAGAAACTAGCACAGATTTCCAAGAAAAAACTGGAAAAAGAGAAAATGCAGGGAAAGTTTTTACTTTTTTAAGCGCAAAAGGCGGCACTGGCACTTCGTCACTTTGCGCCAACATTGCCATGAATATTGCTATAGCTGAGCCGGAAGCAAAGGTCGTCGTTGTAGATATGGTTTTGCCAATTGGTTCATTGGGCTCTATTGTGGGGTATGAAGGTAGCATTGACCTGACCACAATAACCGACCTGCCGCAAGAAGAGATCACCATAGATTTTCTAGACAAATCTCTTCCGCGTATTGAATTATGGAACTTTCATTTATTGGCTGGGGCGCCAAACCCAGAAGCATCGAACCTGTTACAAGTTCAAAATATCTCTCATATTCTCAAAACTCTGGAAGAAATATTTGACTACATTATCATCGATCTAGGACGTTCGCTATCACGCATTAGCTTACCTATCATTCAAAAATCTGATTTGCTCATCCTCATCCTCGGCACAGATCAAGGCACTGTCACAATTACAAAAAGTGTTACTGAATACTTAAAAACTTTGGGCATTGATCTCAAAAAACTCTATCTTATACTCAACCGTGCGATTGGCTTGGAAGGAATAACCAAGACAGATGCTGAAAAAATACTAGATTTAGATATAAAAATGACGATGCCTTATATGGGTGGAAATTTCACTACCGCCAATAATCAATCGCAACCTATCACGCATAAATTCCCCAATGATACAGGAGCATTTATGTTACGCAGCCTCGCTAAGAATATCATCGAAGAGACTCGTTAACTTACCAATAGATCCTCTCGCCAGCCAGGAGTATATAATGACTTTTGCATATGATGACAAAGGCAAATTCTTTACCGATGTAATCTCTAAAACCCCCATCCCCGCACTTGTGCAAACAACAACACACCTGATCAAGGGGTTTGTGCATGTTCGTAAAGACGAACGTGTCAAAGATGAGCTAGAAAGAGATGGGCACTTCTTAGCCCTTACAGATGCCAGTGTAAGCGATGCCGAGGGGAAAATTCTCTACAAAAAAGAATTCATTGCCATCCACAAAGATCAAATTGTCTGGATCATCCCTGACGAGAAAATTCTCGAAAGAGAGGACTGAAATATGAGCAGGTTAGAAACAGACAGCGCCTCACGGCTTTCATCACCAGATCTGTTAAAGCTAAAATACTATCTCATCAATACGCTTTCTCGGGAAATGGAAAGCGAAAACATTCCTGCAGACCAGCGCAAGGAATTTACAGCACAACGCCTGGATGATATTTATCAACGTGCAAATCTGAAACTCCCTGCCGACATTCGCAATCATGTCTTCAGGGAAGTCGTTGATGAACTCTTCGGATTTGGACCTATCGAAGTTCTGCTCAACGACCCTGATGTCAGCGAAGTGATGGTTAACGGTCCTAAAAACATCTACGTGGAAAGAAAAGGGAAACTAACAAAAGCCTCTGTTATCTTTGAAGATAATGATCATGTTTTACGAATTATCGAAAGAATCATCTCCCCAATAGGCCGTTTTATCAATGCTGATAGTCCAACCGTAGACGCCCGCCTGCCAGATGGCTCCCGTGTCAATGCCGTTGTGCTACCCGTTGCGATTGATGGACCTTCGATCACCATCCGGAAATTTAGTAAAGAAAAACTAACAGTTAATCAACTCATTGACTTCGGATCGTTAACTGAAAGCATGGCAGAGTTTTTGCGCGCTTGCGTTCTTGCTCGATTGAACATCGTCATTTCTGGCGGAACAGGCTCTGGTAAAACCACCTTACTCAACCTCATGTCCAGTTTCATTCCTGCGGATGAGAGAATCGTCACCATTTAAGACGCAGCAGAGCTTCAACTGCAACAAGACCATATTGTACGCCTTGAAACCAAACCCCCAAATGTAGACGGACATGGCGAAGTCAGCATCCGTGATTTGGTGCGCAACTCCCTGCGCATGAGACCAGACAGAATCGTCATCGGTGAAGTCCGTGGTGGTGAAGCCCTCGATATGCTCCAAGCCATGAACACAGGGCACGATGGCTCACTCACCACAGTTCACTCAAACTCCCCCCGAGATGCAATTTCGCGTCTCGAAACATTGATTATGATGGCAGGCATGGATTTACCCATCAAAGTAGTTCGGCAACAGATTGCATCAGCAATCGATTTGATCGTACAACAAACTCGTCTCAAAGACGGATCTCGCAAGGTTATCGCGGTCACTGAAGTTGCAGGGATGGAAGGCGACACAATCGTTCTTAGCGATATTTTTAAATTCGAACAAACTGGTGTTGATCCCGACAAGAAAATCATTGGCAACATAAAACCAACGGGCATTCGACCTATGTTCTATCCACGCCTTGAAGCGGCTGGCTTTAAACTGGGTGCAGATGTCTTTGGTGCAAATATCGCCGAAATGCTCTCAACCAATCGACGTAGTGCTAGAAGATAAGTTTTAACAAATTCTGCTATAATCTTTATCGTTTCTACAAGGAGAAATCAGCAACAAGATTCTCCTTATATTGCGCTAAATTATTGACCGAGGAAATCATGGAAACCAAGACAAGAATTACGATCCGTTCAAAAACACTTGGTGTTCTCATTCACGATGCTCGCCTTGCTGCACGCATGAGTATTAGCGAATGCGCTAAAGCACTTGGTATTGGTGATATTACTTTTCGCTCTTACGAAAAGGGGAAGAAATCCCCCTCCCTACCCGAGCTTGAAGTCCTGGCATTCTTTCTTGATCTGCCCATTACGCATTTCTGGGGGAAGGACACCATTTCAGATAATGCCCCACCTACAGCTCCCCTGGATTTGCCGCGTTTGGTCGGGTTACGTCAACGCATGATCGGTGCTTTATTACGTCAGGAACGGACAAAAACCAGCATCTCCATGAAATCCTTAGCAAAGCAAGGTGGCATTTCTGCCAACAAACTCAAATCCTACGAAATGGGCGAACGCCCCATCCCTGTCCCCGAGTTGGAAATTCTCATCTCAGCTCTGGGAGGGCGCATTGAAAATCTCTTAGATACAAGCGGACCTATCGGGCAGTGGATTGCTCAACAAAAAGCAATCGAAGATTTTCTTGAACTCCCCCCCGAATTACAAGAATTTGTCTGTCAACCGGTCAACCGCCCTTATCTTGAACTGGCGCACACTCTAAGTGATCTTTCAGCAGAAAAATTACGCTCTGTTGCTGAAGGAATACTGGATATTACATTCTAAAGAGTACCGTATGGAAAATTCAGCAATAGAAATATCGAGTACTGGCAAAGAAGCCTTCGAACAAGGCGATTTTGATAAAGCAGTTGATTTGTTCGATGCAGCTGCTGAGGCTTATATACAAGAAGGAAATCTCGTTGATGCTGCCGAAGCGAAAAACAATCTTAGCGTTGCTCTTTTGCAAACGCAGCGCGCTGAAGAATCGCTCAAAGCTGCTCTGGAAACAGACGTTGTTTTTGAAGAAGCCAACGACCCGTTACGCCAAGCAATGGCACTCGGCAACCAAGCTGCGGCTTTAGATGCTTTAGGACGGTTAGATGAAGCTTTGGCACTCTATGAAAGCTCGGCTGCCCTATTCGGGGGAATTAACGAAAAAGATTATCAAGCAACGGTATTGAAATCTATTGCTGGAATCAAGCTACGCAAAGGGAAATTTCAAGACACCGCTTATACGATGCTTGATTCTTTGGGAGCCGCGCCAAAACCGAATATCTTTCAGCGTATTCTCAAATTCTTCCTTCGTCTAATACGGTAATGAACAATACGTTCCAGGTTCGTCTCGCGCGTGCTCAAGACCACCAAGAGATTGCTAATCTCATGTTTTTCGAGCGGTATGTACATCGCCATTTAGACTGGCGTCATCCCGTCGATTGGCTTGGCTCGCCTTTTTACTGGGTGCTCGAAAGAAATTCGCGAATTATGGCTGTTTTGGCTTGCCCACAAGATCATAAAGATATTACCTGGGTAAGGCTTTTCGCCCATGTCGGGCAAATTACGACAAACGAGGCTTGGCAAATTTTGTGGGAGAAAGCCAAAAGCGAACTCTCTAGCCAGGGCAATATCACGATCGCTGCAATTACGCTGAAAACCTGGGTCAAAGACCTTTTAGATGAAGCCGGCTTTGCCAACGACGAACAGATCGTAATGATGGTCTGGAAAGAAAAAAAAGCTCCCGCGTGGACACTCCCTGAAACAATTAGCATTCGTACTATGACAGAAGATGATCTTCCCGCCGTTGCGCTTGTAGACGAAGCCGCATTCACGCCCATTTGGCAAAATTCTTTGTCCATGTTGAAGCAAGCCTATCCTCAGGCAGTGGTCGCGACTATCGCAGAAAAAGCGGGTAGGATCATCGGCTATCAATTCAGCACAGCAAGCCCTTTTGGGGCGCATCTGGCAAGGCTTGCTGTCCACCCGGAAGAACAAAAACAAGGGATCGCATCTGCCCTGATCAGCGACCTCACCAGCAAACTTCTCGCAAAAAAAATAGAACAACTTAGCGTCAACACCCAAAGCGATAACCACCGCTCTCTTGCTTTATATAAGAAGCGCGGCTTTCAGGAAACCGGTGAAGAGTATCCTCTCTATACTTATAAATTTACTGGCTCAGAAGCAACCAAAGATGAGGTCAAATGGGACACCGTGAAGATGCAGTAATCGTCAATACAATTGTGCGACAGGCATTGGTCTCTGCCGAAGAGGTGATGGGAGCGAACGGATTGAACGCAGTTTTACGCCTCAGTGGTTTAGGGCGTTTTGTTAACAATCTTCCACCAGATAATCTTGAGCCAGGCATTCAAGCTTCAGAATATGCCCGCTTAAACCAGGCAATAGAAGAATTTTACGGACGGGGTGGGCGTGGCATGTTGCGCAGAATTGGCAAAGCATCTTTTGAATACGCGATTAACGAACAAGCTGCTTTATTAGGTGTTGCCGGGACGGCCCTTAAACTGCTGCCTCAGAAACAGCGCATTAAATTTATTTTAAATAGCATGGCGAGCGCACTCAAAAAATCAAACGCACAAGTGGAAGCCTGGGTGGACGAAGAGGGTGAAACCCTCGCCTATATAGAATCGTCCTGTGCCATTTGCCATAGCCGCACAAGTGAAAAGCCGATTTGCTATCTTTACCTTGGTTCCCTCGGTGAGGCAGTCAAATGGGCAACCGGCAAAGAATATAGCATCGTCGAAACTCATTGTTTGGCAAAAGGCGACGACTATTGCCGCTTTGAAGTTGGAGAAGCATTAGATAATGACAAATAATCAAACCAAATTCTCTTCAAAACTACTTCAAGATTTTGCCCGCATTATCGCCAACGAGATTGGTGAGAAGAATTTACCCGTTGTCTTGGAAAAATCCAGGCTACCCTCAGAATGGGCAAATAGCGATAACCTTGCCACATTAGGAGAACAAGCCGCTGCAGAAGCCTATGCCGGTCTGCAACAAGCGATCCGCGCCTATTATGGACGTGGCGCACGCGGAATTTTGCAACGCATCGGTGGTAAATTTTGGGAAAGCCTGCTTGAGAACGCCCCCTTCAAAGATAAAGCACAATCGAAGATCATGCGCGGGATGCCCGAAACCATGCGACGCAAAGCCGTGCTGGATATGCTCGTTCGTTTACTCGGCGCAAAAGCAGGCGAAATGAGCGTTCACACGCTTGACTTGAACCTGCTTCTGGTCGACAACATCAGCCCAACAACCTACAACCAGCAGGATAACGAACCCATTTGCCATCTAACACATGGTCTTATCCGTGCGGCAATTTACTGGGCAACCTCTCAAGATGCCCTTATCGAAGAAACTGAGTGCCAGGCAACTGGTGCGACAACCTGTGAATTCAGAATCATATTTGGAGAATAAAATGAGCGAAGAAAAACGTAGCCAAATAAAGTGGCGCTTCAAAAGCAAAGATGGTATTGAACTTTTTGCACATGCCTTCCCTCCTGAAAACCCTCCTAAAGCCGTGATCTGTCTCGTTCATGGGCATGGAGAGCATATTGAACGCTACGAACACCTCGCCGCCTTTCTGAATAACGCTAACTATGCCGTCATCGGTTTCGACCACCGTGGGCATGGGCAATCGGATGGCACACGCGGGCACGCTCCCTCTTACGACATGCTGCTTGATGACATCGAAGTTTTTCTGGCGGAGGTGGCTGAGTATTACCCAAGTTTGCCACGCTTTATTTATGGTCATAGCATGGGCGGCAATCTTGTGCTCAACTATAGCCTGCGCCGCAAGCCCGATGTTAAAGGTGTCATCGCCACAGGTTCCTGGATCAAACTCGCATTTGAACCACCAGCGATACAAGTTTTTCTTGGGAAGACCATGAACAAGATATTCCCTGCCTTTATTCAAGCATCGGGATTGGAAACAAGCGCCCTCTCGCGTGACCCGGAAGTGATACGTGCCTATGAGGAGGACAGCCTCGTCCACGATAAGATTTCTGCCCGACTCTTTGTGGGGATGTATGAGTCTGGTCTTTGGGCATTGGAACATGCAAATGATTTTCCTTTGCCCCTCTTGCTGATGCACGGCAGCGATGACAGGATCACTTCCGCTGAAGCCAGCCGTGAGTTTAGCGAGAAAGCACCAGATAAAGTGGCACTGAAAATATGGGATGGTTTTTATCACGAAATCCACAATGAACCAAAGCAAAAAGAAGTTTTCAAGACTATTCTGGATTGGCTGGAAAATCGGTAAAACGCTTCTCGTTTAGATATAAGTCCGAGCACCTTGAACAGGTGCTCGGGTTTTGTTTTAACACGGTAGCAAGTTCTTTTGCAAGGGCGAAGCGTTTTTTATATCCATATTTTCTTATCTTTCTCTAATTGGACAAAATGCTATGAACATGGCAAAATAGAATCTATTAGTCCAATCTATACAGGAGAATGTATGAGTAAACGTCAAGAAATCCGTGAACGCCGCCGCAAGCAACAGCAGCAGAAAAAAATGATCACTTTTGGTCTTATGATTGTTGGTGCAGGTTTGGTTGCCGCCGCGCTGATCTATGGAAGCCCGCAAGTGAGTGGTGAGTTTCACTCCCGCTATATGGCGGATGGGAATGCGATGGGCAATCCCGATGCCCCCGTTACGATCGTAGAATATTCAGATTATAAGTGTGGGCATTGTGCATCTTTTGCTTTCGACACAGAGCCCCTTCTGGAAGAAAAATATATTAATGCTGATAAGGTATATTTTGTCTCTCGTTCTGTGGGCGATATGCTTAGCAGCGCACAATCTGTTTTGGCAACAGAGGCATCTTATTGCGCTGGTGATCAAAATTTGTATTGGGAAGTCCATGATCTGGTTTTTGCTAACCAGAGTGCCACCTTTAATCAAGGTGCTTTGGAAAACCTGGCAAAGACCGCTGGCGCCGATATGGATGATTTTAAAACCTGCATGGATAGCAATGTATACTCTGAGCGCATTGTGCAAGATAGAGCCGATGCAGAAGCAGAGGGCATTAGTGGAACCCCTTCATTTGTGATTACTTATGTAGTCAACGGCGAAGAAGTAAAACAGCTCTTGCCAGGGAATTACCCCTTTACCTCTTTTGAGCAAACAATCGATCAAGCCTATCGTGATATGGGGCTTGAGTAAAAGTATATTGGCAAAGCAAAAGCGGACATCAAACGATGTCCGCTTTTTTATTTTAGATCTCTCCATCTATGGGAGAAGAACGGATTAGAATAGCGCAAGAATATAAACGATCAGTGGGGTGACAACCAAAGCGGGCAAAAAGCTGCTCACGCGGATTTTCTTGATTTCAAGCAGACTGGAAAGCGCCAAACCGATCAGAATGACCCCGCCAACGGCAGTCATTTCGGTCATCATTGGCTCAGTGACGACGGCGTTAAGTTGGGCTGCGAGCAAGGTAATACTCCCTTGATAGATCAAGACCGCCAATGCAGAGAAAGCGACGCCCACGCCTAGCGTGGAGGCGAATGCAAGCGAAGCAAATGCGTCCAGTACGGATTTGACGGCAAGGAGTTCATAGTCGCCAACAAGACCATCCTGAATGGAGCCAAGAATAGCAAGGGGGCCAATACAGAATAGCAGCGAGGCTGTCAGGAAGCCACGAATGAAACGATTGCTTTCTTCGGCATTCTTGCTGCTCCCAAAGCGGGATTCGAGCCATGCGCCGAGATTTGCCAAACCTTCTTCGATCTGCCACCATTCGCCCAGCACTGCCCCGATGAGCAGTCCACCCAAAACAACGAGAGATTCTTCGGTTTTCAGGAACATGGAGAGACCAATGGAAATGGTGAAGAGCCCCAGCCCGGCGGTAACGGTGTTCTTTAGACGATCTGGCAAGCGAGAGCCGAAGAGCATTCCCAGCGAGCTGCCGATGAGGACGGCGATGACATTGATAATTGTTCCGGTCATAAGTGTTCCCTATTATTTATGATTCTGCAAAGAGAACGACAGTCCGGCGAAACAGTCTTCTACAATATTAGATCGCTTCTCTTCGCTCGCAAAGACATTGCCTATTATTCTTTGGCTTTACGCGTTTCTTTTTTGGAAAATTGATTTTCTGCCAGCTCCAGCACAAAACAAAGCGAGGAGAGACGATTGAGATAGCGCAGTAATTCCTGGTTTTCGAGTTCGCCAGCATCGAGCAATTCGGCAATACGTCTTTCAGCGCGCCGAACAACGGTGCGCGCAAGGGAAAGGGCGCCGCTGCCACGTGTCTCTCCAGGCAGAATGAATTCTTTGGGCATCTGAACCTGTGCGCTGAGGGTATCGGTTTGGGTTTCGAGCCATTCCACACGGGCAGGGTCAATACTGCGGAATTGGGCGGCATTTTCTGGAGTGGCCGCAACTTCTGCCATGAGGCCGTATAGATCGCGTTGGATTTGGATCAGTAGCGGCTGAATGGCGGCATCCTGTATGAGGGAGCGTGCCAAGCCCAAGGTCGCGGTTGTTTCGTCGAGTGCGCCAATGGCTTCCATTCGTGGGTGATATTTCGGCAGACGACCTTCGCCAAGCAGCCCCGTTGTGCCGTCATCGCCTTTGCGGGTGTAGAAATTTGACATGCGGGAGATTATACTCTCTTTGCGCGCTCAGCCAACAAAACTATCAGGTCTGAAGCAAATATCTTGAGTATAATTTTAGTATCGTCCCACGGAGAAAATGATGAGAAAAGAATTCGCTCGAAACTGGCCTGCGCATATCGTGCCTCTTGCCACTTCTTTGATTGCGCTGGCAATGCTCTTCTTAACACCAGCCTGGGCCTATAAAAATTACCAGGAGCCATTTTTAGGTCTTTTGCTTGAGCCGAATAATGTGATCAGCCAGATCAATGGAGAGGGCTGGGTTGCGCGCCAGCAGGGCGTGGTGTGGTCAGACAGGTTGGTCGCGATCAATGGGGAAAATGTGGAAACATCCGTAGACCAACAGGATGCGCTCAAGAAAACCGGCTTTTCACCTGCAATGGTTCAATTTAGCAAACGCAATGGGGAAGAGTTTGTTCTAACTCTGATGCCCAAGAAACTCTCTTTCCGTGATCTGCTAACGCTCTTTATCGTCCCATATCTGGTGGGGTTGATCTTTCTCGTGGCCGGTTTATGGGCGTATCGTATTCGCCCCGATCTGCGCGCCAGCCGCGCTTTTCTAACCTTTGCTGCCGCACTCTCAATCACCACAGTTACGTTTTGGGATATGAACACCACCCATTATGCGACCCTGTTATGGACGTTGAGCCTCTCCGTAGCAGCAGGGGCATTGATCAACCTGGCGCTATTTTTTCCACGAGAGATCCCGATCATTGCGCGTTACCCATTTAGTCAAAGCATCCCTGTCGTGCTGGCTTTTCTGGTTGGTATTCCTGCCGGCATCGAGATTCTTTTTCCCACCAGCCCTTATGCATATATTGACCGTTGGATCGTCAGTTATGCGCTCATGGCATTTTCGATCGTTTTATTTATACTCGCATTGGTTATGCGTATTTTTCGCAGCCATTCGGCCATGGTGCGCCAGCAAAGCCGTATTATCGTCTTTGGCGCTGCACTCGCTTTTCTGCCTACACTATTGCTATTTCTTTTGCCAATTGCTTTTGGCAGCATGATCCCTGAGTTTCGCCCCTCGATCTATTTTTCACCAATGGTGCTCTTGCCGATCTCGGTCACTTATGCCATTATCCGCTATCGATTGCTCGATGTCGATCAAATTCTGAGCCGCGCCCTAAGTTATTTGCTTACGAGCGTTGCCGCCTTTGCAGTCTTTTATGGTCTTATCACATTTATTTCTTTTATAATCCAAAACACTGTCCAGCCCAGCGATCCTTTCGTCATCGCCGCCTATTTACTGCTGCTGATGGTTGGGCTGAACCCTGCCCACAATCTCATTCGACGTGTTATCGACCGCCTCTTTTATCGCTCACCTGCGGATTATCGGCGTGTGCTCATCAATCTCTCGCAGCAACTCATCGTCACACCCAATCTGACCCAAACTCTGAGAATTCTCGAAACCGAACTCCAAAACGCTATCTCACCAGAGCGCTTTATCGTTTATCTCTACAACGATGAGCAGCAGGAATATCTGCCACATGCCTCACAGGAAGATAGCGCAAGCGCACCGCCCTATTCAATCGCCGATGCGTTAGTGGGATTGCTGCGCGACACTCCTGCCCCGCTCTGGCTTCCGCCCAACGGAGATCTGCCCAGCCCGATCAATGACGGCAACTATGCCCACCTGGCAGGCTATACTTTTGCCCCATTGCGCTACGAAGGCAAACTGATCGGTTTTCTTACCCTCGGTCGGCGCCGCTCTGGTGATCTCTACAGCAGCGACGATCTTGAGTTCATCTCAGCCGTAGCAGCCCAATCCACACTCGCCCTCGAAAACGCGCGTCTTTTCACCAACCTGAAACACACCCTCGATCAAACTCTCGAAATGAAAAACCTAATGGACGATATTTTCGCATCCATTGCCACAGGTATTATCACCACAGATGTCGAGAGACAAATCACCCTCTTCAACAAAGCCGCCGAAAATATTCTCGGCATTCCCCTCGATAAAGTACTGGGAAAACCGCTACAAGAAGCCCTGCCCGAGTTTTATCCCCAACTCCAAAAACCGACTCAACAAGCACTCGACAAAGGCGCCCCCACCCTCAGCGCCGAAGTTTCCCATAATGTCCAAACACGTGGTGATATTCATCTGCGTCTCTCCTGTTCCCCGCTGCGCGATGCCTATCTTGCTACCAAAGGCGCTACCATCTACTTTGAAGACCTAACAGAACGCCACCAACTCGAAGCCGAGCAAGAACGTATCCGCCAAACCTTTGGGCGCGTCGTTGCCCCGCGCGTGCGAGACCGCCTGCTGGCTGACCCAAGCAACCTGACCCTCGATGGTACCGAGCAAACTGTCAGCATCCTCTTTGCCGACATCAGCGGATTCACCGCCTATTGTGAGCACAAATCTGCGAAAGAAGTCTTCCAATTACTCAACAGCTATCTTTCCCTCTCCGCTCAAGCCGTCCTTGAGCAGGAAGGGACACTCGATAAATTCATCGGCGACGCCACCATGGCAATGTGGAATAGCCCCGATCCGCAGCCCGATCATGCTCTGCGAGCTGTGCGTGCCGCCCACGCTATCGCCGAGCGCGTCGCTGAGATGCACACCCACCTCCCCGAAGATCAACGTCTCATCTTCCATACCGGCATTGCTACCGGCATCGCCATGATCGGCAATGTTGGCACGCGTGAGCTCTTCAACTACACTGCCATCGGCGACACGGTAAATACTGCCCAAAGGCTCGAAGTTGCCGCTCGTCCCGGGCAAACGCTCATTACCAAGTCTACTTATGACCTTGTTCGGGACTACGTCATTGTCGATGGTCTGGAGCCGGTCAAGGTCAAGGGGCGTGAGCAGCGCATCCCCATTTATGAACTCAAAGGACTGCAATAATGCTTAGAACCTACCATCTCAAAATCCTGCATGAGTCCCTCCACGAAAAACTCAGTTCGCATGCACTCGAATCCATTAGCAATGCCAATATCAAGCAAGATGCCATTCGCGGGCAGTTCGGACACGACGAATATCATTTTGACAACAACGCTTTTAATGAGAGCTACGCCTACATCGAGAAGAACCGCGCCCAGATCCGCCCTGCTCTCGAGGCAGATAATGTAGAAGCCGCTTGGGCAGCTTTTGGACGTCTCACCCATACTGCTCAGGATTTCTATGCCCACAGCAATTACATCCGCTTGTGGATGGTGCAATTTGACGGAAGTGCCGCGCCGCCCGTGCCCGAAGTTGCTCATGCTGAACCGAGCTTTCTCGAGCATCCCGATCTGCGCTCCGGTAAACTCTACTACCCTCTGGAATTATTCTCGTATATCCCCGCGCTGAAAAAATATATCCTACCCCTCTTGCCCCGCGACTCCCACGCCTGGATGAATCTCGACAGCCCCAAACAAGGTCCGCTTTTCGACTACGCTCACGCCGCCGCCGTCAAACGCACCAACGACGAGTGGAAGAAGACTCTCGCTACATTACCAAAAAAACTTCATAAACTTTTTCACGGGCGTTGATGCCCAACGAAGAATATGTATAATAGAAATTAGTTCACAGCGTAGCTCCAACGCCCCAGTTTTTAGACAGAAAAGGAGAGAGAGAATGGCTACCAGAGATGAGAAAGTTGAAAAGATCGTAAAAGCAGGCGTCATTACGGCTGCCGGTTTAGGCGTTCAACCTTTTTTTTGGGATACACCTGCGCTGATTGGCGGGCTTGCCGTAATGGTTGTTGGCATAGCCGCTGTCTATAATTTTCCATTTTCAAAAGAGGCGGCGATTCCTTTTGTCAAAGAAATCGTCAAAGCCGGGCTGATCAGAGCCGCCGCAGTAAAATTAACGGCAACCGTAGTGCTTGCAGGCATGTCAGCAGCAGGCACGATCACCGGTCCTGCCGCACCGTTTGTTTTGGGAGGGGCTGTGACATCTCTGTATGTGGTCACAGGCGTTGTTAACGGCACAATTGCCTATGCAATTGGCATTGCTGCCAAAGAGTATTTCAAAGCCAGCGGAGCGATGTCGAACAGCGATATGAAGAAAATATACCTGAAACACCTAAATCGCTTTGGGGTGGGGCATGTGGTCGACATTCTAAAGGCGATCAATTGGTTTAAATAAAGAGCATTAGTAACTACTCAGGTATGACTTTGCGAGGCAGCTTCATCGCCGAAGCAATCTCACCGAAAACGAGACTGCCGCGTCGCAAAAACGTACTCCTCGCAGAATCATCCAAATAGCCTGAGTAGTTACGAGCATTATTCTAAAAAAGACTTCCGAGAGATTTTCTCGGAAGTCTTTTTGTATGTCTATTTTTTCTTCTTCGCAGCGGGTTTCTTTTTAGCGGGCGCCTTTTTCGCCGAAGCTTTCTTCTTTGGTTTCGGCGGCTCTTTAACTTTCTCAACAAAATTATCCGCCTCCCAGCTAATGGTTAAGCCGATAATGGCATCGCCCAACTTCACGTCTTGCACCACGCCCCCTCGGGTTGTAGCACGCTTCCGCATGGGCGCATCGTCCAGCCGTGCAGATTTGGCAGCCGCTTTGAGCAAATGCAAGGTGATCGTCTGCGTCCCCTTGCCAACGGCAAGTCCCGCCAATCGTTCTCCATCCGGTAATTTCCACAGAATAACACCTTTACCATAGCGTCCCTGCGTGGGAAAATCTTTTTCTGTAATGCGTTTGCCTTTGCCATCGGAGGTAATAAGGAAAATATCGCCTTTTTGCGGCAAGATATCCGCACCCACAACCAGATCACCAACCCCAAGTTTGACGCCATTTACACCGGCCGCAACCAAGCCCATCGAGCGAACATCTTCTTCACTAAAGCGGATGCCCATCCCGCTGGCAGTTGCCAGTAAAATTTCTTTCTTCCCATCCGTTAAGACAACCCAACCAAGCACATCACCATCATTAACACGTACCAATGTAAAGGATTGCGCTGAGGGCCCCGGCAGTTCATCAATGGCACTTTTCTTGACCATGCCGCCCCGTGTTGCTGTAAGCACAAAGGTTTCTTCGGGATATTCGCTCCGTTTGGCGGGCAATGCAAAAACCGCTGCAAGCTTATCGCCTGATCTCAAAGGTGAAAGTGTATGCCATAAAGCGCCATCTGAGAGCTTCTCTGTTTCTGGCAATGTGTGAACAGCCACAGCCGCAGCTTCGCCTTTTTCGGAAACCATATAGAGGGTGTCGCTGGTCGAAACTTTAAGCAGCCAATTTGGCGCTTCCTTGCCACTGGGGCGCGGCGCCTTATCGTCACGTGTGCGCGCAACAACTCCATCACGTGTGATGCCAATCCAGGTAGATTTTTCTGGCAAGAGATCAGCCGAAGTGAGCAAAGCCTGTTTTGGTGATGAGCCATCCAAACCGATGATCTGCGTGCGGCGGCGGTCTCCGTAGGCTTCTTTTACCCTAAGCAATTCCTCGGCAACGACATCGCGCATCTTTTTGGGTGATTTGAGTAGAGTCATTAAGTTTTTGATAAGACTCTGCAACTCTTTATATTCCCGCTCGATCTTCTTGCGTTCAAGGGCAGCCAAGCGACGCAGTTGCATTTCTAAAATAGCTTGCGCCTGAATTTCACTCAGCTTAAATTTCTTCATTAGGCGCGTGCGCGCGGTGGGCACATCCGGTGCACGCCGAATGAGTGCTATCACTTCGTCCAGGTTATTCAATGCGATCACATAACCTTCGAGAATATGAGCGCGCTCTTTTGCCTTGCGCAGGTCATATTCGCTGCGTCGTCGGATCACATCCAAGCGATGCTCAACGTAAACACGCAACGCCTGTTTCAGCGAAAGCATGCGCGGCTCGCCATCTACCAGTGCCAACATAATAATGCTGAACGTAGACTGCATCGGTGTACTTTTGTAGAGTTTTTTGAGCACATTTTCTGGCTCTACATTTTTGGTCAACTCGATCACAATGCGCATCCCCTGGCGGTCAGATTCATCGCGCAGGTCAGTAACGCCCTCGATCTTGCCATCGCGTACCAAATTAGCAATGCGGCTGATCAGGTTGGATTTATTAACCATATAAGGAAGTTCGGTAACGATGAGCCGATTTTTATTGCGACCCATTTCCTCCACATGAACCCGCGCCTGAATAGTGACGCGCCCACGCCCGGACCCGTAAGCTGCTTCCAATGCCCCTTCATCTTCCTGATGAATAATCAGCCCACCTGTGGGAAAGTCTGGTCCCTTAACAAAATTCATTAACTGCCCTACTGAGATATCGTCGAGTTTCTCCCAGTTGGCAAGCATATAACCCAGCGCATCCACTACTTCAGACAGGTTGTGCGGCGGTATGGAAGTCGACATCCCAACCGCGATACCGCTACCGCCATTAACAAGCAAATTGGGGATAGATGCCGGGAGAACGATCGGCTCGGTGAGCGTGTCGTCAAAATTCGACGAGAAATCGACTGTATCTTTGCCGATCTCGTTGAGCATATCCAATGCTGGCGCAGCAAGACGAGCTTCGGTATAACGCATGGCAGCAGGAGGATCGCCATCAATTGAGCCAAAGTTGCCCTGTCCATCGACAAGCATGTAGCGCATACTAAAATCCTGCGCCTGACGCGCCATCGCCTCGTAGACGGATGAATCGCCGTGCGGATGATATTTGCCCAGCACTTCACCAACGATACGCGCAGATTTTTTATGGGGGCTTTCAGCACGCAAACCCATATCGTACATCGCATAGAGGATGCGTCGCTGCACAGGCTTCAGCCCATCACGGGCATCAGGCAGGGCGCGAGAAACGATCACGCTCATGGCGTAATCGAGATAGGATTGCTGCATTTCTTTTTCGATATCGATTTTCTTAACTAATCCAAGTTCCATGAGATTCTCCTGTCTTTTTATAGCGTGCCTATCTTACCACGAAAATATGTTCTATTGCCCGCATAAGGTCAGGGCGATTGCATCTAAATTGAGGTAAAAATAGCTATCTTGCAAACAGGAGAATAGCTATGACCCCAAAAGCACTGAAGGCGATAGAAAAGCACTTTGGACAACTAACCGACCCACGTGTAGACCG
>Ga0209249_1001092_pt1 | contig 28218 bp, 17 predicted proteins | sample SaaInlV_200m_DNA_4_FD_184653 | JGI IMG/M metagenome (GOLD analysis project Ga0209249, IMG submission 184653) | Marine microbial communities from expanding oxygen minimum zones in the Saanich Inlet - SI037_S3LV_200m_DNA (SPAdes) (version 2) | ecosystem: Environmental > Aquatic > Marine >...
CTCCCCAAAGGGGAGGGAGTTAAGAACAGAAGTGATTTTATTGAGAACGCCTTCAGTATTATTTATTACCTCTTCATTAGTAAATCGAATAATGGCAAAACCTAATTCTTCGAGTATTTCAGTTCGCTGTTTGTCTGAAATTTTTACTTCAGGCAACGAGTGATAACCTCCATCAATTTCAACTATTAATTGTTTTTCTAAACAAACAAAATCGGCAATAAACTGATCAATAATATGTTGCTGCCTGAATTTATATCCGGCTAAATTTTTGTTTTTAAGATTTTGCCAAAGAAAAACTTCTGCCTCAGTTGGATTTTCTTTTTGTTTTTTTGCCAACTCTTTTAAAAGCCCATTACTTGAATCTCTTGCAGTTTGCCATTTTGGGGTTCTTCTTTCTCCCCCTTGGGAGAGTAAGTGGGGGCTTTCAAACGGATAGTGACGTTGGGCAAATGGCATCGCACCCGAATCGAACCAAACATCAATTAAATCTGGCTCACGAAACATTTTTTGCCCCGAAGCTGAAATCAAAATTATTTTATCGACATAAGGTTTGTGTAAGTCTGCTTTGTCGTAATTTTCTTTTGTATTATTCCCAACTTCAAAACCTTCGTAAGGATTTTCGTCCATAAAACCGGCTGCCATGGCTTTTTTAATTTCGGCCATTAATTCTTCTGTTGAACCAATACAAATTTCCTCCGAACCATCTTCGGTTCTCCAAATTGGAAGTGGTGTTCCCCAGAAACGCGAGCGGCTTAAATTCCAGTCAACAAGATTTTCCAACCAGTTACCAAACCTTCCTGTTCCGGTTGATTTTGGTTTCCAGTTAATGGTGTTATTTAGTTCCACCATTTTGTCTTTAACGGCTGTTGTTTTTATAAACCACGAATCGAGAGGGTAGTATAAAACCGGTTTATCGGTGCGCCAGCAATGAGGATAACTGTGTGTATGCTTTTCAATTTTAAAGGCCTTGTTTTCCTGTTTCAGCATTATTGCAATATCCACATCAACAGTCGGTGCATCATCTTCCAGCTTGTCGTCGTATTCGTTTTTAACTGATCTGCCGGCAAAATCGTGATACTTTTCTGTGTTTACATATTTTTCAACAAAAGCGCTATCTAATTCTTTAGTAGGGTAAAACCTGCCTTTTTTATCGACCAGGGCTTGTGTTTTGCCCTCTGAATCTTCAACAATTAATGGTGAAATCCCGTTTTGTTTTGCAACCCGATCATCGTCGGCACCAAAAGTAGGAGCGATATGAACTATTCCTGTACCGTCTTCAATAGTTACAAAATCTCCGGTAATAACTTCAAAAGCCTTTCCTTTTGGTTTTACCCATTCAATTAATTGTTCGTATTGAACACCGGCCAGATCTTTCCCTGAATATTCATTTAAAACTTTATAAGGGATTTTTTTGTCGCCAGGTTTATATTCTTCAAATGATAAATCTTCATTTTTCGAATTAAAATAAACCGGAAATAAATCTTTTGCTAAAATAACGGTTACAGGAATTCCGGTGTAAGGATTAAACGTTTTTATTTTTACATATTTAATTCCGGGGCCAACACAAAGAGCGGTATTCGATGGAAGAGTCCAGGGAGTAGTAGTCCATGCTAAAAAATATACATCAGTATCTGTTCCCTCAAAAAGAAATTCCGATTTTCCGTTTCTGATGGTTTTGAACTGGGCAATTGCAGTTGTATCTTTTACATCGCGGTAACAACCAGGCTGATTTAATTCGTGCGAACTTAAACCGGTTCCGGCAGCCGGCGAGTAAGGTTGAATTGAATATCCTTTATACAGCAATCCTTTACTGTATATTTTTTTAAGTAGCCACCAAACAGTTTCAATGTACCTATTATCAAAGGTTACGTATGGGTCGTCCATGTTTACCCAGTAACCCATAATACGGGTCAAATCTTCCCATTCGCGGGTATATTTCATCACCTCGGTGCGGCACGACTGATTGTATTCTTCAACAGAAATCTTTTTCCCAATATCTTCTTTGGTAATATTTAGTGCTTTTTCTACACTCAATTCCACGGGCAAACCGTGTGTGTCCCACCCTGCTTTTCGGTGTACACGAAAACCTTTCATGGTTTTGTAGCGACAAAAAATATCTTTAATTGCCCTCGCCATAACATGATGAATTCCCGGCATTCCGTTTGCCGATGGCGGACCTTCGTAAAATACAAATGTTGGACGACCTTCGCGGGTAGAAATACTTTTGTGAAAAGTATCATCTTCCTCCCAACGATTTAGCACATCTTTGTTTATCTGCGAGAGATCTAATTGCTTGTATTCCTGAAACCTATTACCCATAAGAAAAACTCTAATCTTCTGATTTTAAAAAATATGCAAATATAGGATTTTTCAGGCAGGCTGCCTTTCATTTAAAAATAAAATCAAACTCCTGGAATCGGGTAAATATTGAATTAAAATAAATTAAATATAACATTCACTCATTTAACTGACATTGAGCTGGTTTCAAAGAGAGAAGGTGAAAAAATGAACAAATGTGTTGCTTTAAAAAAATCAATGGTTTAATTATAAACTATACTCCTTGTAAACCAAATGCAGACCGCCAAAACATTCTATACTAGAATATTAGTATTATTTTGTTATCCCTTAATTACAAGTTCAATTTATTTGAGACAATTTGACTTACATCATTGAAGGGATATTAGATCCTATATATTTACATTTTTGTTGCCTGAAAAAATGACCGTATTTTTTTGAATCAAATTAATCCAATTCCTATTACGTGATTAAATCGTAAAATGAATTTCCCAAGTATATATTTTGCGAGTTGTTTCCATTTCAAAAAAGTTTAACTTTATACACATAGATAATCATGAAATTACTGAGTGGCTTTAAACTTTTCGCAAGCCCTAACCCAGATAAACGGGAAAAGACAAATCTCAAAAAAACAAATAACAGATAAGTTTCAATTTTTTAAATATCCAAATTCTAAACTATTCCTTATTATGTTTCAAACAATTTGTAATTTTGATATTGATTTTTGTGATTTATCAGTCAAGTGCCAGACAGGTTTGTAATTTGATAATTGTTATTTGTTATTTTCTGCAAAAAAACAAATTTTAGAAATAAGATTCAAAGTAAACAACACAACTCTGCGGTTAATTTAACTAAGATGCAAGATTCAAATCAAATATCGAAATCAATAAAAGCAAAAGCAAAAGAACTTGGACTTTTAGAGTGTTCCATTATTGCGGCAGATTCTCTCCCAAAAGAAAAAGACCGTTTCCAAAAATGGTTGTTTAACAAAATGCATGGAGAAATGGCTTACATGGCGCGCAATATTGAAAAAAGATTGGATCCGCGATTGTTGTTTGAAAATGCCAAAACCATTATTGTTGTCCTTCAAAATTATTTTCCACAAGAGGCACAAAAAAAATTAAACACACCCATTATTTCAAAATATGCATACGGAACCGATTATCATTTTGTAATGAAAGACAAATTGAAAAAATTGCTCCGTTTTATTCAGCAAGAAATTCAAGTTTGCAATGGCCGGCCATTTGTTGACTCGGCACCCGTTTTGGAGCGTGCCTGGGCGAGTCGTGCCGGTTTGGGCTGGATAGGAAAAAACAGTAACCTCATTTCGGTAAATCATGGCAGCTTCTTTTTTATTGGCGAACTGATTTTGGATATCGAATTGCCGTTTGATGAAATTAAAATTGTGCACGACCACTGCGGCACCTGCACACGTTGCATTGACGCCTGCCCAACAAAAGCAATAGTTGCCAACCGGATTATTGATGCCCGCTTATGTATCTCGTACCAAACCATTGAAATAAAAGGAGAAATAGATAAAACACTAAAAGGGCAATTTGAAAACCAGGTTTTTGGTTGCGACATTTGCCAGGATGTGTGCCCCTGGAATCTGAAATCGGAACCAAACAATGAACCCGATTTTCAGCCAAATCCGAAATTAATGGAACTTGATAATTCTGATTGGCACAAAATGGAAAAACCTTTATTTAATGAATTGTTTAAAAACTCAGCAGTTAAAAGGGCCGGTTTTAAGGGACTAAAAAGAAATCTGGAATTTATTCAAACTTCAAAAAATGGATAGAAAGTTTGAATACGAAACCATACTTATAAAAGGGGCTCAGAATGGGGTTTTTGCTGAATTCCCCTTCGAAAGCGCAAAAGAATTTGGAACTCGAAAAGCAGTGAGTGTAAAAGCTGTTTTTGATGGGGAAACATATTTTATGAGCCTTTTGCCAACCGGGAACGGAACTCATTGGTTGCACGTAAAAAAAGACATTCGGCTGGCTATCGGAAAAGACGAAGGAGATTCTGTAAAAATTGTAGTTGAAAAAGACGAATCGCCGAAAACCATGGAAATGCCTGAATACTTGCAATGGTTGCTGGAAAACGATCTTAAAATGATGGGGGCATTTCATAAACTTTCTTTTTCAGCAAAAAAATTCTGGACCGGGTTTGTGTCAGAGCCAAAAACCGACGATGCTAAAGTGAAACGGATAAACCGTCTATTTGAAGTACTGAGGGAAAATAATAAAAGTAGCAAGGATAAGTAGCAAGCAATTGTTTAAAAATACGTTTTTTAATAAAGGGCAATTATTATGAAAAACTTAATTTTTGTGGCAACAATTTTTATGTTATTGATGTCGTGCGAAAAAGATGACAACGATTTTTCTGATGGTATTGACTTTAAACAGGAAATGCGCGATTTTGTTATTGGAATAAGCAATTCTGCAAAATCCATAAATCCCGGTTTTATAATTATTCCGCAAAATGGTATTGAATTGGTAACTATTTCGGGAGAAGAAAATGCAATGCCCGACACTGCTTATTTAAATGCAATTGACGGGAATGGCCAGGAAGATTTACTTTATGGATATGATAATGACAACGAGGCAACCCCAACAAATGAAACTGAATATTTATTGTCGTTTTTAGAAATCTCAATGAATTCGGGGAACACAATTTTGGTAACTGATTACTGTTCCACACCTTCAAAAATTGATAATTCGTACACACAAAACAGCAACAAAAAATTTATTTCCTTTGCTGCCGACCAACGCGAACTTAATAATATCCCAAATTATCCAAGCCCAATTTTTAGAAATAATAACGATAATATTAACTCTCTTGAAGAAGTGAAAAATTTCCTGTATTTAATAAACCCAGAAAAATTTTCAACAAAAGCGATTTTTGTTGATGCAGTAACTTCAACAAATTACGATTTATTAATTATGGATTTATTTTTTATCGATGGAACTGAATTTTCATTAGCGGAAATAAACCAACTGAAAAACAAATTTAACGGAGGCAAACGTTTGGTAATTTGCTACTTGTCGGTTGGTGAAGCAGAAAATTACAGATATTATTGGCAAGAAAGCTGGAACATAAATAATCCTTCGTGGCTTGGCGATGAAAACCCAGAATGGAAAGAAAATTTTAAAGTGAAATTTTGGCAAAACGAGTGGCAGGATATTATTTACGGCAACGAAAATTCGTATCTAAAAAAAATCATTAATAGTGGTTTCGATGGTGTTTATTTAGATATTATCGATGCTTTTGAATATTACGAAACTGCCAGCCGCTAAAATAAATATTGACTAAAATACTTCGAGTTACAAAGTCTTGCAGAAGTAATTGCCAAAAATGGAAAGTGCTTTATATTTTTTTCACGCAAAGGCGCAAAGAAAACGCAAAGTGTAAATCGGTTTAATTTATTCTTCTTTGCGCTCTTCGCGAATACCTCTGCGGGCTTTGCGTGAAATCTTTTTACCACCATTAATATTCATGCTAAATATTATCGATGCAAATGAAATTACCGAAAATGCAGTCGAAGTTTTTCAAAAAGATAAGATCGAATCTTTAATCGCTTTAATTGACTCTGATGAATTTACGTTAAAAGAGAAAAATAAAGCAATTTGGACTCTGGGGGTTTTAAAAGATAAACGTGCCCATGCAAAACTTAAATCTTTATTGACCGGTGAGAAGTGTGATCATGGTAAAGAATTATGTCAGAGCGAAATTAAAAAGGCGATTTTAAAAATCAAGGGTGAGTTTAAAGGATCGTGGCAGGTTTCCAGATGATTAGCCATTTTTTTATAAAGTATTTCATTTTATTCAGAGAGTGAAAATAAAGCTAATTTTTGAATTAATAAGGAACAATTTTTGTAGCTTGACAACAACTTTCAATTACTGCTGCAATGATATCCAAAATCTACCATCTCGCTATTACATTGCTTTTTATTTCTTCGGGTTCCTTTGCTCAAAACATCAACACTTATTTCGAAAAACAACAAACAATTCCCTTTCAAAAACTATATCTCCACACTGACAGAGAGTTTTATTTTCTCGGTGATACGATTTGGTTGAGTGGATATTTACTCGATGGTAAAACACATTCTCCCGTACTGAATGACCAGAATCTATATGTTGATTTAATTGATTCCTTGGGAACTGTTGTTACTTCAGAAATGTTCCCAAATTTCAAAGGCTTTTCTGAGGGAAATATTCCATTGACTGATACTTCTTTAATTGGAAATATTGTTCTTCGGGCCTACACAAATTATCTACAGAACTTTGGAGAAGAATGTTTTTTCTACAAAACATTAACCATTGATAAGACTAAAAATTCGTTCGAAATTGGTAACGATAGTTTTAATGAAAATAATAAAAAAGTCGCAAATTTTCACGTTGAATTTTTCCCGGAAAGCGGTATTCTTTTGGAGAATACACTCAATGTTGTCGCCGTTAAAATTATCGATGAAAAAGGACAAGGAGTAAATACAAACGGTTCAGTTGTAGATAATAAAAACCGCATTGTTGCACGTTTTAAAACTATTTACAAAGGACTTGGGAAATTTTACTTTCATCCGAACTCAGCTGATAAATATAAAACTGTTTTGGATTCGTTTCCCCAACATCAACAAAAGTTTATTCAGCCTGAAAAATCCGGCATAAAGTTGCAGATTATTGAAAGTAATGAAAACGGTTTGGATGTTAGTATTTTTTCCAGCCCAAAAAAAAGTGAAGCGAAAGTTTATACTCTTGCCTGCGCGAACCGAGGAGAAGTGTTGTTCTATCGCGAAATTGAACTTGCAGAACATCGTGGTTTACTTAAGGTAGATAAAAACTTACTGGGGCAAGGCATAAATCGTTTTGTTTTGTTTAACGAAGACCTAAATCCGATTTCTGATCGTTTGTATTTTAACAATAATATTGAAATAAATTCTCTTCAAATTGAATTACCCAAATCTGTTTTTCCAAACCGTAGTCAGGTAAATTTAAAATTAGTTGCAAATACTGACTGGGAATCCGAGAGTGCAAGGTTATCTATTGCTGTTGTAAACGAGAACAGCCTTAACGCTTTTGGTGAGACACAAAATATGATGTCACGGCTTTTTCTCGATTCTGAACTTCGGGGAACTATCAAATCTCCTCTTGATTATTTTAAAGATGAACCTGAAATTTCTTCACTGCAAAAACTGGATTTGCTGATGTTAACGCACGGTTGGAGCAAATATATTTGGAATCATGTAGCTGAAATACAGGATACAGATTTTGAATTTCCGGTTACTTCCGGATTAGATATTAATGGATATGTGAAAAACTTATGGAGGAAAAAACGGATTGAAAAGAGCGAAGTTATTCTTACGATTAAAAACGACAGCTTATATACATTTTGGGAAACTACTGATAAGGAAGGTCGTTTTTCTTTTAAACATATTTATCTGTCTGATTCAGCCGAGATTACCCTTATGGCGAGGAAAAGCAACGAAAACCAGAATACACAGATAGTTCTTGAGCAGGTTAAATACAATGTTCCTGATTTTAGTTTGGAGAAATTTAATCATTTATTTTACGAAAACAGGATACCCATGGATTTGTACCGCCAGAACTATTATGCCCGGCTCAGCGAAAAGGAGTTTGAGCCTGAAAAAGTTGTGATATTAATTAAAGAAGTAGAGGTGAAAGCTAAGTTTCGGAAGAAAGAAGAAGTTAAATTTTCTCAGATTTATTCTGAATCTGATTATTCAATAAAAACTACAGAGGCAGATTTTATGTACAAAAATCTAAAAGATTTTCTCTTTGCTAAAGCTCCTGTAATGTTTGGCTCCCGTCCCCCGGGAACAATTAACGCTGGTGGAAGCATACTCTTTTATATTGATGGAATTCCTACGGAAGAGAGGATTGTTATGGGAGAACAAAGTATTATTTCTGTTTCCTATATTGATAGAGTTGACGTAATAAAAAGAACCAATCCAACAGGTACAACTTTGTTTGGAGCAAGAGGAGCAAATGGCGTTGTTTTTATCTACACCAAAAGAGGAATCCCTGAACAGGAGAGAGAGAAATACCTAAAAGGTCTGTTAACTCAAAAAATTAAAGGATTTTCTAAATACCGGGAATTTTATTCGCCAAAATACACACCAGAGAATATTGATTCTGAAAAACCAGATTACCGCACAACATTGTATTGGAATTCATCCGTAAGCCTTGAAAATGGGGAAGCAGAAATATCTTTCTTTACATCCGACGACATTGCCCGTTTTAAGGTTTTGGTTGAAGGTATAACCCAAAATGGAAAGATTTATTTGGGAAGCGAGGAATTTGTCGTGAATTCCCGTAATGATCGTCAAAAACTAAACAGCCATGAAAAAGACTAAAATTTTCAAATTAATTTTTATTTTTATTTTGGTGACAAGCAATGTATTTGCTCAAAACATAAATAATTATTTCGAATCCCAACAAAATAACCTTTTCCAAAAACTATATCTCCACACTGATCGAGAATTTTATTTTGAAGGAGACACGCTTTGGTTTGCTGCTTATTTACTGGAAGGAAAAACGAACAAACCCGAATCTGAATCGTGTAATTTGTATGTCGATTTAATTAATGCCGAGGGTGAAATTGTAAACGATGAACTGTTCCTGATTCAAAACGGATCTGGTTCCGGTTACCTTTCTTTTTCTGATACAGTAATATCAGAAGGAAATTATCTTTTGCGTGCCTACACAGATTATCTGAAAAATTTTGGAAATGATGTATTTTTTACCAAAACCATTCATATTTCATCAGTTAAGAATTCATTTGAATTATTAGCGGCAGACACCAATAAAACTATTTCCACTCAAATCGATGTTTCATTTTTACCCGAAGGTGGTTTTTTGCTTGCCGATGAATCAAATTGTGTGGCTTTCAAAGCAGTTGACCAATTCGGGAAAGGAAAAGATATTTCAGGAAATCTGCTGGATGAGAACGGAGATTTGATTTTAACTTTTAAATCGGTTTACAAAGGAGCCGGTAAATTTTATTTCTACCCAAAACCAGGAAAAACCTACACCACAAAAATCGATGGTTTTCCAAACCTTGCATTTCAGCTTCCCGAAATCAGGGAAAGTGGTGCAAAATTAAAATTGGTAAACCAGGAAAAGAAAAAACTACAAATGGTTGTTCAGGCTAAAAATATTGCACGAAACCAAGTTTACTACCTTGTTTGTACCAATCGTAGCGAAGGATTATTTTATCTGGAAATCGACAGGAAAAAGTTAAACTCATTTTTAAAAATTGATGCAAAAAAACTTCGGGGTGGAATTAACCGCTTTGTTTTGCTTGATAAAAATTTAAATCCTATTTCGGAACGATTGGTTTTTAAGGAAGATTTAGAAATGATAAATCTTGATGTCCAATTAAACGCCGAATCATTTTCAACAAGAGATGAAGTTCAGGTAAACTTAAGTTCCGACGATATTTCCCCGGATGAAGTTGCACCGGTTTCTATCGCAGTGGTTGATGAAAACTATATAAATGCATCGGGCGTTTCGCAAAATATTGCCTCGTATTTATTGCTCGACTCAGAATTAAACGGACACATTGAATCGCCGGTTGAATATTTTTCATCCCATGAAAATCTTGATTCGCAAACAAAACTCGATTTGTTAATGACCACAAATGGCTGGAGTAATTATGTTTGGAATGGGTTGAAAAATGATTTGCTAAAAATGGATTTTGAACCTCAATTTGGCTTTACTTTTAACGGACATGTAAAACGCACTTTTGGGAAAAAAGCATTAACTGATGGAAATGTTTCAATGGTTATTTTTAAAAGCGACAGCACTTCAGTGTACTTCGATAAGCCCTTGGATTTAAATGGAAATTTTAAATTCAGGAATGTTGTTTTTTACGATTCGGCTTCGGTATTTGCACAGGCACGAAATAAAAACGACAAAAACAACATTCAGTTCGAAATGGAGCTTCCGGAGATTATTCTTCCTGTTATTAATTCATCCAGTTTATATCAATTAAAAAGTTTTTATGCAATACCACTTTCTGTTTATCGGCAGCGTTATTTAAACGAAATGAGGCTAAAAGAATTTTACCCGAATAAAAACAATATTTTGGTCGATGAAATTGAAGTAACTGCAAAAAAAACCAGGCCAGAATTCAAAACTGGAACTCCCCGAAAAAATGATGGTCCGTTTAAACTAACATGGGAAATGGCAGCGGGAAGTTTTGATATCGTGGAATTTCTGGCTTATAAAGTGCCAGGAATTCTTTCATACAGAAACAGTGAAAATGAATTGAATATTAAAGTTCAGGCTGGATGGGACATGGGATCTCCAGGCTTTTTCATAGATGGATACCATTATTTTTCAAACAAAGAAATCAAGAGCTTTAGCGTAACTGATTTTAGTACAATAGAAATTATAACTCCGCCAATGTCTTACGCTTATGGAGCCAGGGCAAAGTATGGTGCTGTAGTTTTAACTTTTAAAAGGGGTGATGAAATTGATCCGACTATGCCTTTATTTGGCGGAGTTGTAGAAAAGATAAATGGTTTCTCCCCACTTCGCGAATTTTATTCACCTAAATACACCCCTGAAAATATTTACTCAGAAGCACCCGATTATAGAAATACTTTGTATTGGAATCCACAAGTAAAAATGGAAAATGGAGAAAAAGAACTTTTCTTTTTTACCTGCGATAATATTTCGCGTTATAAAATATTTGTTGAAGGAATTACAGAAAGTGGGAAAATTTGTTTGGGCAGTGGGGAGTTTGAAGTGAATAGTTTTAAAAACTCAACAATTGATTAAAGATTTGTATTTTTTTCACGCAAAGACGCAAAGAAAACGCAAAGTGTAAATCGGTTTAATTTATTCTTCTTTGCGCTCTTCGCGAATACCTCTGCGGGCTTTGCGTAAAATCTTTTCTTTTCTCAGTAAAATAATCCTTCAGAACTTCAATACTTAATTATAAGACAGTCCAAACCCAAATTCAAAGACGGGATTCTCACTATCATACGGAACATCTTCTTTTTGATTTTTTACAGCTTCCATTGAACAAGGCAACTCAAACGGTAATTTTGCAGAAGGATTAAATTCACCAAAAATAATATCCAGCACTGCATCATCGTGAGCTCCAAAATCGCAAAGTAACCCGGCTGCATTTTCAACAATTTCGGAGATAACTGCCGGACGGTCGAGGTAAATACAAACAATGGTTGGTTTTTGTTTCATTATTTCCAGAATTCGCGAAAGTTCGGGTTCTTTAAAATCCAGATCGCCCTGATGAAAAAAACTTTCAATCATATCACCGTTTCTGGGTTCCCAGGGAGCTTGCAAACGTATTACTGCAAAATCGGCATCGTCCAGGCTGTCAACAACCGTTGCATATTCCGAAGCAATTTCTTGTTTAATATTTTCAGTATATATTTTTACTTTCATATTTAACGGAAGAACAAAACTACTATCGGCATTCATTTTATTTTTCAGTAAAACAATAGATTTGCGCTGTGCCAGTTTCCCTTTTTCCACAAATTCAGGGTTCCCTACAATTTGTTCAGCCTTATCCACATTAACAAATGGATTGTCGAATAAACCCATTTTAAATTTCGCCCGCAATAATCTTCTAACCGATTCGTCGATTCGAGATTCCGAAATCTGACCTTCCTCCACTAATTCAATTAATTCTGAAGTATTACTATTTCCACCAAACTGGTCAACACCGGCGTCAACCACTTTTTTAACTCGTTCTTTAACCGTTAAATCCTCGACTCCCCAGTTTTTAGCTTCAACTATTTCCATTCCCAAAAAACCAAAGCCTTCAATAATTCCCCAATCGGTGCAAACTATGCCATCGTAATTATATTCGTTTCGGAGCAAATCGGTAATAATTTCTTTGTTGAAACTCATTCCCACATCTTCGTTTGTTTGCCCGACAGGAACTCCGTAATAAGGCATAATCATTGCAGTTCCGGCTTCAAATGCACCATCAAAAGGAATTAAATGGTAGTCAAAATTATCTCCCGGATAAGCCTGGTCTGCCCCATAATGAAAATGCGCGTCTTCACCGTCAGTTTGCGGTCCTCCGCCCGGCCAGTGTTTTGTCATTGTTGCTACGCTTTCCGTTCCAAACTCATCTCCCTGAAATCCATAAATGTAGGCAGCCGTTAATTTTTTCGAGAGTTGTGCATCTTCACCAAAAGTACCGTTAATTCTTGCCCAGCGGGGCTCGGTGGCCAAATCGGCCATTGGGTGCAAAGCCGTCCGGATTCCAACAGCGCGATATTCGACATTAGCAATTTTGCCAAATTCTGCAACTAATAAGGAATCCCCGGTTGCAGCCAATCCACTTGGTTCGGGCCATTTCGAAAAGTTGCTTCCCAGAATATCAGGGCCCATAAAATTTGTAATTCCGTGCCTGGGATCGGAACTTATTGTTACCGGAATTCCAAGCCGGGTTTGTTCAGCAATTTTTTGAAAATTATTATACCAATCAGCCAAATGACGGGTGTCAGGAATAATAAACAAATTATAGTGATTGATTTTTTTATTCACCAAAACATCCCAGGAAGAAACCATGCTAAATGCTGCCGGATTGGGTTTACCAAGTATTTCCCCTTTTTCCCCAACCCCGATGGGAGGATGCCACATCATTCCCACTTTTTCTTCCAAAGTCATTTGAGCAAGTAGATTTTCTATACGTTTTTCAATATCCTGATTGCTGTCTTCGTAAATATCCAGTTTGCCATTTTTATTCAAATCGCGAAAATTTCTGCCATTTTCTTTTAAAACCTGAACTTCGGTAAGTTGTTTTTTGGCTTTCGAATTCAACACTGAATAATAACCATTAAATACTAATATTAAAACAATTATCAATACAAGCAATGAAACTAAAACATACCCTAAAACTTTAAGAATTTTTTTCATATCAATTTTGTTTAATGATTCATTTTGAAAAGATATAAATCGCTGTTAAATATCAATTTACAAAAATACAATTTGTAGTTTAAAATAAACAGCAAATTATCATTTTACCGAAATATGCTTTTTTCATTTCAGATTTTAAGAATTTCAAAAAAACCGATGTATGTTAGTAGTCGATTTTTTATCTTTATAAAAAAACTGTATGAAGAACAAACTTCCAAAGCTTGTAAAAGACGATTTATGGCTGGAACCTTTTAAAGAACCCATTGCGGAATGGATAAACAATGCAGAATCAAAAGAGAAGGAATTGATAATGACAGGATCGCTTTCTGATTTTGCCAGCGGTCATCTTTATTTTGGTTTGCACAAAACCCACGCCGGATGGGTAATTCGCGAATGGGCGCCAAATGCAACCTTTATTTTTTTAATTGGAACCTTCAATAACTGGCAGGAAAAAAAACAGTATGCCTTCGAACCGCTAAAAAATGGTATTTGGGAATTAAAACTTGAAAACCATAAACTCCATCACGCCGATTTATATGCACTTTCTGTACACTGGACCATTGATTTTGGGAAACGGATTCCAGCGTGGGCAACGCGGGTTGTGCAAGATCAAGAAACACATATTTTTAACGCACAGGTTTGGGAGCCTGAAAATCAATATAAATGGAAATATCCCGACTTTAAAAAATCGGACGAACCGCCCTTAATATACGAAGCACACATTGGAATGGCAGGCGAAGAAGAGAGGGTCCATACTTACAATGAATTCAGGGAAAAAATGCTTCCCAAAATAAAAGCCAACGGTTACAACATTATTCAATTAATGGCAATTCCGGAACACCCATATTATGGCAGTTTTGGATACCATGTTTCCAGTTTTTTTGCCCCGTCATCCCGTTTTGGAACACCTGAAGAACTGAAGCAATTAATCGATGAAGCTCACTCGTTGGGCTTAGCTGTAATAATTGATCTTGTTCATTCTCATGCTGTTAAAAATGAGTTAGAAGGTTTAGGAAATTACGATGGGACACGTTTCCAATTTTTTCACGAGGGAGGGCGAGGCGAACACCCGGCATGGGATTCGTACTGTTTTAATTATGATAAAAATGAAGTACTTCACTTTCTTCTTTCAAATATAAAATACTGGATCGATGAATATAAATTAGATGGTTTTCGTTTCGACGGGGTTACCAGTATGTTATATCTCGACCATGGACTGGACAAAGCATTTACAAATTACGGTGATTATTTTGGGGCAAATGTTGATCCCGAAGCAATTACTTATTTTAAGCTGGCCAATAAACTATTAAAACAAATCAAACCTAAGTCTCTATCGATTGCAGAAGATATGAGTGGGATGCCGGGCCTGGCAGCAGCGATTGAAAACGGCGGTTTGGGCTTCGATTTCAGGATGGCCATGGGAGTCCCTGATTTTTGGATAAAAATAATAAAAGAAAAATTGGACGATGAATGGGAAGTGGGCGATATTTTTCATCAATTAACTTCGAAACGGCTCGATGAAAAAGTGGTAAGTTATGCCGAATCGCACGACCAGGCACTTGTGGGCGACAAAACCATTATTTTTAGGCTTATCGACAAAGAGATGTATTTTAATATGCAAAAAGACCAGCCCAATTTAACGGTTGACCGTGGAATTGCCTTACACAAAATGATTCGTTTGGCTACTGCAACAACAGCCGGCGGTGCCTATTTAAACTTTATGGGAAACGAGTTTGGGCATCCAGAATGGATTGATTTTCCACGCAAAGAAAATGGTTGGTCTCATAAACATGCACGGCGCCTTTGGAGCCTATCGGAAGACCCAAAACTGAAATTTCACTGGCTATACGATTTCGACAAAGAAATGATACAGCTAATTAGCGAAAATAAACTTCTCACAATACCATCAGTTGATTTTGTAATGGAGAACAATCCTGATAAAGTCCTGGTTTACCACCGGGGATTGTTTCTGTTTATTTTTAATTTCAACCCAACACAATCGTTTACAGATTATGGAATTCCACTTGGCCCCGGAAAATATAAAGTTGTTTTGAATACCGATTCAGGCCATTTTGGGGGCAACGATTTGGTTGACGAAGAAATTAGCTATTACACAATGCCCAGTGCCGGAATTACAAGTCAACATTTCCTGAAAATGTATTTGCCTGCTCGTACTGCTATGGTTTTAAAAAAAATTGATTTCAAAAAAATAAAATAAATGGCCCCGGCAAAATTTCAAACTATAGTTGAAACCCCTCTTTTTAAGTGGAAAACAGGTTACCAGAAAAAAAATCTTTTTATGGGTTCATGTTTTACCGAAAACATCGGGGGCAGATTGGCCGATTTGAAATACAAGGTGGACATCAATCCATTTGGAATTTTATACAACCCGGCTTCCATCGCAAATGGATTGCGGTTTTTATTGAATAAAAAAATATTTACTGCGGCAGATTTAATAAAAAAAGATGGTTTGTGGCATAGCTTTTATCACCATGGGAAATATTCATCAGCCGATGAAAACAAAACATTAAATACCATTAATTCAAGGATCGCCTCTTCTTTAAGCTTTTTTAAAAATGCTGATTTTTTGTTTCTCACATTTGGGACTGCATGGATTTACCAATTCAGCAAAACCGGGCAAACTGTTTCGAATTGCCATAAAATTGAAGCCAACAAATTTATTAGAAAGCGCTTGTCAGTAAGCGAAATTGTTAATGAATATCGAAAATTGTTGTCCGAAATCTGGAAAATTAACCCGGACATAAAAGTAATATTTACAGTCAGCCCAATCCGTCATTGGAAAGATGGGGCGGTTGAAAACCAGCGTAGCAAGGCAACTTTACTATTGGCTATCAATGAGCTTCTTCAGATTTTTGGGGAAGAAAAATGCGCCTATTTCCAGGCATACGAAATTGTCATGGACGAATTACGGGACTATCGCTTTTATGCAGAAGACATGATCCATCTTTCCGATGTTGCACTTAACCACATTTGGGATATTTTCGAACATTCTTTTATAGAAACTGAAAGCCGGAATATTGCTGCACAGGTAAAAAAAATACTAAAGGCAATGAACCACATTCCTTTCAACAAGGTTACAAATGCATATTTAAATTTTTTAAATCAATATTTAAAACGAATAACACAGCTAAATGAAAAACATCCGGCTCTTAATTTTAAATTAGAAAAAGAATTTTTTACTCATGAAATAGATTCAATAGAAAAAGGTTTGGAGAAAATTAAACTAAATGATCTATCTTAGTAGAAAGTGTGCAATTCCTATTAATTACAGAATGCACTGTTCATCCAAAAACTAATGCATTTTACCTTATTATCAGGTAATAGAAAGATATTAAAATTCGAGTAAAATGCTAAAAAAAGCCCTTTGAAATAAATATTATATATCAACGCGAAGAATTTAAACAGTCTCTAACAAACAGATGAATTAATTAATAAACCAAATGAGTTACCTTAAATTTGATAAGGAGCAATTAATTAACCTTGAATATTCATTATCTAAAGAAATTTTAAGATCGAACAGGGCGGGTTCGTACCTAAGCACCACTATAAATGGTTGTAACACACGCAAATATCATGGGCTGCTAATTTGCCCGATTCAGGATTCATTGGAAGAAAAACATGTTTTGCTTTCTTCGTTAGACACCACCATAATTCAAAACAACGCAGAGTTTAACCTCGGCATCCACAGGTATAAAGGAGGCGTGTACGAACCCAAAGGGCATAAATATATCCGAAATATCAAGTTCGATCCAATACCAAAAATAACATATCGCGTAGGGGGGGTAGTTCTAACCCAGGAAAGGTTATTGGCTGAAAAAGAAGAACAAATCCTAATCAGGTTTACACTTGAAAATGCAAATTCGCCAACAATTTTAAAGTTCAAACCCTTTTTGGCATTTCGCAAAATTCACCAGCTTAGCAAAGCAAATATGTTTGCCAATACCAAATACAAAGCTGTAAAAAATGGGATTAGCATGAAACTGTACGATGGATATCCAAATCTTTTTATGCAATTCAATAAAAATGTTGAATTTATACCTGTACCCGATTGGTATTACGATATCGAATACCTAAAAGAATTAAACCGCGGTTACGAATTCCTCGAAGATTTGTTTGTCCCTGGATATTTTGAACTGACAATTAAGAAAGGGGAAACCATTATTTTTGCTGCCGGGATTAAAGAGGCAAAACCAATTTCGTTAAAACAACGTTTTACAAAAGAATTAAAAAAGAGGGGTGGAAGAGATACTTTCTTAAGTTCTCTTGACAATGCAGCTGAGCAATTTATTATGCACAAAGGAAACCAAACCGATATAATTGCAGGATTCCCGTGGTACAACGGCATCACCCGCCAAACTTTTATATCACTCCCCGGATTGTGCCTCTCGTTAAACGACACAAAAAATTGCAGGAAAGTATTGGACACTTATCTCCCGTTTCTAAAAAATGGGTTCTTTCCAGACCAAATTAACGATAAAAACCCGGAATTCTTTTCGGCTGATGCCCCACTTTGGTTTATCTGGATTATTCAACAATATTTTAGAGAATACCAAAACCCAAAAGAAATCTGGGAAAACTACGGGCCTGCAATTAAAGAGATTTTAGAAGCATATAAAAAATCGACTTTAGGTTACATTGGCACCACACACGAAGGATTGATTTATGCTGAAAAGAAAAATACTGCCCTTACCTGGATGAATTCATACGTTGAAGGCAAACCAGTGGTTCAACGTAGCGGGCTACCGATTGAAATAAACGCACTCTGGTACAATGCCATTTGTTTTGCGCTCGATTTGGCAAGTATGGCCGGGGACCAAAATTTTGCACTACCCTGGGAAGGAATGATAAAGAAAGTAGGAAAAGCCTTTTTGAATAATTTCTGGAATAAAGATCACGAACATTTAGCCGACGTTGTAATAAATGGGCAACCTGATTGGTCGGTTCGCCCAAACATGGTTATTGCAGTTGCAATGGACTACACTCCACTTTCGAAAGAACAACAAAAACTGGTGTTAAGTGTTGCTAAAAAGAAACTTTTAACAAAACGGGGGTTACGAACACTTTCGCCCGACCACATCAGGTACAAAGGTGTAGTTGAAAATGGACATAACGAACGGGAAATGGCTGTTCACCAGGGAACTGTCTGGCCGTGGTTAATACAGTTTTTTGTTGCATCGTATTTAAAAATCCATAAAAGGGGAGGTTTACCTTTTGTAAAACAAATTATGGAAGAATTTGAACCCGAAATTACAGAACATTGTATTGGAACCATATCGGAAATGTACAACGGAAATCCACCACACAAAGCGAAAGGAGCAATTTCGCAAGCCTGGAGCGTAGCAGGTGTGGTTTATGCAACACATATAATTAATAATTATAAAGAATAAAATCGCTGGTTATGAGGGTTTTAATGTTTGGATGGGAATTCCCGCCACATATTTCAGGAGGTTTGGGAACAGCCTGTTACGGTTTAACCAAAGGTTTAGCCAAATTAAAAAATATTGAAGTGATTTTTGTTGTCCCCAAAGCTTTTGGTGACGAAGATCAAACAGCAATGAAATTAATTGGAGCCAACAATATTTCGGTTTCAAAAAAGGAAATCCAATTTGAAGAAAACCAAAAAAAAATCGACTATTTCGAAGTCAATTCTCAAATAATACCTTATGTAGGCGAAGATGAATTCTGGAAACTTAAAAGCGGGAAATACCCAAAAGGGACAAAATTTATTGAAACTGATAAAAGCTGTAAAATTGATTTTAGCGGAACTTACGGAACCAATTTATTACAAGAAATAAAAAATTATGCCCTAATTGCTGAAATTATTGCACGCGACAATACTTTCGATATTATTCATGCCCACGACTGGCTGGCTTACCCGGCTGGGATTGCAGCAAAAAAAGTGTCGGGCAAGCCATTGGTTATCCATGTCCATGCAACCGATTTCGACCGTAGTGGAAAAGATGTTAACCCACGGGTGTATTCTATCGAAAGAGAAGGAATGGAAATGGCAGACAAAATTATTGTAGTTAGTAACCTAACACGAAATATTGTAATCGAAAAATATGGTGCCAGCCCTGAAAAAGTGACCACTGTTTACAATGCCGTTGAACCAATATCAATTAGCGAAAACACAAAATTGAGAAAGGGGGTGGACGAAAAAATTGTTACTTTCCTGGGGCGGATTACCATGCAAAAAGGCCCCGAATATTTTATCGAAGCCGCAAACATAGTATTGAAGAAAATGGGGAATATAAGATTTGTTATGGCTGGCAGTGGAGATATGATGGATGCAATGGTTGTTAGGGCAGCCGAACTGGGGATTTCGGATAAATTCCATTTTACCGGTTTTTTACAGGGAGACGATGTTTTTCAAATGTTTAAGATGACAGATGTTTTTGTCATGCCTTCGGTTTCCGAACCTTTTGGGATAGTTCCGTTGGAAGCAATGCAAGCAAACGTGCCGGTTATTATTTCAAACCAATCGGGCGTGGCTGAAATTTTAAAACATGCTATTAAAATCGATTTTTGGGACACGCTCGCAATGGCCGATGCCATTTATGGATTGCTAAAATACCCATCGCTTTCAAAACATTTTAAAAAAGCCGGCAAAAAGGAAGTGGGCAATTTTAAATGGAAAAATTCTGCAAAAAGGGTCAAAAAAGTTTACAAAAGTGCATTAAATAAATTATAAATAACCAGAAAAATGAAGTCTATTTGTCTGTTTTTTCAGGTACATCAGCCCTTCAGGCATCGCGGTTACCGTTTTTTCGACATCGGAAACGACAACTATTATTACGATGACTATGCCAACGAAACCATTATGCGCGAAGTGGCCCAAAAAAGTTATTTGCCAACAAACAAACTTTTACTAAAATTGGCCGATCGGTTGGAGGGGAAATTTAAAGTGTCTTTTTCAATTACCGGTCTGGCACTCGAACAGTTCGGATTGTATGCCCCCGAAGTAATAGAATCGTTTCAAAAACTGGCAAAAACAGGATGCGTCGAATTCTTGTCAGAAACATATTCACATTCTCTCTCATCGTTAAAAGATAAAGACATTTTTGAAAAACAGGTACAACTTCACGACCAACGTATTTTTGAACTTTTTGGCCACAAACCCAATGTCTTCAGGAATACAGAAATGATTTACTCTGATGAAATTGGGGCACAAATCGCCGATATGGGCTACAAAGCAATTCTCACCGAAGGGGCAAAACATATTTTAGGATGGAAAAGCCCAAACTTTGTCTATGTCAATGCAATTAACCCAAGATTAAAAGTGTTGATGAGAAATTTTAAACTAAGCGACGATATCTCATTCCGGTTTTCAAATACAAACTGGTCGGAATACCCGTTGACACCTGAAAAATTTGTGAGATGGCTCGAAAACAAAAATTCAAAAGAGGAGGTTGTAAACCTTTTTCTGAGCTACGAATCATTTGGAGAACGACAAGTAAAAGAGAGTGGCATTTTCGATTTCCTGGAAAAATTTCCACAAATAATAATTGAAGACAATAAATTAAAATTTGCAACTCCCTCAGAAGTAATTGATGAGCTTCAGCCAATATCAGCTGTAAGTGTTCCACATCCAATTTCCTGGGCCGACGAAGAAAGGGATTTGACGGCCTGGCTGGGAAACGAAATGCAAAAAGAAGCTTTCGATAAATTATACAAGCTCAAACATCGAATGGAGAAATGCACCGACCCAAAATTAAACAAAGACTGGAATTATTTACAGGTAAGCGATCATTTTTATTACATGTCAACAAAATTCTTTTCCGATGGCGATGTTCACCAAAGCTTTAATCCATTTGATTCACCATACGACGCATTCATAAATTACATGAATGTTTTAAGTGATTTTAAAATCAGGTTGAATTCATTTGTCCCTGAAAATGAAATCGAACATGAAATTGCAGCTTTGCACAAAATAATTGATGAAAAAGAGGTGAAAATCAGAAAATTGGAGGCCGATTTAATTCGTGTACGAAAAGGAAAAAGAGAAAATCTGCGACAAAGGAAAATCACTTAAAACAAATTTTAAATTAGCATAGCTTCTGGCTTTTTAATAAAGAGGTATAATTCTTATAAACAACATTATAGCATCTTGTTATATTAGATTAATATTATTTGATTGCAATACATTTGCAAATCAACTACACGATTGATCATAAATTAAATAGAAAATGTATTTTTGCTGCTTCCTTTTTTTAGGGAGATTAGAGTAAGTAAAAAACAGAAATAAAATATGGAAACTGAAGGAGTAAGATATATCAAAAGGCCTGTTGTTGAACCACCAGCCTGGAAAAAAATTATTGTCGAATCGAACCTGCCGGAAAGCTTGAGCCCACTACGCGAATTATCAAAAAATTTATGGTGGGTTTGGAATACTGAAGCGCGCGAATTATTTCAATATATCGACGAAGATATTTGGGAAGAGTGTGCCCATAACCCAATTGTACTGCTTGAAGAAGTAAACTACCAACGTTTTAGAAAACTGGAATACGACGAGTATTTTATTCCAAAAATGAACCATGTTTTTAACCTTTTTAATCAATACCTCGAAGAACGAAAAGAACTTGAAGGTCCGCAAATTGCCTATTTCAGTATGGAATACGGTTTGCACGACAGCTTAAGAATTTTTTCAGGCGGGCTTGGTATTTTGGCTGGCGATTATTTAAAAGAAGCCAGCGATTCGAAAGTAAATCTGATTGCAGTTGGCCTGTTATACCGTTATGGTTATTTTAAACAAACGCTGAACTTACATGGCGAGCAAATGGCAATTAATGAAGCGCAACATTTCTCAAAGATTCCGGTTCAGCCGGCAGTTGACAAAAATGGGGATTGGATTGAAATAGAAATTGAATATCCGGGAAGAAAATTAATTGCCCGCGTTTGGCAAGCAAATATTGGTTCGGTAAAACTGTTTCTTCTCGATGCAGACCAACCTGATAACCAGGAGCAAGATAGATCTGTCACTTATCATTTATACGGAGGCGACAACGAAAACCGTTTGAAACAGGAAATATTACTCGGACTTGGTGGAATTAAAGCCCTCAATAAATTAGGGTACACATCAGATATTTATCATTGTAACGAAGGGCATGCAGCATTAATTGGTCCCGAAAGAATAGCCGATTTCATTGAAAAACACAACCTTACTTATGCAGAAGCCAAAGAGATTGTACGCACTTCAACAGTTTTTACCACACACACACCGGTCCCGGCAGGCCACGATTCATTCCACAAAGATTTGTTCAGGCACTATCTCAACTATTTGCCAGAAAAAATAGGGCTTGAGTGGAACGAATTTGAAATGTTAGGGAAAGCAAAAATCCATGAAGAACATTTCAATATGAGTTACCTTGCTTCTAACCTGTCTCAAGGCACAAACGGGGTAAGTAAAATTCATGGTGATGTAAGTAAAGGGGTACTTAAAGAATTGTATAATGGGTTTTTAGAAGAAGAACTTGGAATTGGATATGTAACTAACGGGGTACATTACTCTACATGGGCTGCAAAAGAATGGAAAGATATTCATAAAAAATATTTTGGGGATTCTTTTCCATCAGATCAACTGGATTTTGGTGTTTGGGAAAAAATCTACGATGTTCCCGACAATGAGATTTGGGAATTGCGGAAAAATCTTCGCCAAAAATTAATAAACTACATAAAACAAAGATTTTCCGACAATTGGATCAAACGGAATGAAAACCCAAAACTTATAAACGAAGTAATGGGCAAATTAAATCCAAATGCCCTAACCATTGGATTTGCACGGCGTTTCGCCACGTATAAACGTGGATATTTATTGTTCAGGGATCTGGATCGTTTGGCAAAAATTGTTAATAATACAGAACGCCCTGTCCAATTTATTTTTGCCGGGAAAGCTCACCCGGCTGATAAAGCTGGCCAGGACATGATTAAAAATATTGTAGAGATTTCGAAACGACCAGAATTCAGGGGCAAAATTCTTTTTGTCCAGAATTACGATATTAACCTGGCAAAAATATTATTACAGGGAGTCGATGTTTGGCTAAACACACCAACTCGCCCACTCGAAGCTTCAGGAACAAGCGGTGAAAAGGGGGTGATGAACGGGACATTGCATTTTTCAGTACTCGATGGATGGTGGGTTGAAGGATACCAAAAAGATGCGGGCTGGGCTTTGCCTGCCGAACGTACATACGATGTACAAGACTTTCAAGACGAGTTGGATGCAGGAACAATTTACAATATCCTTGAAGACGAAATTGTTGAAACATTTTATAACCGCAATAATAATGGAATACCCGAAAAATGGGTCGGTTTTATCAAAAACACTTTTGCTAAAGTTGCTCCTAATTTTACAACCGGAAGGATGATCCGCGATTATCAGCAACGGTATTACAATCCACAATTTTTGCGAACACAGAAAATGAAAAACGACAATTTCAGCCTGGCCAAAGAAATGGCAGCCTGGAAATTTTGGATAAGTTCAATCTGGAACGAAATAGAAGTAAAAGAAATAGAAATTTATGATGGGATTGCCAATAAAATGAAAATTGGCCATGAATATCCAATACGTGTTAGTTTAGATTTAAAAGGATTATCGTCGAGCGAAGTAGGCCTCGAACTGGTAATTACAGAAAATGATGGGAAACAAGCTAAAATAGTTGAAGTATTAGAATTTGATGCCCACGATTGCGACGAAGGTATTTGTATTTATAAACACAACCTTCACCCTAATAATCCGGGTTCATTCAACTATGGTTTTAGGATTTTCCCTAAAAACGAAAATTTACCACATCGACAGGATTTCAGGTATATTACCTGGATTTAAAATAACAAAAAAAGAGTTGTGAAGGTGCCTGTTTTAAAGGCACCTTTTTTTATTTCTAATTTTTGTGGAATTTCCTTTTTACCTTTCAAATCAACTTGTACTTTTGTTTGTGCAAAAACTAAGTTTGAAATGAAAATAAAAAACAACCTTGGGGAAAAAATAAAAGAATTCCGCGAATTCAGGAATATTGGCAGGGAAGAACTCGCATTAAAAGCTAATATTGATTTAAAACAATTGGAATTTATAGAGGGAAAGGGGAAAGTGCCTTCATTGGGGCATTTAATCAAACTTACCCGAGCATTGGGAGTTCGTATCGGAACTTTCCTTGACGATCAGGATCAAGTTGGCCCCGTGGTTGTAAAAGCGGGAAACGAAAAATCGGCACTAAGTTTTTCTACCAAAAATGAAAAAACAAGGGAACACCTTAATTTTTATTCGCTCGCACAAGATAAAACCGGGCGGCACATGGAACCGTTTATTGTAGATATTGAAGCTGCAAACGCATCGGACCACAAATTATCTTCTCACGAAGGAGAGGAATTCATTTATATTTTATCAGGTAATATTGAAATTAATTATGGCAAAGATATATTTCAATTAACAGAAGGAGATAGTATTTACTTTGATTCAGTTGTTGCACATAATGTACATGCCGCCGGAAATCAATCAGCAAAAATTTTGGCTGTTGTTTACGCCCCGGTCTAATTATATTCTTAAAAAAAAGATTTTAAAATTAATCGAAATGCAGTTACTCGATTATACTTTAGGTGAAATTTTGGAAAAATGGGCGTTCGAAACCCCCGAAAAAGAATTTATAGTTTATCCCGACCGGAACTTAAGGTTTGCTTATAAACAATTTAACGAACGTGTAGATTGTTTGGCAAAAGGCTTAATGTACATCGGAATAAAAACGGGCGACAAAGTGGGGATTTGGGCCAAAAATGTTCCCGACTGGACTACCATTATGTTTGCTTCCGCGAAAATCGGGGCGATATTAGTACCTATTAACTCCAATTACAAATTAGCAGAATTGGAATACCTGATTAAAAATGCTGATATAAATACGCTATTTATTGACGACGGCTATCGCGATAGTAATTATATTGAAATGATTTTTGAACTGGCACCTGAATTTAAAGAACAAGCCAGGGGTAGTTTTAAAAGTGAGAAATTTCCTGAGCTGAAAAATGTCGTTTTTATAGGGCAGCAAAAACACCGGGGGGTTTATAATACTGCAGAACTAATTCTTTTGGGAAAGCATGTTGACGACATTGAATTGGAAAGTATAAAAGAATCGTTGAATTGCCACGATGTAATTAACCTGCAATATACTTCTGGCACAACATGTTTTCCGAAGGGGGCAATGCTTTCGCACCATAGTATAATAAATAATGGATACTCTGTTGGACAGTGCATGAAATATACCGATGGTGAACGATTGTTGGTTTGTATCCCTTTATTTCACAGTTTTGGAAATGTTTTGGCCGTTTATGCTATTTTATCTCATGGTGCAACAATGGTTTTTAACGAAGATTTCGACCCTGAGTTGGTTTTGGCATCAGTACAAAAAGAAAAATGTACTTCTTTATACGGAGTTCCAACCATGTTTATTGAAGAGTTAAATCACCCAATGTTCGAAATGTTCGATTTAAGTTCGCTCCGGACTGGGATCATGGCCGGCGCACCCTGCCCGATTGAAACGATGAACCAGGTGATGGACAAAATGCACATCAAAGAAATTATTAGTGTGTACGGTTTAGCCGAATCTTCTCCAGGAATGACAGCCACACGAACCCACAATTCTCCAGAAGTTCGCTCAACAACAGTAGGTTTCGAATTACCCAATGTAGAAGTAAAAATTATTAACCCGCAAACAGGCGAAGATTGTGCGGTTAAAGAACAGGGCGAAATTTGTTGCCGGGGTTACAATGTAATGAAAGGCTATTATAAAAATACAGAAGCGACTAAAAATGCCATTGACGAAAGGGGCTGGTTGCACTCTGGCGACCTGGCTGTTAAAACAATTGAAGGTTTTTATCAAATAACAGGCCGCCTTTCTGATATGATTATTAGAGGTGGTGAAAATATTTATCCGCGCGAAATTGAAATTTTTTTATACCAATTACCACAAATCAGCAAGGTGGCAATTGCCGGGCTTCCCAGTCCAAAATATGGTGAAGAAGTAGCGGCATTCATCGAACTAAAAAATAAACAACGGCTTACTGAAAAAGAAGTTCTTGATTTTTGCAGGGGTAAAATCGCCAGGTTTAAAATTCCAAATTATATATTTTTTGTGAAAGATTTTCCGATGACAGCAGGCGGAAAAATTCAGAAATTTAAACTTAGCGAATTAGGCATTGAGATGTGTAACGAAAAAGGGATTGAAATCAAATAAATAAGCCTGCTTTCTCTTTTAAAAAATCTATTATTTCATTTGTTGAGTCTGAAAAAAATCATTTTATCTTTGTAATTTAATAACCGAACAATTATATGTTATGATAAAATATAAACGCATCCTATTAAAATTAAGTGGCGAATCGTTAGCGGGGGATCAAAAATATGGAATTGAAGAAAACCGTTTAATAGATTATGCCGAACAAATAGCAGAAATAATTAAAATGGGAGTGCAGGTTGGGATCGTTATAGGAGGGGGCAATATTTTTCGTGGACTAAGTGGTGCCGCAAAAGGTTTCGATCGGGTAAAAGGAGATCAAATGGGCATGTTGGCAACTGTAATTAACAGTTTGGCATTAAATTCAGCATTAAAAAACAAAGGGGTAAAATCAAGGGTTTTTACTTCAATTCGTATGGAACCCATCGGAGAATTTTATTCAAAGGAAAAAGCATGCGAAGCAGTTAGAAAAAGTGAGGTAGTGATAATTTCGGGAGGAACTGGCAATCCCTACTTTACAACCGACACCGCAAGTGCTTTGCGCGGTATTGAAATAGAGGCTGAAATAATGTTAAAAGGTACGCGCATTGATGGGATCTATACTGCAGACCCTGAAAAATTTCCCGACGCCACCAGGTTTGAGAAAATAAGTTTTGATGAAATTTATAGGCGCAACTTAAGAATAATGGATTTAACTGCAACTACGCTGTGCAAAGAAAATAATTTGCCCATTTTAGTATTCGATATGGACAAAAAAGGTAATTTAAAGAAAGTTGTCAACGGCGAAAACATAGGAACTATTGTTCATAATTGACTTTTTTTAATTGTTTTTACAATAAATTATGTAAAAAAATTTAACGAATTAATATTTTTTCTATATTTGCTAACAGTCCATGGTTGGAAATTCAGGGTTTATCTAATGCACGAAGAAGTAGAGTTTGTTTTAGGACATTGCGAAGAAAGAATGGAAGCAGCAATTGAGCATCTGGAAAAAGAGCTGTTACATATTAGGGCCGGCAAAGCATCCCCGGCAATGCTCGATGGGATACAGGTTGAATATTATGGGAGCATGACTCCGTTAAGCCAGGTTTCGAATGTTAGTACACCGGATGCCAGGAGCGTTGCTATCCAACCTTGGGAAAAGGGATTGATTCCGGTGATTGAAAAAGCCATTATGTCTGCCAATTTAGGTTTTAATCCAGATAATAACGGGGAAATTATAAGGATAAATATTCCGGTACTTACCGAAGAAAGGCGAAAAATACTTGTGAAGCAAGTACATGAAGAAGGAGAGACAGCAAAAATAAGCACCAGGACATCACGTAAGGAAGCAAATGACAGTTTGAAAAAATTACAAAAAGAAGGATTGTCTGAAGATTTGGAAAAAGATGCTGAAGCAGAAGTGCAAAAATTAACGACTGCTTTTGGAAAAAAGATAGAAGACTTAGTTGAAGCTAAGGAAAAAGATATTATGACTATTTAATTGTTTTTAGTTTTCTGTTTTCTGAACATTGTTTAATTGTTTTCATGGCTTTGAGGCAGCTTATAGAAGCTGCCTCTTTTTTTTGTTCAAATCTTCTAATAATTGAAAGGCCTGATTCAAGAATAAATACAACTAAAAATTATTGACCTGATAAAGGCTCACTTCATAATTCGGGTTGGTTTTGTTTTTAAGCATAAATTTTAGCAACTCTAAAAAGGAAAAATTCAATATCCACAACACCTCTTAATGCAGCTCTAAAAGCTTTAAGTTTAGCATTGAAAG
>Ga0209249_1001104_pt1 | contig 27985 bp, 18 predicted proteins | sample SaaInlV_200m_DNA_4_FD_184653 | JGI IMG/M metagenome (GOLD analysis project Ga0209249, IMG submission 184653) | Marine microbial communities from expanding oxygen minimum zones in the Saanich Inlet - SI037_S3LV_200m_DNA (SPAdes) (version 2) | ecosystem: Environmental > Aquatic > Marine >...
AAAGCTTTTAGAGCTGCATTAAGAGGTGTTGTGGATATTGAATTTTTCCTTTTTAGAGTTGCTAAAATTTATGCTTAAAAACAAAACCAACCCGAATTATGAAGTGAGCCGTTAGGTACTATATGTGGGTAAAAAATCAAAACAAAAAACATCTCGTCCCGTATGGGACGAAACCAATTTAATCACAATTTTTCTACCCAAATTTAATCCCTACGGGATTTTGAAAAAAGGATGGCATCCCTATCTATGTAGAATATAGGGATGCCATCCTTCTTATTAAAACGGTTTAATCGTCAACTTGTAATTCCTTACACCCGATTTTACCTGGTATTTTTGTAACTGCCTGATTGCAGTTCCACCAACTCCTGAAACTTCGTAATCAACGTTTAAAATTGTATTTGCCGATTCTTCTAATTGATACGAATACATTGCCCGCGAAAGGTTATCGCTTGAATATTTGTGCAAACTAAAATTGATTAATCCGTCACCTTTTATCATTAATCCTTTTCCATTTTCGTTCTGAACTTTTAACCAGCGAATATCAGTTCTGTTTCCATATTCTTGTGGAATAATGTACGGCTCAAACATTTCATCAATGTCCGATTTATACAAACCAATCTTTGCCCCGGTTTTTCGGTCGGGATAAGTTTCAAACGGCCCGCGACCAAACCATTCGACTTTGTTAAATGCTTTTGGTAACTGAAATTGTAAACCTATTTTTTGTAACATGTCGGGCATTGGTCCTTGCGGAATAATTTCCTGCTCTAATTCAATGGTTCCATCGGCCCAAAAAGTCCATGTTTCGTTGCGTTCAAAAGCAGAACTGAATATCCATTCTGTTCTTTTCCGGCTTGCATCTAAAGAGGAGTTTGAAAATGCTTTTAAGCGAATCTCGAGCTTTGAATCTGATTTTCTGATAATATCAATTTCATCGACCTGCGAAACCAAATCGCGCATTCCCATTGTACGTAGCTGGTTATCGATACTTCGGCCAAAACCGGGTGCTACACTTTTACTTGTAAACATGTAACTTCCCCACGGATCGATGTCGTTTGCAATGGGCGCACGCCAAACATTAAACGCGGGACCGCCTTCCAAATATTCAGTTCCATTAAATTTTAACGAGTTGAAATCGCCGGTTTCCAATTCTATTTCATAACTAAAATTTTCACCTTTTATTTGAATAGTAGAAGCCGTTGTTTTGATATCAATTTTTCCCTCTTTTTCAACATTCTCCTTTCGAACGAATTGAATCGGAACAGCAATTTGTTCCCAGGCAATTTCATGCTCAGCCTCTGCCCAATTTGTTTTTTCTTTTAGTTTAAATGATACTAAAAGTAGTGCTTCCGATCCTTTAACTTCAATTTTTTCAAGGGGAATTTCGATTTGTTTTGATTGTTGGGCAGGTAAATCAATTTTCAAATCTCCATTCTGAATAGTTTTTCCGTCAATACTCAATTCCCAACTTCCAGCCAGTTCGTTTAAGTTTTTAAAATGATGCCAGTTGGTTATTTTTATTTTGCCATTTTCAATATCAATGGCTTCAATTTTTAGCGGTTGCCCCGATTTTTTTATCTGATGAATTTCGGGTTGGATTTCGCGATTTGGCCAAATAATTCCGTACGTTCTTCCACCTAAACCCACTGCATAAAAATCTTCTCCTTTTTTATCGGTTTCAAAATCGTGAGCCAAAACCGCATCAGTACCATTGTTTTTTAATTCTGAAATTGAAACAGTTTTAGCAAAAACTTTCACATCGTCAATAATCATTTTCGACATTCGCCCTGAATATTCACCCTGATCTTGCGATTCTGCTTCTCTGCCAATACAAAGTGGAAATGGTGTTGAACTTATTTTTCCATTAAATTCAGTTTCGGCAACCAGTTTTTCATCAATAAAAAGTTGAATTTTTTCGCCATTATAAATTCCTGCAATGTGGTGCCAGTTTTTATAAAAGTTATTGTCAATTTTGGCTTTTGCCGAAATCCGTTTTCCACTGTGAATATAAAACTCAAGTGTATCAGGGTTTTCCATTCGAATTCCATATTGAAATTTTCCTTTTGTAATAAAAGTATTTGCTTGCGGAATTTCAAAGGGCTTCACCCAAAAGCCAATGGAAAGTTGATTTCCGGTGATATCCAAGCTCGGGTCTCGATAAAATTCCACCCAATCGTCGTGCCCAGAAAACTCAAGAGCGCGCCCATTTTTCCCATCTTTAAAAATTGGCCGTCCCATAATTTGCCCATCGTTTTTATTTGGCGATAAATCAGGGACAATCCAGCGGGGCGTTTTTAAACCCGGACTAATCCAATCCCAAATTGCGCCGCCCGTTAATTGCGGATGTTTACGAATTAACTCCCAGTATTCATCCATTCCGCCCAACCCGTTTCCAGTGGCAGCGAGGTATTCGTCCATGTACGAAGCACGAAAATCGTCTTCCGGAAGTACTTTTCCTTCAGCCATATTTTTAAAATCCAACGGAATCCAATAACGTGGCCCCACCAAATCTTCAAACGGAATGTAAAATGTATTTCCGCCATACATCCAAGCCGGGCGGCTTGGGTCGATTGCCTTTCCGGTTTTAATAACTTCTTCGATATTAAATCCAGAACCTGACTCGTTTCCGGCACTCCAAACAATTACTGAAGGATGGTTCCGATCGCGGTAAACCAATTTGCGCGAACGATCTTTATACATTTCTGTCCAGGCCGGGTTTTCCGACAATTGAGTATTACTGTGCGCCTCGTCGCCCACTTCATCAATAATATACATGCCCAGTTCGTCTGCCATTTCAATGTACTCAGTTGTTGGCGGGTAGTGGCAGGTACGTACATTGTTAATGTTGAATTGCTTCATTATCAGCAAATCCTTTTTTAGAGTTTCCAAGGGAACTGCCTGCCCGTGTTCGGGGTGGTGCATGTGGCTGTTTACGCCATTCAATTTTATTGGAACCCCGTTTACAGTGATCAAATTATTGTTGTATTCAACTTCTCGGAAACCGATTTTTTTGGTGAAAGCTTCTATCGTTTTTTCGTTTTTATCTTTTAGCTGAAACAAGATTGTATATAAATTTGGAAACTCAGCCGACCATTTTTTTGGATTTTCTACTAAAGTCGAGAGTGTTATTTTTTCAGTTGAAATTCCATCAACTTTAAAATTTTTAGAGTGAATTTCGTTGTTTAAAATCGATTTATTATTTTCATCTAAAACATCAATTTCTAACGAGATTGTTGAAGTTTCGGTTTTTGCATTTTGAATATCGGCTTCAACCGATAAAGTAGCATCCTCGTATTCTTCGTCTAAATTAGTTACTACATAAAAATCGTGAATAAAAATTTTTGGTTGGGCGTACAATTTCACATCGCGGTAAATTCCTGAGAGCCGCCACATGTCTTGATTCTCGAGATACGAACCGTCTGAAAAACGGATAACTTCAACTGCCAAATCATTATTCCCGATTTTTATAAAAGGTGTAATATTAAATTCTGCAGGCTCAAATCCACCCTGATTATAACCAACTTTTTTCCCATTCACCCAAATGTACGATGCTGATTTTATACCTTCAAAACGAAGCATTATTTCTTTGCTTTTCCAGTTTTCAGGTACCGCAAACTTACGTTTGTAACAACCCACCGGATTATAATAGTCTGGAATATTAGGCGGATTGTTTTCAAAAGTTAAAGCAATATTTCTAAATTTTGGATGCCCAAAACCTTCCATTTGCCAGTTTGCCGGCACTTTAATTTCATCCCAGTTTTTAACATTGAAATCAGGTTCCCAAAATCCTTCCGGTACCTGCTCAGGAGTTTCAACCCATTTAAATTTCCATTGGCCATTTAAAAGTTGGAAGTTTTCACTTTCTTTATTTTTTAAAGCCGCGTCTTTTGTCGAAAACGGAGTATGGAAAGCATGTGGCAAGTTTTGTCCTTTTTCGAAAATGGCTGGATTTTCCCAATCGGTTGAACTAAATTCTACCTCTTGCGAGACTCCGGGAAATGAAAGCAAATAAGTAAAAAGGCCTAGTATCAAAAAACGGTTCATTGTAATTGGTTTTAAAATTCTATTGGTAAAACTAAAAAAGAAAAGCAAGAAATATTGAATTTGCATTTACCAAATATCATAAAAACTCAACTTTTATAAAACTCCAAAAAGTAATTGCCTGTTGAAAAACCAACACGTTTTTTTAATGTTCAGTTAAATTTCAAAATGTTGTCGTTTTATTGAATACAAATCCTTGCAAATTGAATACTGTTCAAGTATCTTTCAGAAAATTAATTTCGTACCAATCAAAAACCTAAAAAGATGACGAACGAACAATGGGAACTGCTACTTAAAACTGTTCGCGGCGAAACTCCCAAAAAACCGGTAACGGGATTTATAATCGACAGTCCGTGGATTCCTGGCTGGGCTGGAATATCCACTTTGCAATTTTATTCTTCCGAAGAAATATGGTTCCAAGCCAATAAAAAGGCAATCGAAACTTTTCCGGAAATTATGTTTTTACCTGGATTTTGGTCGGAATTTGGAATGTTAACCGAACCTTCGGCTTTTGGTGCAAAATTGGTTTGGAACGAATACAATTTACCTCACGCCGATAAAATTTTATCCGATGTTTCGCAAGCCGGAATGCTAATAAATCCGAATCCAAAAACAGATGGATTGTTGCCATTTATTATTCAGCGATTACTGAATTACCAGAAACCCATTCAGGAAATGGGACACGAAATTAAATTTGCAATTGCACGCGGCCCATTAAATATTGCTTCGTTTTTAATGGGAACTTCCGAGTTAATGATGGGTTTTATGATGGATCCGGAAAACAGTCATAAATTGCTGGAAACAATTACGCAATTTACTATCAACTGGATTGAACATCAAAAAAAGATGTTTCCAAGTATTGAAGGAATCCTGGTTTTGGATGATATTGTGGGTTTTATTGGCGACGATGAATGTCGTGAGTTTGCAGTTCCATATATTAAAAGAATTTTTAATTCAATAGATTCAAAACTGAATTTTTTCCACAACGATGCTCAGGGATTAATTTCTACTCCCTATTTAAAAGAGATGGGTGTTGACCTTTTCAATTTTAGTTTTGAACATACGATGAAAGAAATTCGTGAGCTGGCCGGACCTGAAGTTGCACTAATCGGAAACTTGCCTCCGCGTGATGTTTTAGCTGCCGGAACTCCTGAACAAGTCCGTGAAGAAACCAGAAAAATGGTGAAGGATTTTGGTGATAAAAATCGTGTAATTTGGTCTTGTGGTGGAGGAATGCCACAAGATGTAACAACCGAAAATATTAGGGCTTTTAAACAAACCATTGACGAAGAAGTTCCGAAATTGAAATCATAAGAAATGCCACAAAAACACGAAAACACTAAATATCACAGAAAGGAATTTAGACCCATTCCCGATGATTTAGAATATATAGGGAAACAAATTGTGGATGCTGCATACACTGTGCACAAAAATTTGGGACCTGGATTATTGGAGAAAGTTTATGAAATTTGTTTTTGTCATGAACTTGAAAAACGAAACTTAGAATACAAAAGACAAGTAGATATCCCGATTGTTTACGATGGTCTTACTTTTAATGAAGGATTACGTCTTGATGTTATTGTTGAAGACAAAATTATTTGTGAATTAAAAGCAATCGAAATTGTTAACCCCGTTTGGGAGGCACAAGTTCTAAGTCATTTAAAACTGACAAATAAAAGACTTGGATTTCTTATTAATTTTAATGTTGTAAATATCGGTTCAGGGATTAAAAGATTTGTAATGTAGTTTTTAGTGCCCGATGAAATCGGGTATTAGTGTTTTTGAGTTTTAGTGTCAAAAAAATAATTGTATGAAAAAAATAGTTTTAATCTTGTTTTGTATTGTTACATCTCAACTTTTTGCGCAAGAGTTGGCAAAATTCAATATTCAAATAGAAGATGAGAGAATTGATGCTCCGGTTTCGGTTTCGCTCGACGGAATTAATTATAATACCGACAAAGGAAACCTGGTTCTTTATGAAATAACGGCTTCGGGAGAAAAAGCAATTCCAAGTCAAATTGAGGCGGGTCATTCTGCTAGGCTTTGGTTTATTTTAAGTGGAGTTTCACAAAAAAATTTAGAAAGAAAATTTGTGCTGAAATTGGAAAAAAAAGAGGCTTTTGGTCAGTCGAAAGTTACTTTGGAAAAAGACCACAAAGATTTGAGTTTGCTGGTGAATGAGAAACCAATTTTGAATTACCGGTTTGCTACAACATTTCCTCCCGATGGTATCGATCCAATTTATAAACGTTCCGGTTTTGTTCATCCACTTTGGTCGCCTGGCGGTGAAATCCTATCTCGTATTCAACCACCCGACCATTATCACCATTATGGAATTTGGGGACCCTGGACGGTTACACACATTGAAGAAAGGCAAGTAGATTTCTGGAATCTGGCAGCAGGTCAGGGAACCGTTAAATTTGCCGGTTTTCTTACGGAAACTGAAGGTGCAGTTTTTACAGGATTTAAAGCTTTGCAACAACACATCGATTTTGGGGCAAAAGGAGAAGATCAGGCTGCGATGAATGAAGTTCTGGATGTTAGAGCATGGAACGTTGGTGAGAAAGTTTGGATTGTAGATTACACAACATCTTTAAACAGTCCGCTGAAAAACGGTATTATGTTGGATGCCTATCGTTACGGTGGTGGAATTGGATTCCGTGCAACTGAAAAATGGCACAAGGATAATTGTACTGTTCTAACATCTGACGATAAAACCCGAATTGACGCCGACGGTTCTTATGCCCGTTGGTGCTTGGTTGAAGGTGAATCGGATGTTGAAACAGGCCGTTCAGGAATATTGTTTTTAAGTCACCCATCGAACCGGATGCACCCCGAACCCATGCGTATTTGGCCTTTGGACGCAAACGGTGGAAGAGGCGATATGTATTTCGAGTTTGTTCCAATTCGTCATGATGATTGGAAATTAGAACCCAGGCAAAATTATACACTGAAATATAGAATGATTGTATTCGATGGAGAGATCGACTCAAAAACTGCGGAAATGTATTGGAGCAGTTTTGCTTCAAATCCAAATTTTGAATTTACTAAATAGAAAATAAAATGAAAATAACATCAGTTTTAGTTTTAGCCTTTTTTATTGCGATTGGAAATGGGATCGCACAGCAAAAAGTAACAGCCGAAAAAGTAGGTGACAAAATAAAATTCAGGGTAGATGGAAACCTGTTTACAAGTTATATTCTTTCTGAATTTGAAAAGTACCCCTTCTTTTATCCTGTAAACGGCCCCTCGAAGGCCAGTGTAACTTCAATACGAAATGCCAATTATCCACACCACAGTTCGCTGTTTTTTGGATGCGACAAAGTAAACGGAGGAAATTACTGGCAGGAAGGATTGGAGCGCGGACAAATTATTTCGTTGCGAGCTGACATTCTTGAAACCGGTGGAGAAAAAGCAGTTATTGAAAATGAATGTATTTGGAGGCGCCCCGGAGCCGACTCACCCATAAAAGATAAACGGAAAATTACAGTAACTGTTCCTTCAAAAGAAATGTTCCAACTCGACTTTGAAATTACAATGGAAATGTTGTTGGATGTTACAATTAATAAAAATAACCATTCTCTTTTTAGTGGAAGAATGGATCCTGATTTGGCTGTAATTAACGGTGGCACAATGATTAATGCAGAAGGCGAAAGCGGAGAAAAAGAGACTTTTGGGAAACGTTCGGCATGGATGGATTACTACGGTGATAGAATGGGAAAAACCGAGGGAATGGCAATTTTACAACATCCTACAAATAAATGGTTTCCGGCTCCATGGTTTACCCGAGACTATGGTTTTTTCTCACCTACTCCAATGTACTGGCCTGAAAATGATGAATACATTTCGTTAAAAAAAGGCGAAACAATTAAATTGCGTTACAGGGTTTTTGTACATTCGGGCAATCACTTAGAAGCAGAAATTGCGAAAGAATTTAAAAAATATAAATCAGAATAAACCAATAAAACTTAATTAAATGAAACGTAGAATATTCTTGAAAAATGCAGCAGCAACAACTGCGGGGGCAATAATTGTTCCTTCAATTGTACCCTCATCAGTATTTGGAAAAAATGCACCAAGCAACAAAATTAATGTAGGACAAATTGGTTGTGGCCGAATCGCACGTACACACGACCTTCCCGGAGTTTGGCAATACGACACAGCAAAAATTGTAGCCGTTTCCGATCTGGATAGCAATCGAATGGAAGATGGCAAAAAACTGGTCGAAGATTATTACAATAAAAAATCGGGTAGCGACAATGCTGTTGATGTAAAAATGTATGCCGATTATAAAGACATGCTAGCCGATAAAAACATTGATGCAGTAATTATAAGCACTCCCGACCACTGGCATTCGCAACCTGCAATTGAAGCAGCATTAGCAGGAAAAGATATTTACCTGCAAAAACCAACTTCGTTAACGATTACCGAAGGAAGGTTATTAAGCGATATTATTCACAAACAAGGAACCATTTTACAGGTTGGTACTCAACAACGTTCTTCAACTCAATTCAGGCGCGCTGCCGAATTAGTACGTAACGGAAGAATTGGGAAAGTTCATACCGTAAAAGTTGGCTTGCCCGGTGATCCTCCCGGACCAGAAGCCGCCGAAATGCCAATTCCCAAAAATCTGAATTACGATATGTGGTTGGGATCAACACCGGATGTTCCTTACACCGAAATTGGCGTTCACCCTCAAAAAGGGTACGGAAGACCCGGTTGGTTACGCCTGGAACAATACGGAGCAGGAATGATTACCGGTTGGGGACAACATCATTACGATTCTGCAGCCTGGGGAATGGACACAGAATTTACAGGACCAACTTTTGTTGAAGCGGTTACACAATTTCCAAAACGTGGATTGCATAATGTGCATGGCGATTTTATGGTGAAGCAGGAATACGATAACGGAATTACTGTTTACACAAGCGGTGGTTTCCCTAACGGAATTCGTTACGAAGGTGAAGACGGGTGGATATTTGTAACCCGCGGGGCGTATCGAGCAACTGCCAGCGATCCAATTCCCGAAGGTTCAACAAAAGCTCTGGATGCCAGCAGCGAAGACATTCTTAAATCAGTAATTGGGAAAGATGAAATAAATCTTTACGTAAGTAATGAGCAGCATGGAAACTGGCTGGATTGTATTCAGTCACGCAAACAACCAATTTCACCTGTTGAGATAGGGCACCGCGCATGTTCCGTTTGTCTGGTTAGTCATATTGCAATGCATGTTCCCGGGGTCTTGAAATGGGATCCGGTAACTGAAAAATTCCTGGATAACGATGTGGCAAATTCAATGTTGAGCCGTCCACAGCGTTATCCTTATGGAACGAATCATATCAAACGATAATTTTTAAAAAAAATATGTTCGGTTGATTTTATCAGGTGTTTCATATTAGAAACAAATTAAATTGTAAATTTGTGTGCGTAAGCGAAAATTTAAAACCATATAACTTTATAGAATAATGAGAAAAGTACATTTCCTATCTCTTGTCGGTGCAGTTTTATTAGCAGCATGTACAGGCGGAGGCCAAAAATCAACAGAAACCAAAGAAACCCAAAGTATGTTTACAGGAGCAAAAGGTGAAGTAAAAATTATGACCCTCGATCCGGGCCATTTTCATGCGGCATTAGTACAAAAATCGATGTACGAACAGGTTGATCCTGTGGTCTATGTTTTTGCACCCGAAGGACCGGATGTTGAAGGCCACTTAAATCGAATTAATGGGTTTAATACCCGTGCAGAAAACCCAACAAGTTGGGACGAAAAAGTTTTTAAAGGCGACGATTTCTTTGAAAAAATGCTTACTGAAAAACCTGGAAACGTAATGGTAGTTTCAGGAAGTAATGCAAAAAAAACTGAGTACATTCTGAAAACCATAGAAGCCGGGATTAATGTTTTGGCAGACAAACCAATGGTAATTACACCCGATCAGTATCCTCAACTTGAGCAAGCTTTTAAAGTTGCCGAAGAAAAAGGAGTTTTACTGTACGATATTATGACCGAACGTCACGAAGTTACTACAATCCTTCAGCGCGAATTATCGAAAATACCTGAAGTTTTTGGGAGTTTGCAAGTGGGTACAGAAGAAGAACCCGCTATTACAAAAGAAAGTGTTCACCATTTTTTTAAATATGTATCGGGAAGTGCTTTAAAACGTCCGGCATGGTTTTTCGATGTAGCACAACAAGGCGAAGGAATTGTTGATGTAAATACACATTTGGTTGATTTGATTCAGTGGGAAGCTTTTCCTGAAGTTATTTTGAAAAAAGAAGATGTTGAAATTGTTTCAGGGAAACGTTGGACAACCGACCTGACCCCTGAAATGTTTAACAAAGTAACAGCTTTGGAAGATTATCCCGAATACCTTCAAAAAGATATTGAAGATGGTATTTTAAAAGTTTACAGCAACGGTGAAATCAATTATAAATTAAAAGGTATTCATGCCAAAGCATCGGTAATTTGGAATTATCAGGCTCCTGAAGGTGCTGGTGACACACACTATTCTATTATGCGCGGCTCGATGTGCAACCTCATTATTAAACAAGGTGAAGAAGAAGGATACAAACCAACACTTTACATTGAAGCTGTAATTGATGAAGGGTTGGAAACTTTTGCCGGTGGTTTGGACAAAGCAATTAATCAGGATTTGGATGTTATGTATCCCGGAATCAGATTAGAAAAACTGGGCGATAAAATGTGGAAAGTTAATATTCCTGACAAATATAAAGTTGGGCACGAAGCACATTTCGGACAAGTTACCGAGAAATATTTACGTTACCTAAAATGGGGACGTTTACCCGAGTGGGAAGTTCCAAATATGATTGTTAAATATTATACCACAACTGAAGGAATGAAAGCGGCGATGAAATAAGGGAAGCCTCCCTTAACCCCTCCAAAGGAGGGGAATAAGAAAGATATTAGAAAGCTGCTCAGATTTGGGCAGCTTTTTTTGTGGGCTGTTATCTTTCAATATTTGCAATTTCCAACCCCACCAAAAAACACAAATTGGCCACCCATTTCATTTTATCAAAAATTTATTTTTGAGATTTTATCACCAACTTTATGGTAATCGGCGTGGTAACCGGTTGCATAATTTAAAATGTGCACTCTTTTTTCGTGAAAATAATAATGATCGCTACTCCTTAAAAAATTAGAAGGCGGCGAATAATCGGGAATTAATCCCAGTTTTTCGCAAACAGAATTATTATTTCTTTTAGCTCTGGGCAAACATCATTTATTAAGGTGCAATGTCCTCCAAAATCATTCTAAAAAATAAAATTTAAACAGTGTCTAAGTTTAGTTTCAAAAAGTGTACATTAGCTTTTTCAATATTTTAAAATGAAATTTAACACACCACTTTTTATTGCGTTGAGGGTAGTTGTTTACTCATTGTTTATGTTTGGAATTGCCCAGGCTATTTATTTCGATGCTGCACACCCAATGGAAGATGGCTATTTTGGTGAAATTACATTAACCGAAATTTTTCAGGAAATTATTTTATTTGCCCTTTTTATTTTTTACATGATTTTGGGTTTTAAATGGCGCGATATTCAGCCAATTTCAAATATTGTTTCTTTGTTTTTCCTTATTTCTTTTATCCGTGAATTTAATTTTATAATCGACTCCTGGATTTACCCGGTGCTCATTGTTTTTATAATAATTGTCTGGTTAGTTTTTCGCGATTTCAACAAAATAAAACAGGCAACGATTACATTTTTTAACCAGCCCGCTTCTGCATGGTTTTTTTCGGGATTTTTAGTTACTTATATTTTTAGCCGATTGTTTGGGAGGTCGTCTTTTTGGCGTTTGTTATACGACGAAAATAATTACCGGCTGGCAAAGGCAGCAACCGAAGAAGGAATTGAATTACTGGGCGTTGCAATTATGTTGATTGCTGCCATTGAATTCTCGATAACATTTATAGCATTCAAAAGAAACTTAAAATCATGAAAGTTTGTGGTTTTACTTTTATCCGAAATGCTGAAAAATTCGATTTCCCGATAGTTGAAGCAATAACTTCGGTACTTCCAATTTGCGACCATTTTGTGGTGGCAGTTGGAAAATCGGAAGATAAAACCAGACAAATTATTGAAAGAATTGCCCCGGGGAAAATTACTATTGTTGACACTGTTTGGGATGAAAACCTTAAAGATGGGGGAGTGGTTTACGCCAATGAAACTGATAAAGCTTTTAATGCTGTTCCGGCTGAGTTCGATTGGTGTTTTTACATCCAGGGCGATGAAGTTGTTCATGAAAAATATTTGCCGCTTATTCAAAAATCGATGAGCGAAAATGTGGCCAAAACGGAAGTGGAAGGATTGCTTTTTGCTTACAAACATTTTTATGGAAGTTTCGATTACATTGGCGATTCAAGGAAATGGTACCGTAACGAGATCCGGATAATCAGGAATAATAAAATCATCCGTTCATACCGCGATGCACAGGGTTTCAGAAAAAATGGCCGAAAATTAAAAGTGGTTCAAATTGATGCTGCAATTTATCATTATGGTTGGGTGCGGCAACCTAAATTTATGCAGGAAAAAGTAGATTCGGTAAAACAATTTTATGATGGGATTTCTAAAGGAAAAGCTGAAGAAATTACCGTTTCTAAGGAATTTAATTACAGCGGAAGTTACGATGCCCTGGCAAAATTTGAAGGCACTCACCCAAAAGTTATGGAGGGCAGGATTAAAAGATTAAACTGGCAAATTGAGTTCGATTTGAATAAAATAAATATGAAACTTAAATACCGGGTACTTTATAAAATCGAGAAGTTTTTTGGGCTGAGGTTATTTGAATACCGGAATTACAAGATTCTGAAAAATTAGCAGCCAAATAATTCCCTGGCCATTTTCAATTGTTCTGGTTTTCCAACATCCATCCAAAGTTCCGAATCATCAAAAAAACCTTTTATTAATTGTGTTTTTGCCAAATCAAGATAGAAATCAGTGATTGAAAAACGTTCAGTTTCAGGCATTAATTTAAACATTTCGGGCTGAATAATATGGATTCCGCTAAAAGCCATTTCAGTGGCATTTTCAAAGTTCTCAGCCTTTACTTTTTTTGATTTCCCCGTTTTTTTATTGAGCCAACCAACCAGGTTTTTATTTTCATCAAATTTAAAATAACGCTGGGTTTCGCGATGGCGAACAACCAAAGTAGCAAGTGCCCCCGATTTTAAATGTTCATTTTTTAGTGTTTGCAAATCAAGTGAACTTAAAATATCGACATTATAAATAAGAACGGGTGAATTGTTGTTAAAATAATAAGCGGCCTTTTTTAATCCCCCGCCAGTGTCCAGTAATTTATCCGATTCATCGGAAATATGAATTGGAATACCAAAGTTGTTTTCAGAAAGAAATTGAGCTACCAACTCCGAAAAATGGTGAACATTTACAACAATTTCGTCAATGCCCTCATTTTTAAGTCTTTCAATGGCGTGTTGCAACATGGGTTTTCCCCCAATTTTAACAAGTGCTTTTGGATTGTCAGAAGTTTCATCTAACAATCGTGTTCCCAAACCTGCTGCAAAAACCATTGCTTTCATTATTGTTTTGTTTTAATTTGTTATAAAACTATTCAAAAATTTATTGTAAATTGAAGAACAAAAAAAATAAATATCATGTCAACCAGAATCACCAACTACGCATCTTTTATCATTTTTTTGTTGATTTTCACAATGCAAACAAATGCACAAAAGTCGATAACCGGAGTTATTACCGAAGAAATCAGTACCAAAGATGGTAAATTTTTATTACACAGAACTACTCATCTTCCAAAAGGGAAATCCATTTCGGGCACTGTTACTTTTGAGCCTGAATCGGATAAAACAAAAAAAAGGGAGAAACAGATCGAGAATTTAAAAAGATACATCTTAAAAATAGGGGATCAAATTATTAGTAACGATGGAATTTTTACAATGAAATTACCTGATACTGATAATATTCCATTGCAGGTTTTAACGTCCGAAGGAAAACTTGTTCAGGAAATTCCTTTTGAATTGAGCGAACCTTTAATTCCTGAAAATTTAAAAATGCCCAAAACTATTCGGAAAGACTTTGCTGAGAAAATTACAGGCGATTTTTCGGGCGATATCTCAAATGCAAATATTTTATTGAATGAAAAACCGGTTGACATACTCGCAGGAAACGATACCGAATTGTTTTTTAAGGTAGAAAATATTGAGCCCGGCAAACAAGATCTTTCGTTGGAATATGATGATGTTAAAGCCACCGAATCGGTAAATGTTGTTGACTACACTTTGCAGGCAGGCAGGTTGAATTTAAATCGCGGGGAATCTACTTATCTCAATGTGAAAGTAGTTGGGCTGAAAGATTTGCAAGAGCCACTCGAATTGAGCGTTCAAAACCAGTCGGTTGGTACAATTTTACTCGAAGGAGGTGATATTCAAACTATTCAGATTACTCCTTCAGAAGTTGCTGAAACAGGTATTTGGCAAAAACGATTTGATATTCAAAGTTTGAGAAGGGGGAGTTTTAGAATTTATACAGATTTGATAGTATTTGAAGAAAATATAAAAGAAACAGAGTTTCCCGATACAGACACACTAGTTGAAGAAATTCCTTTCTCAGATTTTAACGAGATAGAAGAATCTATTGATACTTTAACTACAAAAATCGACAAGAAAAAAGGTGTAGTTGGATCAGAAACTTTTGACCCTGAAACTTTAACTGGTTTAGGGGAAAATAATAATAAACCTCGTGAAGTTCCAAATCCTCCCAGGCAACAGAAACAGTGTCTGAGATATCCTATTGAACCTGAAATAAACAATCGTGTTGGATGGGATCTTATTGGAGACTTGTACGTAAATGGGAAAATTGAATCGGATTACCTGAACGATTTAAGAGCAGGGGAGATATTGCATAGATTGCAGCATGCCAGATCTTTGAATGGTTCGCTTCATACTATTTTAAATGAAGAGTACTTCAAGGGTCATAAATGCAACAATTCTACGGCGCATGCTGATGGGCCACAAGTGTTTCCGTCTTTTCCATGGGAGGATATTTTTTTAACTGTTGATTTGTGTGATGAAGCAACAGAGCAAAAAACCAGGTTGATTGATTTTTTAGATCCAAATGCTGATATTGAAGCGTTGAAAAAATGGAGGGAAGATTTTGAAACGGCTGTCTGTAATTTTGGGCTGGCAACATCTTCTGAAAGTGGTACTATGCTAAATTATTTTGCTGACAAAACCAGCAAATCGATGTCGGATATTGATAAAGCCTATAAAGAATTCCAGGAAGAAATGCGAGTGACGTTAGAACTGCGTTACAATGCTAGTAGGGCAAGGGCTAGGATGTGGGAAGGAGTTGCTTTTGCAGTTGGAACAGCTTTGACGGCTGGCATTGGAGGTGCAGTTGCGGGTTCAATGAGTGCTGTGTTAGTATCTTCTTTTGTTAGTACCGCCGGATTCGTTTATGAACAGGGAATGCAATCAATGGGAATGGATCAGCAAATGGCTCAGTTGGTTAGTGCTATTGCAACCGCAGGTATGGGTGGTGGTGGAATTTTCGATTTTACTGAGGGCGTTGTAACATCTACAGTTACAGGGGTAGTTGTATCTGAAGGTTTAAATACAATGGCTAAAAGTAATGTGGAAAGTTTTGCAATGTCAATGGCTTTGTTGGATGATGATAACTGGGCAAATATGATTAAAAACTTAGAAGAGGATTACCGGCAAGGTGCAATTAATAGGTTTAATGAAAATAGAAATAATTTTATTAGTGATGTAAGGGAAGAATTGGCGAATTTATGCGAAGTAAAGAATTCTTTAGAAAAACTATTGCCCGAAACAGAAGAAGCTGTGAGAAATGCAGAAATGCAGGTTAGAAGTTCATTCTGGAGGAAATTATGGAATGATTCGATGGAAAATTCATGGGATTGTAAATGTTGTGAATGGAGTGATGGCAGCAGTCCTGAACCTGCATGCAAGCAAACAATACCCCCTTTTGGTTTTGAACCTTAAAAGCTGGTACTTTTGCAGATTTAAATAACTCATTATGAGATCAGAATTTTATTACAAGAACTCATATTTATAATTCTTTTATCGAATCCTATCCAAACTCCTTATCAGAGCTTCATCTTTTCCAATAGCTCGGATGGCAAGCCAATCGAGGATTATGGCAGCAACCGGAAAAGCAAGCGATATTTTAAAAACTACTTTTGCACCAGTAAAACCAGCAAACGTAAAATAGAAAAACATCCCGAAAAGACCGAGCAACAGCACAATTGTAAATACTAACATCCTGATTTGCCGGATGCGTTTTTTATACATAAAAATAATGGCCATGTGAAGAAGTGCAATTAACCAGATAAAAATTAAAATCGGGAGACCGTCGAAAACAAGTTCTTCGCCATTAAAAATACCCTTTGCATTAAAAATGTACAATTCGCCGTTAACAATCAGATCGGCAAATTTTAATTTATATAACGAAGCTACCAAAAGTGCGGCAACCAATAAAAAAGCAGTTTGAATCCGTTGTATCATAATTTACAATTTTTTGCAAAAATAATTTTTATTTATTAATCTGCCCACATCAATTTTTAAATTCCTGTTTTTCCCGGGCTTGGAAAGTCAGGCTCCCTCATTCTGTTCGCAGAGCCATTTTGGGTTTTGCACTTCTTTAATATTCACAAACTTTTTCGACTTCATTTTTATTTATGTACCACAAGTAACCGTCCACTTTTTTAAACCCTGTTTCCAGTATCTTTTTTGAATATCGTGTTACCTGCCGCTTGTAATTTTCCGATTTTTTTTCACCCAATTTGTAATCAACAACAATGGCTTTTTCACCTGAAATCATTATCCGATCGGGCCGTAAAACTTTATCGTTGCTTAACAGGCTTCGCTCGTTTAATACTTGATAACTACCGTTGAACCAAGGTTGTATTTTCGGGTTTTTAAGATTTTCTGTTAACGAGTATTGAATATTTTCTAATTCTGTTTTATTAATTTTCCCTTCGCTGAAAGCTTTTTTACATGCCCATTCCACATCGTTTATTGTTTCAATTCCAGAAAGGATTTCGTGTACAAGTTTTCCAATATTTTTTACCGATCTGTTTTTCTCGCCCTGCGTTAAGAAATCTTCGCTGTTTAATCGTAGTTTAATCCTGTCGCTAAAATCGCTAAACTGATAATTTTTTATCTGAACTGAATTCGATATATTTTCTTCAGATACAAAAAAGGGCATTTCGCCAAATTGAAAAATAGTGTGGTCATGGTTCCAACAATTATTAAACTGTTCCTGTAAACTACTTTGTTCGAGTGAATATTTTAATAATTCGTTTATTGATTTTCCGGGCCCGGTTTTTTTCGAATTTTTTGGTTTTTCCGGATTTTCACAATTTACTATTAAAACAGATTTAGCCCGGGTAAATGCAACATAAACCAAATTCATTGTATCGATAAAACTATTTGCTTTTTCTTCAAAATATTCCTTTTGAAATAGTGTGTTAACCAAATTGGAACCGGCTTTTACAGGTAGCAAAGGAAACCGGTTGAAGGGGGCAGTTTCGGGTTTGCACCAAAGTGTGGGGGCCATGTTCCCGGTCCACGAACTGTTCCAGTTAAGAAAAGGAATCAGTACTGCTTTAAATTCCAACCCTTTTGATTTATGGATGGTAAGCAGCCTTATTGAGTCAACTTCTTCGTTTACATTAACCGATGTTTTGAACCCTTTTTCGTTCCACCAGAACAGGAAATTAGAAAGGTCGTTCGAAAAAGATGTTTTTAATTGTCCTGCCTGGTCGATTAAAGTTTGCAGGAAGGGCAGCTCAGTTTCAATTTTAAATAAGTTGAAACTGTCGCAAATTTGTGTAAGCGTTTCATCGAGCGAGCTTAACAATATTTTTTCTTTGACATTTGCAATCAGTTGGTTTAGTTCATCATCAAAAATTGTTTCAAAATTTTCGTTTAATTGCCAATTGTCAGTATCCGAATTTGTAGAACTATTTTCCGACTGGTAATTATTAGTCATATCAGTTTGAATTCCCAACTTTCCAAGCTCAGGTTTCAACCAGGTAAACCAGAAGTTCAGGAGGGCCGCTTTTGTTATTTTGTTTTCTGGGTCAATTAGCAAATCAATAATGTTGGTTACAAACAGCACACCTTTTGAAGCATGTAAAAATAATGATTCGTTCGACAATACTGAAAGGTTAAAACCGGAGTTTTCTTTTAATTTTGCAGCGGCCAAAAATTCATTGATAATTATTGTCCCTTCCTTATTTTTCCTAATCAGGATTGCAATTTCTGAAGCTTTTAAACCGTTGTTTTGTAATTGTTTAACTTGTTCAATTAACAATTTTGTTGAATTCTCTACAAATTCTATTTTGGGGAGAAAATTTATGCCGGAAAACCCAGGATTTTTACTTTTGGGATTTCCCGGTTCTTGTCTGAAATTTTTATAAATAGCACTGAATTTCAATTTATATTCCGAACTTTCGTCAGTAGATATTTCCTCGAAAAGAAAATTTTCAAACGATTTTTTCAGTTCATCAACTACCTGGTTGTTAAAATCGATGATATTTTTATCGCTTCTCCAATTGTATTTTAGTGAAATTTCGTCGGGTGTAAAATTGGGGAAATCGGAATTTATTTGATTTGCCAGAATATCCCAGTCACTATTTCGCCATCTGTAAATCGATTGTTTTACATCGCCCACCAACAAATTTTTATTCCCTTCTGAAAGTGAATTTGTAATCAGGGGCTTGAAGTTTTTCCACTGCAAAGATGATGTGTCCTGAAATTCATCGAGCATAAAATATTTGTAATAATTTCCGATTTTTTCGTAAATAAACGGCGATTCGCTGTCGCCAATAATTTTGCTTAGCAACAAGTTTGAATCGGAAATCTGAAGTACCCCCTTTTCGTGGTGCAATGTTTTAATTTCCTCTTTTAAATCGGTTAAAATGCCCAACATCCTCAATTGTTTTTTTACAACAATTGCCGTAAAATATTCGCTTGAATTATTTTGATAGAAATTAAGTATATCTTGTAAAAGTGCTTGCAGATAGTTTTTAACTACGTCGTGAATATGTTCTTTTTTGATGTTTGTTTTAGTGTACCACTTTTCAATTTCTTCGCTTGCGGTTTCAATAGTTTTGTTAATTATTAGTGGATCGCCGTTTGACCGTTTTACGAAAAATGCACCCATCCCCCGGCTTTTTCCTGAAAAATCATCCACTTCGAGGCTGTTCGCCGACATAATCTCAACGCCCTTAATCCCTTTCTTTTTTATTACAGCTTCGAACTTAGAAATTGTCTGGTCTAATTCTTTTTTGAATTCATTTAGATTTTTGCGCGTGTAACTGGAATCATTTTTTTCAGGAAAAAAAACCTGGAATTTTTCAACAAACAACTCTTTTCCTAACGATTTTATATCTTCCTCGATACGTTGGCTTTGATTGTCTTTAATTTTTTCTTCACTGAATTTAACCAACCATTTTAGTAATTTTTTGTCGTTGTCGATTTTTGAAAGCAAACTGTCAACTGCTTCATCCAAAACCAGGCTGCTATCGAGTTCGAGCGTAAAATATGGCGAGATGCCCATTTCGCGGTTAAACGCTTTAATTACACGCTGGGTAAACGTGTCGATTGTGTTTATTGAAAAACGCTTGTAATCGTGTAAAATATTTTTTAAAACCAGCCGTGCTTTTTTCCGTATTATTTCTTCTGAAAGTGCCAGTTTTTTTTGAATGACTGGGAGGTATTGTGAAGTTTTGTAGCTGGCCAGCAAATGAAGTTGTTCGAGTATCCGGCTTTTCATTTCGTTAGTGGCCTTGTTTGTAAAAGTTACCGCCAGGATGTGTTTGTAGTTGTAAGGGTTTTCCATTAACAGTAAAATGTATTCAAATACCAGTTGGAATGTTTTTCCGGAACCTGCCGAAGCTTTATAAACCGTAAGCATGAATTTGTCTAAAGTTAAAATATCAAGGTTTTAAGTTGTTTTCAGTTTTATATATGCTGAAACAAAATTGTTAGAATCCGGGATGCCGGCTTCCTTGCGAAACACTTACGCGGGTTTCTATTTTTATGTTTTTTGAAACTTTGTATTGCATAAACATGGTTGCACCGCGTGTATCGAAGTTATTTTTTCCCTGGTTTGGAAACGGTGCCGAAAAAATTGAATTGGCACCAAAACTATATCCGCCCATTGTAAATTTGTCGTTAAGCTGGTAACTGGTCTGACTAAAAATAGTGCCGTTCCTAAAAAATGGGGAAGGGGAGAAATTGAACATTCCCGACATAATATAATTGGGAATGAGCTGGTTTCCAGAAATTCCGGATAAATTTAAATTGTATCTTTTTGACATTTCGTTTTTAAAATTGAACTCAGGCAATTGAACTGGTTCCATAAACTCACCAGATTCGAGAATACCAGACAAAAGCTGCTGGTAAAGGATTTTTCGTTCTAATTCTATTTGTGCCGAATCCAGCACCGGAAATTGAATTGCTAAATTTTCCTGGGCATGGGAGTCAAAAAAACAAAAAAGTAGTAGTATAAATGTCAGCTTTCTCACAGTTTTTTCTCTTTTCAAAATAACTTTTCATCAAAATTAAAATTATTTACAGAAATGAACTAGAAAGTATGCCTTATAAAAATAGTTTTTGTAACAATGGCGGAATTAATTTTCAAATTTTAATCCAATTTCGTTTTGAGTAGAATGAAATATAAAAGTGATTAAAGAGATTCCTGCGACTTTGTTCAGTCGAACAGTCAGTCTGAGAGTTCATCTAATTTTATTAGGTATAATGATAGAAATTCCAATTTCCAATTTCCAATTTCCAAAATACAATTATCAAATATCAAATAAATTCCAATTTAATAAAATTCTAAATTCTTTAGTCCGGATTTGTTTCGACAGTTTGGTCGGGTTTCGATAATCTAATAAATGTATTGAGCAATAATTAGTTTTATTTCAAATACTCTTTGACTTCGGTTTCGCCATTTGCAACTCGTAGTGCATTCATAGCCAGTGCTTCAAGTTCGTCTTCGCCGGGATAAACAAAAACAGGGGCAATAAAACCCGTCTTTGTTTTAACATAACTTTCCAGGTTTTTGTTAAAAGCCAAACCACCGGTTAATAAAATGGCATCTACTTTCCCATCTAAAACCACAGCCATTTCTCCAATAATTTTTGAAACCTGGTAAAATAATGCGTCTTGAATAAATTGAGCTTTTTTATTTCCCAGTGCTGCCAATTCTTCAACTTCCTTAGCATCGTTTGTTCCTAAATAACTCACAAATCCTCCTTCTCCCAAAACCATTCGTTGAACCTGATCTTGAGAATATTCACCGCTAAAACAAAGTTCGATCAATTGTCCTGCTGGCAATGTCCCCGCACGTTCAGGACTAAAAGGTCCCTCGCCATTAAGACCGTTATTTACATCAACTACGCGTCCCTTTTTATGTGCCCCCACAGAAATGCCCCCACCTAAATGAGCAACTATTAAATTTAAATCATCATAATTCTTTCCAATCTTTTTAGCATGACTTCTTGCAGTTGCTTTTTGGTTTAGTGCATGAAAAATAGATCGGCGTTTAAATTTTTTATGGCCAGAAATTCTTGCAATTTCCTCCAGTTCGTCGGTAACTACCGGATCGGCAATAAATGCTTGTGCATTTGGTATTTGTAAGGCAATATAATCGGCCAGCATCGGTCCCAAATTACTCGCGTGTTGTCCAACAATTCCTTCGCAAGCATGTTTTAACATTCTATGATTTACCCGGTAAACCCCCGATTCCATTGGGTAAGTCATTCCACCCCTGCCAATAATAAATTTAATTGAATCAACATCCATTCCCTCTTCAACTAACGAATCAATTATTAAACCTTTCCGAAAATCAAACTGATCGATGACATTCTTATAACCCAGCAATTCATCCATCGAATGCCGTATTGTTTTATTTAAAACACATTCAGTGTCGTAATAAACAGCAAATTTTGTGGAAGTTGACCCAGGATTTATAGCAAGAATTCGGTGCATTTAAAACAAATTAGCTCATTAAAGAGGCCAAAGCTATGGAATAAAATTTAGTTTTTTCACTATCGCCACGAGACGACACAACTGCCGGCACTTTTGCCCCTGCAATAATTCCGGCCATAACAGCTTTACCAAGCTTCGAATTAGTTTTATAAAAAACATTGGCTGCATCGATAGTTGGGAAAAGTAAACAATCGGCATCACCAGCTACCGGAGAAGAAAATCCTTTAAGCTGTGCCGATTCCTTATTTATTGCAACATCGAGTGCCATCGGCCCATCAACAAAACCTCCTTCAATCTGTCCGTGTTCCGACATTTTTGCAATGGTAGCACCATCCATACACGATTGGATAGAGATTATGATTTGTTCAGTAGGTGCAATTACAGCCACTTTAGGCTCGTTAATTCCTAATGATTGTGCAGTTTGAATAAGATAATTAGTCATTAAAATTTTTTGTCGAAGATCTGGGTATGGAATTACACCCGCATCGGCAAACATCAATAATTTATGGTAATTCGGATTATCCATAACAGCAACATGGCTTAACACTCCTTTTGACGGAACAAGCCCGTACTCTTTTTTAAGCAGTACCTTCATAAATTTATCGGTTGAAACCATCCCCTTCATTATGAGATCAGCTTTACCATCATGAATTAAACTAACTGCTTTTTCGGCTGCATCGTTTTTAGAAGTAGCATGAATAATTGTGTAATTATTAATGTCAATTTTCAGGTTGGCGCAGGTTTTTTCAATCTCACCTTTGTCGCCCGTTAAGATTGCACAAACCAAGCCCAATTCAACGGCTTTGTTTAGTGCTTCCAAAGTATTTTCGTCTGTCCCGTTTACAGCAACCAACCTCTTTTCAGGTTGTTTTTTAGCAGCCTCCAGAAGGTCTTTAAAGTTTTTCATGGGTTTTGTAATTTTTTATCGAAAGTAATGTAACCGCCTATTTTAATTGATAATTTATCTCAGTTTAATTTATGTTTTAAAACCATGAAAAAATATTTCGTTGTTATAAAGATAAATTAAATTAACCTTTTATGAATAAGGTTGTTAGTAAATCAGTTTTTTTTCTTCGATTTTGCTATTTCTGCAACATGGCGTGCAATCATCAGTTCTTCGTTGCTAGGCATAATTATTACTTTAACTTTCGATTTTGCCCGGCTTATAACAGTTTCACAACCATTTAATGTTTTGTTCATTTTTTTTGAAATTTTAATACCCAGAAACCCCAGTCCTTTGCAGACGGCCTTTCTTGTTTCACTACTGTTCTCGCCAATTCCACCGGTAAATATTAAAATATCTAATCCGTTCAAAACAGCGGCAAAAGCCCCGATGTATTTTATTATCCGATAATAAAAAACTTCCAAAGCGATTTGAGCATCAGAATTTCCCTGCTTTGCAGCTTTTAAAACATCACGATAGTCGGATGAAATTCCTGATAATCCCAAAAGCCCACCTTTCTTATTAATCATTTCCTGGATTTCTTCAGGCGAAAGACTATAATTTTGTTGAATGTACATTAGTGCTCCGGCGTCAATATCTCCACTTCGGCTACCCATTAATAATCCTTCTACCGGCGTCAATCCCATTGATGTGTCAACTGATTTTCCATCTTTTATGGCTGCCAGCGAAGCACCGTTTCCAAGGTGGCACGAAATAATTTTGCTCTTCTCAAGCCACATTCCTGTAATTTTGCAAGCACGTTGCGAAACATATTGATGCGAAGTTCCATGAAAACCATATCTGCGAATTTGATGCTCCTTGTACCATTTAATTGGGATTCCATATAAAAAAGCTTTTTTCGGCATGGTTTGATGAAATGCTGTATCGAAAACGCCGGCCTGCAAAACGCGGGGAATTAATTTTTTCACTACCATAATTCCTTCAATATTTGCCGGGTAATGAAGTGGGGCTAACGAAATACACGAGTTCATATATTTCAATAAAGAATCAGAAATAATGGCACAATCTTTCCCTTGTTCACCACCATGAATTAAACGATGGCCAACAACATCAATTTCTTCCAGCGAATTCAAACATTTATTTTCAGGGTTTATTATTTCACTAAATATTTTGCCCAAGCCCTCTGAAAATGAAAAACTATTCTGTTTTCTTTGAATTAAAGTTCCTTGAAAATTGTAATTATAATGGGCATCTCCATTTCCTTGTTTTTCAACTTTGCCAAACGCCAAAAGAGATTCTCCGGGTAATTTATACAAGTGAAATTTTATGGACGAACTTCCTGAATTTATAACTAATACAATCATATCTCAGATAATAAAAATCAATAGATAAACTTAAAGTGAGGCATCGGAATGTAATAAAAAAACTACTAACTTCTTTTAACTTTCTTTTGTTTTAAATTATAATTTAATAGTGTTATACAATATATTGAATTCATTTCAGATAACATTTTATTGTACTAATTTTGAAACCTGTTTATTATAATTAGTAATCCAAATTAGAAATAAAATTTGTACAACCTTAAATTACAATACGGCTTTTTGTATCATTCCGGCCACTTTTCAAATCAAGAACATAAGTTTGAAAATATAACCTCAAATTTTCATCGGGCAAAACGTAGCAGTGAGTTTTTAGGGAAATAACTAAAATTAGCATGTACAACTATGGTTCATCATAAAACAACTTATAACTATATTAATAAAATCATTAATCTTAAGAATTATTATCATGGTAAATAAAATCACAAGTTTAGCTGAATATCTTCAGAAGTACCAGGAAAGTGTAGCCGATCCAGATGGATTTTGGGGCAATATTGCTGAGAACAATTTCTGGCATAAGAAATGGGACCAGGTTCTCGATTGGAATTTTGAGGGAGAAAATGCCCCCAACGTAAATTGGTTTAAAAATGGAAAGTTAAATATTACTGAGAATATTTTCGAACGTAATATGCACATGCGTAAAGATCAGGTTGCTATTATTTGGGAACCCAACGACCCGAAAGAAGCAGAAGTCAGGCTTACCTACGGCGAACTTTTCGATAAAGTAAAACAATTTGCCAATGGTCTTAAAAAAATAGGTGTTAAAAAAGGCGACCGCGTTGCTATTTATTTGCCAATGGTTCCTGAATTAACTGTTGCAATGTTGGCTTGTGCAAGAATTGGAGCAATTCACTCCATCGTTTTTGCAGGTTTTTCAGCAACAGCTTTGGCCGACCGTGTAAACGATGCCGAATCGAATGTTATAATTACTTCAGACGGAGGTTACCGGGGGACGAAAACAATACCTCTTAAAGCAATTGTTAACGAGGCAGTAGAAAAATGTCCGACTGTTGATAATGTAATTGTTTTAAACCGTACTGGTGAAGATATTGAATGGTTTGAAGGCCGCGATGTTTGGTGGCACGATTTAATTGAAGGTGTTTCAACTGAGAATGTTGCCGAAGTTATGGATTCGGAAGACACACTGTTTATTCTATATACTTCAGGATCTACCGGAAAACCAAAAGGTGTTTTACATACAACTGCCGGTTACATGGTTTATGCCGAATATACTTTTAAAAATGTATTTCAATATAGCGATGGCGATGTTTACTGGTGTACTGCCGACATTGGTTGGGTAACCGGACATTCATACATTGTTTATGGACCACTATTAACGGGTGCTACTTCTGTTATGTTTGAAGGTGTTCCAACCTGGCCCGATGCCGGTCGTTTCTGGGAAGTTGTTGACAAATATAAAGTTAACCAATTTTACACCGCACCGACTGCAATTCGTGCATTGGTTGCACAAGGCGACAAGTGGGTTACAAAACACGATCTCAGTTCGTTAAAAGTTCTGGGAACTGTTGGCGAGCCAATTAATGAAGAAGCCTGGCGCTGGTACCATGATTTAGTGGGAAAAGGAACTTGCCCCATTGTAGATACCTGGTGGCAAACCGAAACCGGTGGAATTATGATTACTCCGCTGGCAGGAATCACTCCAACAAAACCTTCGCTTGCAACTCTTCCATTACCAGGTGTACAACCAATTTTGGTTGACCCTGAAGGAAATGAACTTAAAGGAAACAGTGTTGAAGGAATTTTATGTATAAAACACCCATGGCCGGGAATGTTGCGCTCACTTTATGGCGATCACGAAAGATGTTTCCAAACTTACTTCTCAGCCTTTAAAGGATTGTATTTAACTGGCGACGGAGCAAAACGTGACGAAGAAGGTTATTATAGAATAATTGGCCGGATTGATGATGTTATTAATGTTTCAGGTCACCGGATTGGAACTGCCGAAGTTGAAGATGCAATTAACCAGCATCCAAAAGTAAATGAATCGGCTGTTGTAGGATATCCACATGAAATTAAAGGTTCGGGTATTTATGCTTATGTAATTTGCGATGAGCTTACCGATGATGAATTAGCAAATATTGAAAAAGAAATCAGAGCAACCGTAACCAAATTTATTGGGCCAATTGCTAAGCCCGATATGATTCAAATTGTTGCAGGATTACCAAAAACAAGATCCGGAAAAATTATGAGGCGTATCCTTCGTAAAATTGGTGAAGGTGATGCTTCAAATCTTGGCGATACTTCAACTCTGCTCGATCCGGGTGTAGTTGACGAAATCATTGACGGAGCCAAAGTAGAAGTTAAACGATAATAACTAAAATTTTATAAAGACATCTTCAACTGAGGGTGTCTTTTTACTTTAAAGTACTTTCAAAAAAAAACCGAATTATGGAAAACCAAAAAGTTTTTAACAGGGGATTGTTGTGCTTGGTGCTATCCTCATTCAATTGGCGCTTGGTGCAATTTACGCCTGGTCAGTTTTTACACCAACTCTTAAAGCAGAAGGATGGTCGAGTGAAAATACACAATGGGTTTTTGCTGTTGGTCTGGCATCATTTGCTCTATTTATGGTCTTTGCAGGAAAAAAACTTACTACCTGGGGCCCTCGCACTTTAGCCTGGACAGGAGGAATTATTCTCGGAATTGGATATTTACTAGCCGGAATTTTAGGTGGTACAAGTTTTATTGCACTACTCATTTTAATCGGATTAGTTGGTGGTGCTGGTATCGGATTCGCTTATGTTGTTCCGATTGCAGTTGGAATGCGCTGGTTCCCTGATAAAAAAGGAATGATAACAGGATTGGCAGTTGCTGGTTTTGGTTTTGGGGCTATGCTTTGGGTAAAATTGGCAGGTTCTTGGGGCCACCTTATTGAAAATGCAGGGCTTTCAACTACATTTATTATTTACGGTGTTGCATTTGCTGCAATGGTTATTGTTGGTGGTTTATGGATGAAATTCCCGCCAGCCGGATGGAAACCTGCCGGATACGAAGAAAAACAGGGCAATGGCAACGCAGCTGCTCAACCCAAAAAAGATTTTTCCAGCAGCGAAATGTTGAGAAAACCACAGTTTTATCTCATTTTCTTAACCTTTGTTTTTAGTGCTGGAGCCGGATTAATGTCAATCGGGTTGATGAAACTTTATCCGATGCAAGCATTAATGGAATCGGGAATTAGTGAAACTGCTGCAAGTGCAATTGCAGGAACAGCCATGGCAGTATTCTTTAGTCTGGCAAATGGTTTAGGCCGAATTGTTTGGGGAATGTTAAGCGATAAGTTAGGAAGAAAACTTTCTATTATTTTAATGACAGCAATCCAGGGTGTAACAGTTATTCTTTTCACCTATATGGCCGGAACTGAAGTTTTACTTTATGTTGGTGCTACTTTAATCGGATTTAATTTTGGAGGTAATTTTGCACTGTTCCCAACAATTACGGCAGATACATTTGGGGCTAAAAACGTTGGGCAAAACTATCCATTTGTATTTTTAGCTTACGGAGTTGGCGGAATATTTGGCCCAATTCTCGGTGGCAAAATGGGCGACTTGAATAATTTCGCCCTCGCCTTTACTATTTCGGGTATTGCAGTTTTAATTGGAACAGTATTGATATTATCGGGTTGGTGGGATAAA
>Ga0209249_1001106_pt1 | contig 27948 bp, 24 predicted proteins | sample SaaInlV_200m_DNA_4_FD_184653 | JGI IMG/M metagenome (GOLD analysis project Ga0209249, IMG submission 184653) | Marine microbial communities from expanding oxygen minimum zones in the Saanich Inlet - SI037_S3LV_200m_DNA (SPAdes) (version 2) | ecosystem: Environmental > Aquatic > Marine >...
CTGTGAAGCAGTGGCTGAGCCAAAAGTTACGTTTAAAGGGAACTGAGACAAAGAAATTATTTCGATAATTCTTTTGCTTAATGAACCGCTAAGTACGAGACCCGTACGCTTAGTGGTGTGAGAGGTGTACTGGTGGCTATTTTGCCATCAGCCGCCTACTCGATTGGCGGTATGTGCTTTTTAACTTACTCTGTCTTTTATTCTTTTTATAGTGTGGTCAAAGTCATTTTTTGTTCTTAACCAAAGTAATATTAGAAAGCCTCCAATTACAAATCCAATAATTGTTATCAAAAGAAAAACAATGAAAGTATTTTGTTTATTTGTGTAGTCATTTGTCAATAGTGCCACTAGAAAAGATGCTGCTATTGATATTAAAAAGATTGCAAAATTTAGATATATTGAAGATGGCGAACCTTTTTCAATAGTTGCTAATTCAGATTCACTTACTTCAAAAATTGTCAAAGAATCGAATTTGTGTCTTTTAATTTTTACTTTTTCATCAGAAATATTTTCTCTCTTAGGTTTTGTAGTCTCAATTATTTTTCCACCTTCAATTTCTGATTCTGTAGATTGCACTTTGTTTTTATTATCCATAATACCAGATTTAAAGGTTCTTTTTTAACCACTCATTACTACAAATAACGTTTCTCCATGCGGCTTCAGTTCCAGATTTAACGATAAATAACTTACTGCCTTTTATCAGCAATGGTGATAAGTTTTCTCGAATTTCTGATGCTGATTGTTCAGTAGCAATGGCATATAATGATTCTGTAATATGAGCCCAAGTTCCGTAGGCTTTTATTGCTTTATAGAGTTCTTCATAATCGCCTCCCTCTGCCAAATCGTATGATATCAAATAGGTTTTCTTCATAACTTCAATATTTTGTTATTTCATTATTTCTTATTTTTTTGCATTACCGCCAACGAATGTGTAAGCGTACATGTACGCTTATATCTTCTTTGTCTTTAGAAAAATGTACGTTTACACACGGAATTTTAGGGTATAAGCGTACATTTTTATTATTCTGATTAAAGTAGGTCATCTATTGGGTTTTTAAAATTTCTAAAATTGTTCTCGCAAACATGTGTGTAAATTTCTGTTGTACTACTTGATTCATGTCATAATATTGATTGACTTTGATATAAAATTAATTTAAATTAAAAACACTTTTGCAAAAATATAAGAATTCTGTATGCTCGCAAACTATTTTTGTCTTTTTCCTTTAATCCCATCATAATGAATTATTTGTATGTAATCAGTGTGTTGAAAAGTTATAATTATATGGGTTGTAAATAATTCGTTTTAATCTATGCGAATTTCACAGAGAGGAAGCGTATATTAACTTCAAGTTTCTGACACTGATTAGTTACAAAGAAGCAAAAGCTTCAATTATTTCATTTCAATCAAAGTAATTGAAATTTTCCTTTCTTTTGCAACCAAGGGATTATAAACTGAATTTTTCAAATCGTTTATATCGTCTGAAATATTCACTGGCGATTTGCTTTCACCAAAAGGTTGTTCAATAATTGTTAATTGCGAAGCATCCGGATTTTCAAAATATTTTGCAAGAGAACTATTCTTGTATTCTCGCATAAAATTTTTCAAACTAACAATTCTTCGTTTCGAAAGCTTTATATTATATTCTGCTGAATTTAAAGGACTTGCATATGCTTTCAAGGAAATTTCTATTGTTTTGCCATTTTCTAATAATTCTACTAAGTCTTCAAAAAACCTTAGCAAATCATAATATCCTTTTTTTACTTCTTGACCAAAAAAGGAATCTATTTGTGCCATCGAAACTTCTAACTCGCTGTCTTGCAAGTCATCGCAAAATTCTTGTTTATAAATATCTACTTGATTTAGATATTCTAAAACAAGGGTTTCGTAACTCAAATTTGTTGTTGTGTCCTCGTTTTGTGGATTTGGTTGATTGTTGTCGAAGTACAAATTTAACGGAAGATAGCTACAAAGTCCCTGAAACAAATTCTCCATTTTTAGAATATGTCTGACCGTATCGTTATGGGTTTCAGGCAATTTGAGAGAGTAAGCATCATTGCAACAAGTTTCATACTTATTAAAAATACTCGATTTTCCTCGATTTGAAACAAAATATGAAATTTTTGTACTATTATTGAACGAGAAATACAGATCGTCAAGAGAGGAATTTACAGAATGTCCATAATTTTCCGGAATTTCCCATATAGAAAAATCACCTTTAGATTTATAAACATCAAATCCACCGAAACTACCATGCCATTTAGAGCTGAAAAACAGATTAGTATCCCCCGCAAAATAAAAGGGCGAAATTTCATCATCAATCGAATTTATTTGATTTCCCAAGTTTTGACAATTTCCGGTTTTTCCATTTTCAAAAATTTGGCACGAATACAAATCGAATTTCCCAAAACCACCTTCTCTATCTGAAGAAAATATTAGGAACTCTTGATCGTGAAAATTTGTAATAAAAGGATGAATAGAATTAGATTCCGGAAAATTTACATTTTCTGATAGCATTTTTTGATTTTCAATTTTTCCATTGTTGAAATTTGCTCTGTAAATCTTACTCTGTTTTTCCTCTTTTAAAGTCAGCCTTTTTGTAAAATAAATAGTTTTTTTATCTGATGAAAAACAAATATGCGTAATTTCACACACATTTTCTTCGTTTTCGAAAAAAGTGCTCTTCCTTAGTTTATTTTTATCTATTTTGAAATATTTTATGCAATAGTTATCCAATTCATTTGAATTTGTAAGCAAAGACGAAAATATTATAGTCGAATCATCATATTCAAACACATTAAATTCGCTATAATCTGAATTTATTACAGTATCGAGTTTCTGAACTTGCTTTTTTTCATCAATTTGTTCAACATTTGCATGATTTTCACAAACCTCGGCTTCATATTTTGATTTTAATTTATAGAAATCATTTTCAAGTTCGTAGTTTTCATAAAATTGAATAAATGATTTTGAGGCAAGTTTATATTTTGCTTGATATTTTTGACATTCTGCAAGCCAAAATCCCGACAAGGGAAATTCTATGGAATTTTCTTTAATTGTTTTTTTATACCACTTTTCAGCTTCAGTATAATTTCTTGATAATCTGCAAGATTGGGCATATTTATAATATATTTCAATAATATTTTCATTCAATTTGATTGCCTTTTTGTAATTATCTGAAGCAGCTATATAATTTTTAGCAGCAAAATATTTATCACCACTTTCTACTAAATATTTCACATTTTGTGCTGAAACTGAATTCATTACAAATACAAATAGGAAAATACAAACAAACAATTTTTTCTGAATAAACGTTTTGTAATTACTTAATAAACTACTATACAATCTAATAACAATCATTGTTAATTTGTAATTAAATAAATGTCGGGCATATTTTTCTATTCAAACTTTCTTTATTTTTTGAGAGATCAAAAATATAAATTAGAGATAACTCCAATCCTCCCCTTCCGTTGCTTACACTACGAAGCCGCGACAAATTTACATCGTAACTAAACTGAAGTTTTATGTCTTTATAGTCAAGTCCAAAATGAACTATTAGCGCATCTTTCCAACGAAAATATCCACCAAAATAAATTGAATGAACTAGAATATTATTTAAATTATATTTCACTAAACTACCAATATTTATCTCGTTTAAAGAATTTTGATTCTGTATAAAGAAGCCGGGCAATAAAGTAAATCTCTTTTCTAACTTTAGTGAAGCATTGCCATGGAAAACAAATTTTCTTGCTATTGAATTTTCATTTGAGAAAAAAGAAACATTTGGAGAATTTATGTGATTTAAGGAGATTCCTATATTTCCATGATTTTGTCTTTTAAACTTCAAAAACAGATTCAATCCTACATTAACATCAAAAAATAACAGATTGTCTTGCATTTTTGTAAAATCCTCACCAGTAGGCAATTTAGAGTTAAATCTTCCATCATATTGTTCGCCAAAAGTGAAATTATCATAATTAACACTATACTGAAAAATATTTCCGCCAGTGCCAAAAGATAAAATTGCACTACTATCTTTTTTTAATTTGTAATGTGCAGCAAATGATAGATTTACTTGAGTTGTCCCAAATTCGCCATCGCCGGCTTTATCGGAATTTACTAAAAATCCTGCACCGAAAAATGTTTTGCGAATATTTAATTTTTTAAAATTTTTATCTAATGAAGTCGAAAAAGTTTTGTAAGGAGTGGTAATCGATTTCCATTGATTTCTTTGGTTTGCTACAAGTCTGAAATCTCCAGGAAAACTGCCACAATTCGATGGATTTAAGTTTATTGGAGAAGCATTAAATTGAGAAAAATGAATATCTTGCGACAATGCCATTATGGTAGCAAAAATCAACATGTTCAAAAAAAATGCCTTTTTTATCATCAAATCTTAAGCAGTATTAATGAGCAAATATATAAATTTAATAGCTTTGGGTGTTTAAATTAATAAGGTTTTTTTGCAGATAATTTATTCTTAACAAAAATAGTTTCTGTAGTTTGAAAACAATAATGTTAATTCATATATTTGTAAATTAATTGCAAATATTAAAATTAGAGATATGATTTATGAATTTAGTTTTGGGAATTTCAAATCATTTAAGAATATTAATTCTTTAAATTTGACATCGGCAAAAATTAATGATTTGGATAATAGAGGTACAATACAAGATCATAATTCCTTATTGAAATGCAAAGCCATTTATGGAGCAAATGCATCAGGTAAAAGTAATATTATTATAGCTATAACAACTTTTCTGCGTATAATTGTTTTATCTGTAAAAAATAATGAAGAAATAGAAAGTGTTGATAATTTCAGGTTGTGTACTGAAACTGAAAATCAACCAACTTTTTTTCAACTTATATTTCAACTTGAAAATATTACTTATAGATATGGTTTTGAGGCAACTGATAAAAAGATTACAAGTGAATGGCTATATGGAAAACTTAATATTAGAGAAGTACCTTTTTTCATACGAGATCAAAACAAAATAATCAAAATTAGTGAAAAACATTTTGCAGAAGGCTCAAGGAGATTATCTTTATTCGATAATGATGATGATAGTTTGATTGATGAAAAATCTTTATTTTTAACTACAATAGCCTCCTTAAATGGTAAAAAAGCACAAAGTATCTCGAATTACTTAAGTCGAATAATTATTGTTCCTGGTTTGAAAGATATGAATTCACATGAACTTACAAAAAGCATATTAGAAATTGGAACCATTAAAGAAAAAGTATTAAAACTATTAAGATTAGCTGATACGGGAATTGAAGATATAAAATTGATTGAGGTTTCAGAAGATAATCTAAAAAAATCTATTCCAGAAGAAATAATAAAAGATTTGAAAGGGAAGAAATTAGTAATTTCTGAGCATAAAAAATATGACAGCAAAAAAAATGTAGTGCATAATGAGCCTTTTGATTTTTTATTTAATGAATCCGAAGGAACAAAAAAAATATTTGAACTAAGTCCTATGTTATTATTGGCGCTCACAGAGGGACGCCCTATAATAATTGATGAGTTTGATGCAAGATTTCATCCATTAATCACAAAAAAAATCGTCGAGCTTTTTAATTCAGATGTTAACAAAACCTCTCAATTAATTTTTGCAACTCACGACACTAATTTACTTTCTGTCAAATTATTAAGAAGAGACCAAATTGATTTTGTTGAAAAAGATAAATATGGAGAAAGTCATTTATATACTTTGGTGAAATTTAAAGGTGTTAGAAAAAATACATCCTTTGAGAAGGACTATATAAAAGGAAAATATGGAGCAATTCCGTTTTTAGGCGATTTTAATCAAATTCTAAAAACTGAAGACGATGCCTAAAAAAACCAAAGCAATTAAATTCGGTGATAAAAAGCAAAATAAAGCTTGGCTAAAAAAGGTGAAACCTTCAGAATATAAAGTAGAAACTGTTGAGCCTTACAGTACTATTCTGATTGTATGCGAAGGACAAAATACTGAAAAATTGTATTTCGAATCATTTCCTGTGCTATCATTGTGTGTTAAAGCTGTTGGATTAGGACAATCTAAGATACAATTAATTGAGAGCACAGAAAATATTCTTAAATCTGAAACTTACGATGAGGTTTGGTGTGTTTTTGATATGGACATTAAACTTGACGAGAAAAATTGCAAATCAAATTTTGATAATGCTATTATAAAAGCAAAAAATAATGGATATAAAGCAGCATATTCAAATGATTCATTCGAACTCTGGTTTTATCTTCATTATCAATATACTGAGCAAAAAAACCACAGAACTTTTTATTATAAACAACTTAGTAAATTTTGGGAAATTAATTATGAAAAGCATGGTAAAGAATGGAAATTCAGCAAAAACATATATGATATTTTAATGAACGACCCAAAATCAAGTCAAAAAAAGGCAATTGAAAGAGCCGTAAAACTATTTCAAGATAAAAATAGATTAGAATATCATAAACAAAACCCTGTTACTCTGGTGTTTGAATTGGTGAAACTGCTAAATAAAAATATGCGGGCATGAAATATTAGTTTGTGTTTGAGAAAGATTGTTTTATGTTTAAAATGAAACAATATAATGAATAAAAACATTGAGAAAAAGCAAAATATATTCAATTAGGGACTTAGAAGTTTTCAAAAATAAACTTTTAATTTGGGCAAAACAGTTTGGCAGAATTGCATATTTCGACAGCAATAATGTTTTGAATAGCAATAAATCGAAATATGAATACTCGAAATACAAAACAATTGCTGCTATTGGTTGCATAAAAGAAATTGTTGCAAATCAAAATTGTTTTGACGATTTTGAACATTTCAGTAATTCAATAAACGACTGGCTATTCGGATATTTTTCATACGATTTGAAAAATGAGGTCGAAAGCCTAAATTCAAAAAACTTGGATAGATTAAAATTTCCGGAACTCCATTTTTTTCAACCTCAATATGTTTTTTGTTTCTTAAAAAACAAGGTAGAAATTTTATTTTACAATCAAAATTTGAATGAAAAAAATATTGATGTAATATTTCAAGCAATTGAAACAACAGAAATACGAACTACGGTAAGCAAAAATGAGGTAGTAATAAAAAAACGAATAAGCAAAAAAGAATACATTGAAATAATTGAAAAACTACAACAACACATCAAAAGAGGGGATATTTATGAAGCAAATTTCTGCCAGGAATTTTTTGCTAAAAATGCGGAAATCAATCCTTATTTTTTATTTTCTATTTTGAAAAAAATATCACCAACTCCTTTTTCGTGTTTCTATAAATTTGACGACAAATTTCTGATTTCAGCAAGCCCTGAACGATATTTGAAAAAAATTGAAGACAAAATTATTTCGCAACCTATAAAAGGAACTATAAAACGAGGTAAAAATCCAAAAGATGACAATCTGTTAATAAAAAAACTAAAAAACGACCCAAAAGAAAGAGCAGAAAATATAATGATTGTTGATTTGGTGAGGAACGATCTTTCGCGAACTGCCTGCAAAAATACTGTGAAAGTAGAAGAGTTATGCGGCATTTACAGCTTTGCTCAGGTGCATCATATGATTTCTACTGTTGTATCGAAACTTCAAAAAAAATATTCATACATAGACCTAATAAAATATTCGTTTCCTATGGGCTCTATGACAGGTGCTCCAAAAATTAGAGCCATGGAACTGATTGAACAATACGAAAAAACTAAAAGATCGCTATACTCTGGAGCAGTTGGCTACATTTCTCCGAGCAAAGATTTCGATTTTAATGTTGTAATTAGAAGTTTTTTGTACAACGAATCTGAAAAATATTTATCTTTCCAAGTGGGCAGCGCAATTACAGATAAATCTTTGCCTGAAAAAGAATATGAAGAATGCCTTCTAAAAGCTGAAGCTATGATAAAATCATTAAATAAATAGTGATCAATAAATAAAATATGAACAACCAATTTCACAAGTTTATAAAAAAAAATAATCTATTTTCTAAAAACGACAAAGTTTTAATAGCAGTTAGCGGAGGTATCGATTCAATTGTAATGTTAGATTTATTTGCGAAAACAAAGCTTGAAATTGCTATTGTTCATTGCAATTTTCAGTTAAGAAGCGATGAATCTATGGAAGACGAAAAATTTGTACGTAGTTTATCGAAAAAGTATAAACTTCAATTCTTTGTGAAAAAATTTGACACTAAAAAATATGCCAGTTCTCAAAAAATCTCCATTCAAATGGCTGCAAGGGAGTTACGTTACAATTGGTTTGAAAAAATAAGGAAAGAAATATGTTTCGATTACATTTCCATTGCGCACAACAAAGACGATATTGTAGAAACCTTTTTTCTAAATTTAATTAGAGGAACCGGAATTCGAGGACTGACAGGTATAAATGCGAAAAACGATAAAATTGTCAGACCATTACTTTTTGCCGATAGAAAAATGATTGATTCGTATCGTTTAGAAAATCAACTCCCTTTTCGCGAAGACTCAAGCAATAAGTCTATAAAGTATAAAAGAAACAAAATCAGACACCAAATTTTGCCTTTGTTTAATGAACTCAATCCAGCTTTTTCTGACACAATATTGGAAAATATCGAAAAACTTGCTGCCACAGAAAAAATTTATGCAACTGCAATTGAAGATGTTAAAAATAAAGTAATTAGCCATTCTGAGAATCAAATAAAAATATCATTAAACGAGCTTCAAAAACACAAACCTTATAAAACATTTCTATATGAACTGATATATAAATTTGGTTTTACTCAAGAAAATGTCGCTGATATATGTAAATCAATTGGATATGTTTCGGGGAGGCAATTTTTCACAAAATCTCACAGAATAATTATTGACAGAGAATTTCTTATTATTACAGAAAAAAAAACAATTTCTTATGAAGAATTTCAGATTAATTCAGAGACAAAGGAAATCTCTGAACCCATTTCACTTAAATTAGGCTTGAATCCTTCTATTTCATCAGATAAAATTAAAAAAAATACCGAAATTGCATATCTTGATTTCGATACATTAAAATTTCCATTGAAAATTAGAAAGTGGGAAAAAGGAGATAGATTTTTTCCTCTCGGGATGAAAAAGTCAAAGAAACTTAGCGACTTTTTTATTGACCAAAAATTTTCAATCCTTGAAAAAGAAAATCAATGGATTTTGACTTCAGAAGACAAAATTGTTTGGATAATTGGAAAACGAATAGACAATCGTTTCAAAATATCTGAAAAGACAAAAAAGGTTTTGATTATCAAATCCTGATTATGAAACTATTTTGAAATTGCTTTGTAGATTTTTCAATTTTATTGCAGTAAGTACTTTTTTAGTATATAAAGGAAACTCATTGTTCATCATCCATGAATAATATCCCGTATCTTTTTTCAAAACCTCTTCAACCAATTTTCCTTTGTGTTTTCCAAAATTGAAAATTTCCTTATTTTCATTGTTATATACAATTCGTCCTGCAAAATCGACATTTTTGGTATGGGCTGAAAACTTCGATAAAGTTTCAATATCATTCTTTAATTGGTCGTATTTTTCTATTTGAGCTAACAAAATATCATAGGTAGCATTGGTGTCTGCTTCGGCACTATGAGCGTTGATCAATTCTTTTTTGCAATAAAATTTAAGTGCAGCACCAAGCGTTCGAGGCTCCAATTTATGAAAAATAACCTGCACATCGACACATAGATGTTTTTTCATATCTAAATCTACATCGGCTCTTAAAAATTCTTCGGCAAGCAGTGGAATATCAAATTTATTGGAATTATAGCCAGCCAAATCGCAACCTTCAAGAAATTTTGCAATATTCTTCGCAATTTCTTTAAAAGTGGGTTTGTCTTTAATATCTTCGTCCGAAATATTATGAATTTTTACAACTTCAGCCGGAATGGGAATAGTTGGATTTACTAAAAGAGTTTTGCTTTCTCTGTCTCCTCCAGGAAGTATTTTTAGCATCGAAATTTCAACTATCCTATCTTTTATAACATTTATTCCGGTTGTTTCTAAATCGAAAAATACGATTGGTCGTTTTAATTCTAATTGCATTAGATATATATTTGTAAAAATTAATAGATTATTCAAAAAAAACCGCAAATTCTTCAAAATCTATTGTTTTTTTCTGAATTTGCGGTAATTAATATTATTTATTTTAGGAATAAAGTCTAATTTCCAAGCATCATTGGCATTATGAGCATCAGAATATCTTCATCTTTCAATTCGTTAGCGACAGGTAGTAGTAATCCTGCTCGTGTTGAATCTGCAAGTTCAATAGAAACGGAATCGGTTAATAAATTTGACAAAATATCAATTAAGAAAATTGACTTAAATCCTATTTCTATTTCTTCTCCTTCATACTGGCAAGGCAAATTTTCGACTGCAGAAATTGCATAATCAATATCTTGGCCTGAAACTTCTATATTGTTGCTCGTCAATTTTAACTTAATTAAGTTGCTTGCCTGATTTGATAGAACAGAAACTCGTCTTAAGGTTTTCAAAAAATCGGTTCTGTCCACAACAATTTTAATGGGACTGGTTTCCGGTATTACGGTATTGTAACTCGGATATTTACCTTCCACAAATCGACAAACAGCTTTGTAGGTATCAAATTCGAAGAAGGCATTTTTATCATCAAATTCAATTTTTACTTGATTTTCGGGTTCACGAGGAAGCAAGCTTTTAAACAGAGAAGACGATTTTTTTGGTAAAATAAACGAGGCTTCAATTTCCGGCATTGTGTCGCGTCTCCTGTAGCGAACCAATTTGTGAGCATCGGAAGCCACACATGTTACACTATTGTTCGATATTTCAACAAAAACTCCGTTCATAATTGGGCGAAGTTCGTCGTCGGCAGTGGCAAAAAAAGCATTTGTTATTCCTTTAAATAGTATTTCAGATTCAATCTGTACTGAGTTTCTTTTCTCTTCTTCAATTTCGGGAAGTGCCGGAAAATCTTCAATTCCAACGCCTGGAATTTGAAAAACTCCCTTGTCCGAAAAAACTTTGACAATATATGTCTCCATATCAAAATCGAATTTGAGTGGTTGTTCCGGAAATTCTTTCAAAATATCTAAGATGCGGCGTGCCTCAATACACATGCTTCCTTCTTCAGAAACTTCTTCTATATCTAAAGTACTTATTAAAGTTGTTTCCAAATCGGAGGCTGTCATAGTTAATTTATCTATTGTAACTTCGAAAAGAAAATTGTCTAAAATGGGTAATGAGTTTTTTGCATTTAAAACTTTGCCTACCGATTGAAGGTGCTTCAACAATTCTACGCTTGATACTACAAAATTCATTGGTCTTATTTTAATTCTAATTAGTAATTTGCATTAATTCAAAATATTGTTTCAATTAGAAACAAAATACAAATGTAAAAAATTTATGTTTGATTATTTAGTTTTTTTTAAATAGTTGGTTCAATAAAATTCTATTGGTTCTAATGCCTCAGCATTTTATTGAATAACAAGAAAATAAGAATATTATGAAACCTTATTTATAGCATCGACCGGATTGAGCCTCGAAGCAACATATGCAGGAAAAATTCCAGCTAACAAACCAACCCCAATCGATATTCCACTGCCAATAAAAAAGTTTCTAATTGTTAATGAAAATTCCATTATATCATATTCATTAGCTATTAAAATTCCGATGTAAACAAAAATTAGCCCAATAAAACCGCCAAGTAAGGAAAGTAAAACCGACTCGAACAAAAATTGTAGTAGAATAAAGAAATTTTTAGCTCCGAGAGATTTTTGTATCCCAATAAGATGAGTCCTTTCTTTCACAGAAACGAACATGATATTTGCAATTCCGAATGCCCCTACAATTATTGAAAATCCACCAATAATTCCGCCAGCAAAACTTATTCCGCTAAAAACATTGTCGAATTGTGTAATAATGAGGCTTGCTCTGTTCAATGCAAAATTATCGTCGCCAAGAGGTTTTATCTTCCTGATAACACGCATCACGCTTTTCAATTCGTCTAAAAGTTCCGCCATAGCAACGTTCTTTTTCGCTTTCACCATGATAAATGGATCAAGTCTTTCGCTATTTATATCGAAAAGTGTGCGAGCAAAATTTATTGGAAGCAGGGCAATATCGTCCATACTTTGACCAATACTGGTACCCTCCTTTTTAAAAACTCCAACTACAATGAGTTTCCTACCAAGAATTTTTATCTCTTTTCCTATAGGTTCATAATTGCCGAAAATATTTTTAGCAATTTCATGCCCCAAGATTATTTTATTTTTCCCGAGAGAAGATTCCAGAATCGAAAAATATCTTCCTTTTGCAATATCGAACGACCAAATCTTGTCGTAATCGTGCGAACTTGCCATGATAGTTGTTCTTTCGGCAGAGATATTTTTATATTTAATTGTTTTTCGTGTTGAAACCAAAAAAGCCGCTGCATCAACTTTTGTTGTACGATTTAGCAATTCCGACAATTCCTGTAATTTTGGAACCGGTCGGCGCATATAGTTCCACCATGGATAGTTTGCCTCGAAAGTCCAGGGCCATTTCTGAATGTAAACAACATCGTCTCCTAAAGACTCTATGCTGGTGCGAATACTATATTTCAGAGAATCGATCACTGTGAAAACCGAGATTATTGCAAAAATTCCAATAGTAATACCGAGCAAAGACAATAGTGTTCGTAACTTATTTGCTACAAGCGAATTAATTGCAAAAAGTAAACTTTCGTTTAAGAGTTTTAATATTACCATTTATTTAAAATAATTTTGTAAAAATACATAATTTTTGCTCAATCATAAATCATTAAATTTCTTCTAAACTCTGAACAAATTATTCCCGTAGCAATTGCAACATTTAACGATTCAGGCCTGTTTAAAGTATCATTAAAACTCGGAATTGTAATTTTACCAGAAATAAATGGGAGAATTTCTTGAGAAATTCCATGCGATTCGCTTCCTAAAACTATTAATCCATGGTTTTCTAATTTAGTTTTATAGATATTTAAACCATCTAAAAAACTTCCATAGATTGGGAAATTACTCCCATTAGGATTATTTTTCAGAAAACTTATAATATCCACATAATGAGCTTTAACTCTGGCAATTGAGCCCATTGTGGCTTGTATAACTTTTGGGTTAAAAGCATCAACAGTATCTTCTGAGCAAAAGATATTTTTTATTCCATACCAGTCGGCAATTCTAATTATTGTTCCCAGATTTCCCGGATCCTGAACCCTATCTAAAACTAATGAAAGCTCTTTTTCAATTTCGCTATGCTCATATTTGAATTTTGGAATTTCTACAAGAGCCAAAACTTCTTGTGGGCTAGTCAAAGAACTAACTTTTTTCATTTCATTTTCTTCAATATGAAAATACTCACATTCAGAATTTTCGTGATGATTTTCGATTTTCGAAAGCCAATCTTTTTTCCCAAAAACGAATTTTGTTTTAAAACTTGAATGCAGCATTTCATCAAAAAGTTTGCTTCCTTCAGCAATGAATAGATTATTTTTCAGCCTGCCCTTTTTACTTTTAAGAGAATTTATTAATGCTATTTTATTCTTACTTAACATATTCTTTTTTTAAGCTATAAAAATATAGAATAATAATTTATCAGCCTCAAATTTCTATATAATGGCTCTAAGAAAACGACAATAACTTCGTTATGCTTGAATTTTGAATCAGTCATTTACAAAAGTAAACTCCTGAGTTCCAAATTCTTCACAAGCCTTGTTCTTGCCGTCTTCTTAGAGCCATTTGAAGAAAATGGAGTTTTCTTAGAAGCACTACATAGTGGCTCTCAGAAAACAGGCAATTTTTATAAAATAATTTATTTTTGATGATATTTCCTTTTTATTTCATGCAGTAAATGCCTTTGAATTAGCCAAATGGAAAAAAATAGAAATATCGCAAAAAGAGATATTTTTAATTTTGAACTGTTTTCTTAGCCTGAATAATTCACAAATTTTCGTAACGAAAGTTCAAAATGTGTGTCAGATTTGAACTACCACAGATTTTTATTTTTGAGTAATAGCGAGCTATTTTGATGGAACAAAAATTGAGGACGGTCAATGATGATGTGCAGTTTGGGCTTGTAGTAGAAATATTTGTGAATTATTCAGGTTAGAGACACTACAAATACATTTCAAATTCTCAACGCACAATAAATTTCTATCTTTGCAAAATTGTGATAATAAGATTTTTTTTGGATTGAAATTTAGAATAAAAAATATTGTTAGAAATACTATTGGAATATTGCTAATCTTTGCAGTAATGCTATCGTGCAAACCTACAAAGCATGTTCCTCAACACAAGTTTTTATTAAAAAATGTAAAAATAGAATGCGACAATAAAGACATTGATATCAATGAATTAGAGAATTACATAAAACAAAAACCAAATACACGCATCCTAAATATGTTTAGGTTTCATTTGTTTATTTACAATTTATCGAATAGCGGAAAAGATAGAAAATGGAAAAATAAATTTAAAAATGTAATTGGCGAAGAACCTGTAATTTACGAAGAATATCAAACAAAAAAAACTCTAAAACAATTTAAACTTTATCTGAAAAACAGAGCATACTATAACTCAACAATAGACGATACAACTATTTTCAAAAGGAAACAAGCTACTATTTTATATAGAATTTCAGCGAACGAGCCTTTCAAAATAAACAAAATTGAATATAAAATTCAGGATACTGCAATCAAAAAAATTCTCCTTGCAGACACTCTGAATTCGCTCTTAAAGAAAGGGATTTTGTTCGACACAGAAATTTTGCAAGAAGAAAGAAGCCGCATTTCCAATGTCTTGAAAAATAATGGTTATTACTACTTTTCCAAGAAGTTTGTCGATTTTTTGGCCGATAGTTTATCCAATTCCAAACAGATAAATTTAGTTGTTAATATTCATGAAAATCAACAAATCAACTCTGAAAATCAGATAGTTTTTTCGAAACACAAAAAATACAAAATAAAAGATGTCTGTTTTTATACAGATTATGACCAGACCAAAGCTTTAAATCAAAAAGAAGAATATTTTAAAAATTTCGATACAATAAGTATTGAAGGAGTAAATTTTGCATACCAAAACTCGTTAAAAATTACTCCTGATGTTATTTTCAATGCAAATTATTTGGTTCCCGATCAGTTTTTTAGCTTGATAAATGTTTCAGAAACGAATAAACGTCTGGCAGCACTTCAAGTTTTTAAGATAATAAATATTCAGTTTATCCCCTTGGAAGATATTACTGAGAATTATTTAAATTGTAAAATCTATCTATCTCCCACTGTTTCACAATCTTATACAGTTGAGGGCGAACTAACAAGCTCTTCAGGATATATTGGTTTTGGAGGAAACTTAATGTACAAACACAACAATTTGTTCAAAGGAGCCGAGATTTTTAATCTGAAGCTTTTGGGTTCTGCCGAATCGCAATCGACTGTGGAAGATAACCCGCAGAACGAGAAAGGTTTTATACCAAATACGATTGAATATGGATTTGAGACAAAACTTTTTTTGCCAAAATTTCTGATTCCTTTTAATAATCTGAAAAATTACCGTAAGTTTAAACCCAAAACCAGCCTTTCGTTAGCCTATCATTATCAAAACCGCCCGGATTATACCCGTACAATTCGGAATGCTTCATTTGGCTATTATTGGAAAGGTGATTCTTACACAGAAAACTTAATAAATCCCATTGAAATAAACTCTATAAAACTCAGCGATGCTACTGAAGAATTTCTAGATTATTTAGATACTCTTTATATTAAAAGCAGCTACGAAACACAATTCATTTCATCAACAAACTACAGCTATATTTTTAATAATCAAAATGTTAAAAAATCAACAGATTTCAATTTTTTCAGATTGAATACAGAAGTTGCAGGTAATTTATTAACTCTGAGTAATTTGATTTTAAACACTAAAAAAGATGAAGATTACTATCAGGTTTTAAATAGCCGCTATGCTCAATATTTCAAATTCGATATAGATTTCAGGCACTACAACTATATCAACCCCAAGAATATAATAATTTATCGTGGTTTTTTCGGGATTGGAATTCCGTATGGAAATTCAGAATCAATACCTTTTGTAAAAAAATATTTTTCGGGCGGAGCAAATAGTGTAAGAGGCTGGAGAGTACGTTCTTTGGGGCCAGGCTCGTATATCGACTCCTCAAATGTCCCAAACCTTTCGGCTGATATTAAATTAGAAGCAAATCTTGAGCTGAGATTCGATATGTTTTGGATTATAAAAGGAGCAATATTTTTAGATTTTGGAAACATTTGGGCACTCTCCGAAAAAACAGATAACAGAATTGGAGCTTCGTTCGAGTTCGACAGATTTTACAAAGAAATTGCTGTAGGAACAGGGATAGGCTTGCGTTTCGATTTCGGCTTTTTTGTTTTCCGCTCCGATTTAGGGATAAAAGTGAGAGATCCAATGGAAATAGAAAATAAATGGATAATTGGAAACAGAGAATATAGTAGTCAGGATTTTATGCTGAATGTTGGGGTGGGATATCCATTTTAATGAATTATGAATTATGTTCATATTGCTTAAAGAGAATTAATAAATTATGTATAATTAATGTAATAGGATGATGAAATTTCCAATTTCTAATTTCAAATCTTAAATTACTAAATATTTCAACATGCAAGAAAAAATACTAATAATAGATTTTGGGTCGCAATATACTCAGCTTATTGCCAGAAAAGTTCGCGAATTAAGTGTCTATTGTGAGATTCACCCTTACAATAATATTCCGGAACTCGACAAGAGTGTAAAAGGGATAATTCTTTCTGGAAGTCCATTTTCTGTTCGCGACCAAAATGCTCCACAAATTGATCTGAAGGCTTTTATGAAGAAAAAGCCGCTTCTTGGGGTTTGTTATGGAGCTCAATATTTGGCTCATAGTTTGGGTGGCGAAGTTGTGCCATCAGAACACCGCGAATATGGCAGGGCAAATTTGCATCTTGTTGAAACCAAAAATTTGCTTTTTCAAAATATTAGCGAAAATTCACAAGTATGGATGTCGCACGGAGATACAATTACTAAATTGCCCAAAAATTTTGAAAAAATATCGAGCACAAAAGATATAGAAGTCGGAGCATTTCAGATAAATGATGAGAAAACCTACGGGCTTCAATTTCATCCTGAGGTGTATCATACCGTTGAAGGAAAAACTATTCTGCAAAATTTTGTTTTTTCGATATGTAAATGTTCGCCAAATTGGACTCCGGGCTCTTTTGCAAACAACAGCATAGCCGAACTTAAAACGCAATTGAAAAACGACAAAGTAATTCTCGGTCTGTCGGGTGGTGTTGATTCAACCGTTGCTGCCATTTTGCTAAAAAAAGCAATTGGAGAAAACTTAACTTGCATTTTTGTTGATAATGGATTGTTACGAAAAAATGAATTTGAAGAGGTTTTGCATTCATACAAAGACATGGGTCTTAAAGTAATAGGAGTTTCGGCAGCAAACAAGTTTTATGAGAAACTCAAAGGAATTACTGAACCAGAACAGAAAAGAAAAATTATTGGAGGAGTATTTATAAAAGTTTTCGACGAAGAGGCTAACAAAATTGATGGAGCAAAATGGTTGGCTCAAGGAACAATTTACCCCGATGTTATTGAATCTATTTCTGTAAAAGGACCTTCAGCTACCATAAAATCTCATCATAATGTTGGAGGACTTCCCGATTTTATGAAACTAAAAATTGTAGAACCCCTGCGGCTATTGTTTAAAGATGAAGTTAGGAAAGTGGGGCGTGAACTAAAAATTACTACTAAAATTCTAAATCGTCATCCTTTTCCCGGCCCCGGTCTCGGAATCAGGATTCTTGGAGATGTTACTGAACAGAAAGTAAAAATTTTGCAAGAAGTTGATGATATTTTTATAACAGGTCTAAAATCTGCTGGTTTGTACGATGAAGTCTGGCAAGCCGGCGCAATGCTTTTACCAATTCAATCGGTAGGTGTAATGGGCGACGAACGCACATACGAGCAAGTTGTGGCTCTGCGGGCAGTAGGCTCGGTTGATGGAATGACTGCCGATTGGTCAAACCTTCCGTACGAGTTTTTGCAAAGAATTTCAAACAAAATCATCAACAATGTTTCAGGCATCAACAGAGTTGTTTATGACATAAGCTCAAAACCTCCGGCTACTATTGAGTGGGAGTGATATTTGTTGCATCAGAATTCATTCATACGAAACTACAAGCAAAATTTATGAAAAATATTTAAAATTATATAGTCTAAATTGCATGCAAGCAACAATCAGAAAAAACTCAAAACAACATTAATATGACTGAAAATAATGAAATTCAATATCCCAATATTAAACAAAGTTGGGGAATAGTTGGAATTGCAATACTGAGCATGATATTGTTTAGTCCGGTAATATTATTAGATAATTTAATAGGTGAGGAAATATCTTTTTTGGCATATTATCTTTTAGCTATGGGAGTTCCTTTTTTGATTGTTCATCGAATAAAAAAGAAAAGAACCGGATTAAGTAATTATAATTTTGATTTTAGTTCTGTGAAGATTATTATGCTGGTTTTCATTGCAATAATTGCAATTCAAATAGGAATAATATCACCGTTTGTCAACCTTATTCCAATGCCGGAATTTATGGAAAAAATATTTCTTGAACTCGCAAATCAAAATGGAGTATTTTCATTTATTGCCATTGTTATTGCAGCACCAGTACTTGAAGAATTAATATTTAGAGGTATTATTCTTGATGGACTTTTAAAAAAATACTCACCCGTGAAATCTATAATTATATCAAGTTTACTTTTTGGAATTGTTCATTTAAATCCGTGGCAATTTCTTGGTGCTTTCATATTTGGCATTTTTTCTGGTTGGATTTATTATAGAACCAATAAACTAATATTAACTATAATAATGCATTTTGCTAACAATTTTCTTGCATTCGTTGCTATATATTTTTTTGATGAAGAAACTATGATGGATAAATCATTAACTGAAATTTACGGTGGATTGTTAAACTTATCTCTCATTTCTGTTGGAGCAATAATAATTACAATAATTTGTATTTACTTATTAAAAAATGAATTTAATAAAAACGAAAAATGCAACTATCAGCAACCATCTTTTAATAGTTAAAAATTTACTTTATTTGTAAAAAAAATAATAATTAAAAATTACAATATGTTTAATGTAAATGAATATTTCGACGGAAAAGTAAAATCATTAGGTTTTGAAAACAAAGAAAGTACTGTAACAATTGGAGTTATGGCAGCAGGTGAATACGAATTTGGAACTTCATCAATAGAATATATGACTATTACTTCAGGGAAAATGACAGTTTTATTGCCCGGAGAAACCAATTGGAAAACTTTTAAGGAATACGAAACTTTTGTTGTAGAAAAAGACACAAAATTCAAAGTAAAAGTAGATGAATCAACATCTTACAAATGTGTTTATAAATAGTTTTCTGAAAAGAAGTAAACCAAGCTTGAATAATGATTGATACCCCAGTTTCACAGATTTAGATTTTTTTCAAATTTGTGAATCTGTGGTCTATCTCAAAAATAAATATGATAGAAGTAAAAAATCTAAAAAAAAAATACGACCAAATCTCGGCACTTAATGGCATAAGTTTTAAAGTTACAGAAAACGAAATATTCGGTTTGTTAGGTCCAAATGGAGCAGGAAAATCAACAACAATTAATATATTAAGTACAATTCTTAAACCTGATGATGGTGAAGTTGAAATTAACCGATACAACCTGAAATCTAAGCCAATAGCCTGCAAAAAAAGTATGGGTATAGTTCCTCAGGAAATATCGCTCTACGACGAACTTTCTGCAATCGAAAATCTATTGTTTTGGGGAAGTTTGTACGATATTAAGCCCTCTATTATAAAAGAAAAAACAAATTCCTTATTGAAACTTTTTGGCCTTTGGGAAAGGAGAAACGACAAAATAAAAAGTTATTCAGGTGGCATGAAACGCCGCATCAATATAGCCTCAGCTCTACTCCACTCACCAAAAGTGCTACTTATGGACGAACCCACGGTTGGCATTGACCCACAGAGCAGAAATCTAATTTTTGAAGTTACCGAAAAACTAAATAAAGAAGGCTTAACCATAATATACACAACTCATTATATGGAAGAAGCCGAACGTCTTTGCAACAGAATAGGAATTATTGACCATGGAAAAATAATTGCCCAGGGCACCGTAGATGAACTGAGAAAAATCAGTAAAACCACCGAAAATCTCACAATCAAGATATTTGAAACTACCGAAGACAAAATCCTGAAATTAAAAAATACTCTTGTCCAAAAATTTGCAATTGAAGATAACATCTTGATTTTTTTTGATGATAAAGCAATATCCGATTTGCCAAATATCATCGTAAAAATGAATGAATCAGGCTTAAAAATCAGCAATATAGAAATCAAAAAAGCAAATCTTGAAACAGTGTTTTTAAATCTAACCGGAAAAAAGTTGAGGAACTAAAAATGATAAAAATATATAAAAAAGATATCAAGCTATTTTTTTCAGATAAAAAAGCTGTTCTTCTAACTTTTCTTCTGCCAATTGTTTTAATCACCTTATTTGCTTTAGCTTATGGCGGAATGGAAAATTCAGACCGAGAGTCGAAACCCATTTTATTACCGGTTTGCAATCTGGAAGATTCAGATATAGCAAAAACCATAATTGCAGATTTAGATTCTGTGAAAGGATTAAAAATGGAAATAATGAAACTTGAAGATGCCCGCCAAAAAGTTATTCGAGGAAAGCGAGCAGCTATTTTAATTTTCCACCAAGGATTCGAAGATTCCTTAAATTTAGGAAAAACTCTACCAATAGAACTGCAATACGACCAAGCCAGAGAAATGGAAATCGGGATACTACAATCTGTTTTGATTAGCAAACTTATGGGTAATATTGGAAAATCCGGTATTCAGAAAAAAGTAAATAACTATATTCTTGATAAATATCCTGACATTCAACCGGAAGTGTTAAATACCATAATGGACGATTTGGAAAACGATTTTTCGGGAAATGAAAACAGCAAAAACGAAAACAATTTCCAAACTGGAATGGCTCTGAAAACTACTTCTCTCGTAGGCGAAAAACAGGAAAGCGCCTTGGGTTTGATTCAAGCAGTTGCCGGAACTGCAATAATGATGCTACTTTTTAGTGTAGCCGGATTAGGTGCCGGACTGATAGAAGAAAAAGAAGCCGGAACTCTTAAAAAACTACTCTATTCTCCCGTAAATCCAAGCTACATTTTATACGGCAAAATGATGACCGGACTAACAGTTTCTATACTCCAACTTTTAATAATGTTCCTTTTTGCATTTTTTGCTTTTGGTCTAAATATTAGTATTGACATTCCATCTTTGATTTTAATGATACTGGCAACTGCATTTGCGTGTTCGAGTTTCGGGATATTTCTTGCCTCTGTTTCAAACTCTCGGCAGCAAGTTCAAAGCCTGTCAACCATAATTATCCTAATAATGTCGGCTATAGGAGGCAGCATGATGCCACTTTTTATTATGCCCGAAATCATAAAAATTGCAGTTGTAAGCGTAAATTATTGGGGCATTCAAGGATTTTACGATATTTTCTGGCGACAACTACCTTTTACAACAGTTCTCATTAAAGCCGGAATACTATTCGGAATCGGACTTCTTATGACCATAATATCAGTTCAGCTATTTCGAAAAAATGTTTTGAAGTTAGTTTGAAAGTGCAATACTTTGTTGTCTGTTTTATTGTTTTCAAGTTGAAGAAACTCCTTTTATATATAAGCTTTTCAAATAGTTTTTTGATTTGTTATTTATACAATTTTCCCCAAACAATTAACCAAATTAATGTAATCCACCTAAATCAATTAAGCCAAATACTAAACAAGAAAATGAAGCGTTTACAAATGCTTTAAATTAAAATAAAAATTATGTTAGTAGAATCAAATATGATGGAATTAGGGACAAAAGCTCCGGATTTCACCTTGCCCGATACAGTTTCAGGAAAAATAGTATCACTATCCGAATTAAAATCGAATATTGCCACAGTTGTAGTATTTATTTGCAACCATTGCCCTTATGTGCACCATCTGAATTCAAAATTAGGAGATCTTGCAAATGATTATCAATCGAAAGGTGTACGATTCATTGCAATTAGCAGCAACAATGTTGCTACACATCCGCAAGACGGACCGGAACTCATGAAACAAGTTGCAGAAAAAGAAGCTTATCCTTTTCCGTATTTATACGATGAAACACAGGAAATCGCCAAAGCCTATAAAGCCGAATGCACACCCGATTTTTTCGTTTTCGATGGCAACTTAAATTGTGCCTACAGAGGACGATTCGATGAAACCCGTCCAAATATAGGACAACCAACAGGAAGCGATTTGTCTGATGCTTTAGACACCATCATTGCAGGGAAAAAAGTGGATGAAAACCAGCATCCAAGCATGGGTTGTAACATTAAGTGGAAATAGAATTTCTCTTACAAATTGTTATGTTAGTTTCAGCTATTCATTTGATTACTGAATAATTTAGATTGTATATTTAAGAAAACTCAATATTTTTCAGGTAGCTTTTAAGAAAAAGTCGATAAGCACTAAAATTCTTTTTTAATAAGTATAATTTTCAATATCCATCAATATTAGAAAAATTATTCTTAATTTGGTTGATTTGGTTATAATATAATTCTGTTTTATTAAATGTGAAAACTAATCAATGATAAAATTGTCATGAAAGCAAAGCTTATTAAAACAAATGACAAAGTTTTTATAGAAAATATCCCTTGTTTTGAATGGGCAAAAAGTAACGACAATAGTTTTATAAAATCTACGCAACTTGCACTTAATTCTATTGGGGAGGATTTCTCTTATGAGTATTTAATGGGCATTTCCGGCTCGGCTTTTCGTCTGCATTTCAATATGGATTGGTGCCCAAGTGCTACTGATTCTACAACGGGCTTCGATGTATCAAAAATACTATTTAAATCTTTAGCCTGAATAATTCATAAATTTTCGTCTCGAAAGTTCAAAATGTGTGTCAGATTTGAACTACCACAGATTTTTATTTTTGAGTAATAGCGAGCTATTTTGATGGAATAAAAATTGAGGACGGTCAAAGATGATGTGCAGTTTGGGCTTGTAGTAGAAATATTTATGAATTATTCAGGTTAGGCTATAAATGTGAATTGCACACAATTGATGATAACGATTTTAGCGATATTAGGGCATTATATCAAAAAATTATTACACAAATTAATCTTGGAATTCCCATCCTTGCAATAAATCTGAAAGTATGTCCCGTATGGGGATTAATTACCGGCTATTTAAAAAATAAACCTGGTATATTATGTCGTACTTATTTTGATGAATCTGAAGAATATTCTCAAGCAGAACATGCACCCTGGCTATCATTCTTCATTGGAGAAAAAACTATACCTTTGACTGCGGATGAATTCCTTTATAATTCTCTTAAAATTGCAATTCAAATAGCAAAAACAGAAGAATTTGGAGAATATAAAAGCGGTTTCAATGCTTTTGAGAATTGGATAAATGAATTGAAAAAATATTCGACAAAATCAAAGGCTTTTGAAGAATATGAGGTGAATTTAACAATCTTTGATTACTTAATAGAGTCACGGCAAACAGCAAAAAAATATTTAACTTCTATGATTAATAAGTTGAAAAAAGGAAATGTAATTGTTGAAAATTATAAAAAAGAAGTTGAACTCTTACTGAATACCAGAACCAACATCTTACCTTCTTACGAATCAACTTCAAAAAATTGGACAACAGAAATTATCAATCATCAAATTGAAATCTTAACACAAGTTTTAGACATAGAGAGAGAAACAATTGAGCTAATTGAAAACGAAATATAAAATTAAGTGCCACAATAAAAGGTAAAGTCAGATTTAAAATCATAAAAATATCTAAATGAAGTCCTGCATATAAGCTTATAAAAATATATTTATCTATTATATAGCATTTTACAGCTTTCATTTTATCTATGTAGAACTTTGTATCAACCAATGCTTATTTACCATTCCCGTATTAAATAAATAATCAAACAATTATATGCAATTGCAAACTTCAAATAGCTAATATTGTAAAAATATTGTAAATTTGATAGCTTTTGGATAAAATGAAATTTGAGAATATTAATGACCTACTAAAATTTATGTCTAATGAAAACAATTTACTTTCAACACATTAAAATTAGAATAATTCTTCAATTATTGTTGGCGCTATCATTTACAATTGTCAGTTGCGAAGATGAAACACAAACTCCAATTGATTATCCAAATACTGATAGACACGATTTGCTACCATCAGATATTGCCAAACAGGGACCAGAAACAGACAATCATCCACCAATTTTGCATTCAACCGAATTTGAGCAAGCTATACCATTAGCTGCAACAATAAACACCTCAGGAGCCGAAGATTCCCCTTTCGTATTGCCCGATGGGAAAACGCTATATTTCTTTTTTACACCAGATGTAAGGCTACAACCTGAAATCCAGTTAACCGATAGTGTATCAGGCGTTTGGGTTTCCCGAAAAGTTAACAACGAATGGTCTGAAGCAGAGCGAATATGGCTACAAGATCCCGACAAACTTGCTCTTGATGGGGCAGTTTCTATTTATGGAAATGAAATGTGGTTTGCTTCTGCCAGAGAAGGATATACCGGCGTAAATATGTTTACAGCTCAACTAAAAGATGAGAAATGGGAAGATTGGACATATTCGGGCGATCGTCTGATGAAAGAAATTCAGATAGGTGAAGTTCATATACACAATGATGATCTATACTTTCATTCTCATAGAGATGGAGGGCAAGGAGGCTTAGATATTTGGCTATGCATACGAAACGAAAACAATTGGCCTGATCCTGTGAATATTACCGTAATGAACACTTCCGGTGACGAAGGATTTCCTTTTTTGAATACAAATGGAAACGAGTTGTGGTTCACAAGGACATATTTGGGAACACCTGCAATTTATAGGTCGGTGAAAAATGGTAACGAATGGGAAAACCCCGAATTAATTGTATCTCAATTTGCAGGCGAACCAACTTTAGACGATGAAGGGAATCTATATTTTGTACATCATTACTTCGAAAATGATGTAATGATAGAAGCGGATATTTATGTAGCTTATAAGAAAAGATAGGTTCTATGAACTTGATATAATAAACATAATTCCATGAACACAAAACCTGAATAACAAAGGATAAAAGAAAAAACTTTAGATCTTACAAATCAAATTTTGATTTATCTTTCAACAACAAAAGCTATTGCTGAAACTGCTTTTTCGGAAACAAATATCAGATAATAAACCCACTGATTGAATTTTACTCAAAAGAAGATAGGAAATTTAGTTTTATTAAAGCAGTACAAATTTTATATTTTCGTAAAAAACAAGCGAATTTTCAGAAATATAGCCTTTGATTTTTATAAAGTAAATTCCTGAGCAAAGTTTATTTCCTGCAAAAGTTTCAGTATTCAATGATAGAAATTTTTGAAGACTTTTAGAGCTATCAGATTTTCTCCAAACAATTTCTCCAAGAGAGTTGAAAATTTTTAAGTCAATAAAAAATGGTTCGGAAAATTCAATATTTACATTAAGTTCCGATGAAACAGGATTTGGAAAAACCTTAATATTCGATAAATTTTTAAGTTCGTAATTTATTGAAGTTCCTACATAAATATTTGTGTCTTCGGGAGTTGGGTTTTGCATTATGTAAAATGGACCAGTGCCGTTCGGAAATTTACCAAACGAAACATCTTCAAGCTGATTTTCAAAAACTACAAAATCGAGTGGGAGGTATTTTGTTCCTGATTGATAATAAATTCCAATTTGCTCGCCATCTTTATCCAATTTGAAATTTGTGTGCATTTCGCCTTGCACACTGTCTTTGTCTGCCCAAAAAATAAGGAAGCTGTGCGGCTGAATATAAATTTGAGGCATTTGCCATTTTTGCGGATTTTTGGAATTGTCTGATAAAAATTTGTCGCCAAGAAAAACTGCCTGACTGCCAGGATTATAAATTTCTATCCAATCTTCGAATTCCCCATTTTCATCAGAAATTGTATAAGAATTTGAAGCCATAATTTCATTTATCACAATTAAATCGTCAGGTAACACTAACTGCTCGGAAATAGAATTACTCCTTGTAGATACGTATGGTTTTAAGCCATAAGTAACATGATTTGCAGATAATTCATAATCAAAAGACTCACTAAAATCGTTTATATCCCAGCCATAATCAAGCGGATAAAAATTGTCTATTGCAATATACTGAGTAATTATGTCTTTAATAATGTCAATCTTTGGAAAAAGAATATTTGGAGCTACTATCGAATTTTGCAACTGCTTCATATACAATGAAAATTGTTGCAAATATTCCGGTACATCTAAAATTCTATCAATCAATGGGCGTGCTTCCCAATCGGCTCCCCAGTTGTAAATATCGCGGTTTGCCCAATCAATTCCCATCCAGTCTATTCCAAAAGTATTGTCTAAATCGTAATGGATAAATTCAAACTTTCCGCTTGTAGAATCATTATATAGGTAAAAATTGTTTTTATTGTATGAATATCCATCCCATTGGCCAATGAAAATTTCTATTGCAAGATTTTTCAAATAGCTTTCAACATTAAAAACATTTTCAAGTTGTTGCGGCAAATCGTTTATTGGAGTATTATTCAGAATGTCAATAAATTCGGCAAGGTCGCTATAATCGTCAGTTGCAGTATTTGTTTTTAAATCGTAGGCTCGTCGGCTACCGCTTGTGAATTTGTAAAGATCAGGATCGGAGCCAAGATATTCGAGTGTAGCCGGCCAAAGACATTTATATAAATTGCCAGCATTGTTGCCGAAGTGTTTTTCTACAAATTTTTCATCGATATGCTCAACATTTAAGTATAATCCTTTGTAAATATTGTTTATGTAAAATTCAACATAGTTTGAACGCGAACCAATAAGATCGAATTTTTCTATAATATCCCAAGACAGTTTCGACCTGATTACCGATGGATCGTTATGTTCGCCGTTCAGGTTCATTTTCTCTAATCCATAAAATTTTCTTCCCGAAATAAATGTGTTAAACGACAATTTGAATGATTTTTTTTGCGAAAAGCGTGAAGTGTTTCCCCTAAGACGAAAACCGACATTTTCGATAGTATCATTGACTAAATTGCTTTCATAAAATACAGTAACCGGATATTCATGATTGCTTTCAAGATTTCCACTTTCGAGAAGTATGTCCAGCGAATCTTGTTCTATAATCACATTAATTTTTGGAATAGTTTCATCGGAAAATATCGAATCGGACGCAGATTTGTTTTGTGAAAAAATGCTAGAGAAAATCAAAGATAAAGCTATGATTCCAAGTATTTTAATATTAATAGATTTCATTATGTATTTTTCAAAATGTCAATAAACATACTTTGGCAAACTTACTATTATTCCTTTATAAATAATAATTTTCCTACAGATTTGCCGCTTTCGCGAATGCCAATAACATATCCGCCAGAATGTAAATGTGAAATGTTGAGAACTTTGGCGTTTCCGAATTCTTCTTTGCATTTGGTTGGCATGGATTGTCCGAGAAGTGAATATACAAAAATTTCTGATTTCTCAGGAATATTTGTTACGAAAAGCTCATCATTTGCAGGATTTGGGAAAATTCGGATTTTTGAGTTTTCATATTCCGGAATTGCTGAAACATCTATAATAAAAACTGAATCGCTTGTCGTACAACCCAAACTATCAGATACCTGTAGACTAAACCAACCGGTATCGCTCACAACCGTTTGATTTGTGGTTTCGCCATTTTCCCAAAAATATGCTGTCCAGCCCGAATCTGCAGATAGTTCGATATAGCCGGAATACATTCCAAGTGTATCATCAGGAAAACTGAATTGCGGATCGCTTACTAAAAGTTCTATTGTGTCGGAAAAAACTCCGCAAGCGTTTT
>Ga0209249_1001110_pt1 | contig 27847 bp, 25 predicted proteins | sample SaaInlV_200m_DNA_4_FD_184653 | JGI IMG/M metagenome (GOLD analysis project Ga0209249, IMG submission 184653) | Marine microbial communities from expanding oxygen minimum zones in the Saanich Inlet - SI037_S3LV_200m_DNA (SPAdes) (version 2) | ecosystem: Environmental > Aquatic > Marine >...
TTTCTAAAGAAATATATTTTAAAGCCTTTTTCTTCTCTATATTAAAATTTGACGGGTGTAAATATGCCAATTCATGATAACTATTGTAATGAATAGTTTTTGACTGCCATTTACCCATTCTACATACAATTGGGGCTAAAATATTTGTTGCCCAGGGATAACTCAATTTTGCATATAACGGAACAACATCTGCATCATCCTCATTTACATTTATCGAGGGTATCCCTATTAATTGACCAACATGCGATATTGCTACGGAAGTACCAATAAGCAAATCAGGTTTATGCTTTATACTAAATGATAAAACTTTATAATCCTGTTTCAATTGGCCTATAGCAATACCTATCTTATGGTCTTTCCTACCATCTGGTAAAATATTATGGTATTCAAAACCTTGTTCAATAAGTAATTGCTCCAGTACATCTTTCTTTTTAATAAGAATAAAACCAATATGCCCTTTTTGTTTTAATCTACGGATTACATTTTTAAATAAATGGAAATGTGCAGGATGACCTAATTGAAATAATATTTTCATGATAAATTCATTTTCAAATTAGCTAATGCTGCAAACATCCATGCATCTGACCATCGCATAAATGATGTTTTGATTGTATAATTCTTAAATTTCCGAAACTTAAAACTACCGTTTTGCTTTTGCATATTATTTTCCATAAAAGCAGCTACATTGTTTGCAATATCTGAATCGCCAAATCGTAGAGTAGTTAATATAGTCTGCGATGCCGCAGTACAATCAATAGGGAAAAGATTATTATGATAAAACTTTGGGGCTCCATTTTCAGCAATAAAGTGATTGATATAAAAACTATAGCCCTTTTTTATATTTTCAGAATAAGATAAATCCTTTGTCAACTTCTGATATTCATCTATACAATCCAAAACATAGCCTGTATGATAATTATCTGTCCATCCACCTGCATTGGCTAACGAATACCCCCATGAGTCATCTTCTTTTTGATGCGATACCACAAACTCGACTGCTTGTTTTGCTAATTTCTTATAATTTTCATTTTTACTTAATGAATACGCTTGTGCTAATAGTCTAGCTCCTTTCATTGATGCATTAAAAACCTGCTGTTTATCAAAAGGAGAATATGAAAAACAAAATCCCTCTCCTTTATACGTTCTTTGTAAATCCTTTTCTACAAATTTTGCAGCACTTTCAACTAATATAGCAGTTTCTTTGTGACCTGTATTTTGATATGCAATAAATAATGCATTGGTGATAATACCTGTAGCAACAACTGTTGGTTGATAAGCTGGAATTTTAGCATGTCGTGCTTCCCAATCAAAATCGTACCCCCAGCAAGCTCCACTATAGCCTTCAGGAATAAGTTTTTTTAGCTCATCAACTAAAAAGCATATCTTCTGCAAATAATCAATTCTATTCTCAAGTTCCACTTTATGTAGATAAGCATAAGCTTGTATGGACAAACCTAAAGTAACAGGATTATATCCTTTTGGCACCGCTAATAACGGACGAATACTAAATGGTATGCGTTTTACTAATTGCTGTGTACCAAAACGAATAAGTTTGTTGTTTTTTAAAATTGGCAGTCTAAACAAAGGTGATTTTAAAGCGTCGTAGGGGTCGTAACCTTTATATTCTTCTTTCTCTATATATTTTTTGAGTTTATTTAGAGATTCTTTTATTGTTTGTTCTTGAATCAAAATATTTTACCTTAAATGAATTTTTCTATTTTCAATTAAACTCTGATTAACCTTAAAAGTCGCCATCATACATAAATAAGATTCTTCAAAAGAAATAGGGCAAGCTTTACCATCTTTTATAGATTTCAAAAATGCCTGTACACAAGCTGCATGACCTTTATCCTGACTATATTTGTGTGTTTTTGTTTTCTTTCCAAATATTTTCAATGTTTTAAAATCGTCGATTTGTGCCACAGTACCACCAGAAAACACTTCTATATTCTCTTTTGGTACTGCTTTATTTCCATTAGCAAAATAATTAATAGAAGCGATGCTACCATTTTCCATCTTAAGGTTAATAGAAACTGTATTATTTAAATTATTTGCGTCTTTCATAGCGTCTGCCGATACAGAAATAATAGGACTATCAGCTAAAAACATAGCCAAATCAATAAAATGACATCCTTCACCTATGATACGGCCTCCACCAATTTCAGGATCATTTACCCAGTGATCTACTGGCATTATACCTGAATTAACCCGAATAAGGATTGATTTTTTTTGTTCCTTTAAAAACAATTTCTTTAGCTCTTGTACAGCTGGCGAGAACCTTCTGTTAAAACCAACCATCACATGTTTTCTATCAGATTCATGATAAGCGGTCTTAATCTCATTAAGCTCCTCCTCATTCATAGCCAATGGTTTTTCCACAAATACATGCTTATTGTTTTCAATAGATTTTAGAACATTTACTGTATGAAGGTTGTGACGGGTTGTAATAAAAACGGTATTGATTTTATCATCCCTTACAATCTCATCACCACTATTCGCTAAATAATTAAACCCATATTTATCACCCACATATTTAGCAGTATTTCCACGACCTGTAGCCACTCCAATAAAATTACAATAGCCTTTCATATTGGGCAATAAAGAGCCTTGAGCGAATGAACCTGCTCCGATAAAACCCACATTAGAGTCTTCTGATTTATATTCTATATTTCTAAGTTCAATACTTTTTTTTAAGTTTTCTTTTTGCTCGTATGCTATGACAACACCGGCAAAAGGTTCTTCCCTTGCCAAGATCATATCATAGGCTTTAGGAGAATCTTCCAATGAGAAAGTATGGGAAATCAAACTGGAAATATCTAAGCGATTTGATGCTAACAAATCAATATAAGATTGCATATTCCTATTCTCGGTCCAACGAACATAGCCTATAGGGTAATCAATTCCTTTTTCTTCATAATCTATATCACCACGACCAGGGCCATAGGACATGGACATTTTTAAATCCAATTCTTTTTTATAATAATGCATGCGACTAAAACCAGTTGGCACAGCACCAACGATGACCACTTTAGCTTTTCTACGTGCCATTGTACCGGCATATTCAACAGGGTCGAGTGATGATGTGCCTGCAGTAATAATTATAGCATCTGCACCATAACCTTTAGTATGCTGCATAATAATCTCATCAATTCCTTCTTGATTACGATTAAACACATTATTTATCCCAGCTTCTTTTGATTGCTTAACCATTCCTTCAGAAACATCAATTCCAATAGGGCTCATTCCTGATGCTTCTAATATTTTATAAGTAATTTGGCCAATAATGCCCATTCCTATAATTAAGCAAATCATAAGGATCATAGCCCTTGAACTGCTCATCCTCAATATGTTTCCTTAAAAGATGAATAGTTTGGCTTACTATATTAACATCAGTTTTATTTATCATAATTTATAAGCTTTAAAACTCTCGAATTAAAAATTTGTATTTACCTCTTTTTGTTGATTTAATATCTTTCACTGTAATTACTTTTGTATGGAAAGGCATCCCTGATTTTATGGACAAGGATTGCTCTATTTCAGCCTTATGTCTTATCGTAAATGTTTTTTTTGGCACCACATTTACAATAAGTACTCCAGGCTCCATATTAACAATCTGCATTTTCCAAATATGTGAAAAATAATCTAAGTGTCTTCCAAACACCAATGCTGTAAGTGTTATTCTTTCGTTATTAAAGCCTAAGGCCACCTCCTGTTCTCTACCTATTATTTCTTTTAAACTTTTAGTTGTTCTTCCACAGGAACAAGTTGTGTTTAACTCAATCCCAAAGTCATTAGACTTATATCTGATTAAAGGCATCAAAGGATTAATAAAAGATGTTCCAACAATTTCCCGAATGCCTGAAATTGTATCATCTTTTAACACCTCTGACTTTACAAATTCAACATATCCATATGCTGGATGGAAATGATAATTATCATTCTCTTTACAACTTCCCGCTACAACAGTTGCCTCACCGTGACCATAACCCTTAAATACATTTTCCACACCAAAAAATTCCTTGATCTGATTAACCTGAAAATCGTAAATGTTTTCAGACCCAAGCATGATCCCTTTTAAATGTGGGAAAGAAAATTTTTCATCCTTTAAAAAGCCAACCAAATTCATGCATGATGCTGGATAAGCTGTTATATATTCAACCTTATGCTTTTGTATAGATTGTATATATAATGCTGCGTTTTCTTCAGTTAGAGAAAAAGAACTCAATATTAAAGTATTTCTGTACGGATCAAATGAAAACAGCTTGTTTTGGCCAATATAATCTCCCCTCAACCTTGCAATTCTATCCCCTTGCTTATACCCTATCTGATTGAAATAATAATTCCAAAAAGCCCTATCAGCACTTCGTGTATATCCCTTTAAATAAAATAGCTCCAGTGGTATTCCCGTTGAGCCTCCACTACTCACTTTCAAATATTTGTTTTTATTATACTTAACTGAAAGAAAATCATAAGGTTTTTCTTGTATTTCGGCCCGTTCTATAAATGGGATTTTTGCTTCAAAATCACTTATAGATTTTATACTATTAATATCAATCCCATATTCATTCCATTTATCCCGATAATATGGTACATGTTTATAAGATTCTTCTAAAACCTGTTTTATTTTTAAATATTGAAATTCTTCTACTAGACTAGGATTAAAATAGTCCATTTTTGAAGCCAACTCGAAAAACATTTTATAATTACCACCCAAGTATTTTTCACGAGGGAAGATAGTAAAAGGTGTAGTAATTACTCTTTTCATCCAATCTGGCATTCTTTTATAAATAGCCAAAAATTTATACAATTTATCTTCTATTGACATCTTCTATTTTATTTTTTTGAGGTAACGAAAGTATTAGAGATAAAGAATTCTGATCTCCTTTAACATATTCTTTCATAAACTCATCATACTTGATATTATCTATTCTAATATCAGCACTTAGGACATCCTGAAGGTTTTCTAATGTTGCTTTAACTCCAATACCAAAATCACTAAAATCAAAAGGGTATTTCTTAAGGTACTCAGACTGCAATAATACCAACGGTTTTTTATGAATTATTGAATAAAAAAGAGCAGTTGAATAATCTCCAATTGTTATAGAAGCTGCCTTAACTAAATTTGATAGATTAATGTTTTTGTAGATATAAACATTATCTAACCCTTTTATATAGTTATTAAAAGTACTAATATCTTCCTTAGGGTGCAGTTTAATTATTAATGTTTTTCCAATTGTTTTTACTGCTTTTGCAATCATCTGATAAAAATCTTGTTCAATTATTCTTGAATTAGGAATAACATTAGAAACCATTAACCCACTTGATATATACAAAACATAGTCAGAAAGCCCAAACTCCCATTCTTTCTCATCTTCTTCCATTTTATAGCCACCTATATATATTTGATCAGGAGCAAATCCATTCTTTTCGATTAAATACCTCTCATCATATCTTCCATAAACAATTGCAAAATCGCAGTGGAACTGCTTTAAACCATATTTAGGGAAATCTTTTTTACCATAATGAAAAAACACTTGCTTACTTCTTAATATAATATATATTAAATTCCTAGACCAATTTTTATTTCGTAATATGTTAATTATTATTGACTTGTAGTAAAACGAATAGTTTTTTATCGTTAATAACTTGGCATGAAATTTTCTCCCTTGCGAAATGTTTTTAATATTGAATGATCCAAAATCTAAACTTAAGCCATGCTGATAATAAATTGTACTTATATCTAACTGCCTACATAAAACAACTAAAAAGAAGTCAAATATTTGACCTGGATTAAAAAACACTAAATAATCTAAAGATTGTAGTTCTAGTTCTTTATATACATTTAGTTTTGAAGCTAAATTTACGAGGCAAACATTTTCATCAACAGGTGCATGTGTTCCGTTTCTATTAATATGAAAAATCGTAATTTTAACACCTTTCGGAAGACCATTTATTAATGGTTTAACCAAATGATAATATTGGAAAAACCCTTTAATAAAAAAACCAATATGTTTATCAATCATTTAGCTAGAATTTAATTATTTCAGAATACTGTGAAATAGACTTTTTGTTAAAATTATTAATATGTTCAAAAGCAACAATCACGCGAACACTTTTGTTCTTGCTAAAATCTAAAACGGTTTCAAATTCTCTTGATAGCTGTTGGATGTTTTGTTTTTGAACAATCGAACCAACACTATCGTTTGGAACTACATCCTCCACTCCTTTAAAATCTGATACAATAACTGCTGTTTTACATACCATTGCCTCCAAAACAACATTAGGCATTCCCTCATATTTTGAGAACAAAACCAATACACTTGCATGAGACATATATTTGTATGGGTTTTCTTTAACTCCGAGAAAATCGACTCGATCTGATAAATCATTATCCTTAACGTATTGCTTCAAATCTTTCTCTAACACACCTTCCCCAATTATAACCAAATTCTCTTCAATTTTTGCTTGAATTAGTTCAAATGCTTTGATAATCCCAATTATATTCTTTTCTTCTGATAATCTTCCTACATATAAAATATACGGGTGTTTTATTTCAATAGGTTCTTCTGACAACTCTATAATTTTATTTACAGGAAGAATATTATTAATTGTTATAACTTTATCTTTTAATAATTGCGGTTTCTTCCGAATTAAATTATCTGACATATATTTACTTTGACCAATAATTGTATCTGTCCTACGACATAAAAAATGAATGAAAAATATTTTTTTAATCTCCTTAATCCATGTTGATTTACTGTCAACCAAAGCTTCATCAACCGATACTAATCGATAGACCAAGTTTATTTTTTTTAGAAAGAAAAAGAACCTTGCTATTATAGATAAATAAGACCCATTAGTAGAAAAACTAATTATCTTGTTGATTTTTTCCTTATAAATTAACTTAATTAGTATATAAAGGCGAACCAAATATTTAAAGTTACCTTGATAGCTACTTCGATATATCTTTATATCATCACAAACTTGATGTTCTAAAGAAAACCCTTCAGTGAAATTATAAAGAAATAATACTTTCTTTGTCCCATCAGTTTTGATCTCATTCAATACATTAACCATCATTCTTTGAGTTCCCCCTGACTTCAAGGAAAAAATTACAAATAATATTGCTTGTTTCGAATGCGATTTCATTTAAAATACAGTGATTTTTTTAATTGATTATATGCTGTTTTTACAATTTCTAAATCATCATAAATTTCAAGCGTTATATTCTTATTGCTATTATCTTGGGCTTTCAAAAACAATTCTATTTCAGAACTTTTTAATATCGTTTTATTTGAATCAGAGAAACCATCATTATCACTCAAATGAATATACTTACTTAAGGAATATAGATCCTTCAGTTCACTATAAAAGTTTAATCCTAAAGTTTTACAACTCACTTTTAAATGAGCTACATCCAACAAAAGGGAAAAAGTAGTATATTTTGAAAGTTCAAAATATCCTTCCTTATTTGTCAATAGAAACGGATTAAATCCAAAGTTTAGCTGATTTTGATGAGAAAACACATTGTTCTCAATATATACTGCAACATCCTTTGATTGTGTTTGTAGTTCATTATATGCATTGCAAAACCTATTGATTGATTTTTCTCTATTAAAGGGTTTTTGCTTATTTATACTTTTACCTAGTTCATTAATATTTGGATCAATAAGGAAACCTGCATGTAAACCATACCTATCTGCACCTAACGTTTCAGAAAGTTCAATTGCTCTTTTGTAATGATCTAAGCTCTCATTATAAATTTTATCATTTAAAGATGCCAAATTCAAGACAAAATGTTGATTGGGAGGAGGGAAATAATTGTGCAATAAATAATTAATATTATGCTCTTTCTTTAATTTTATTAAATCATTCTCAAAACCAATATAGTTTTCAGTTCCTCCTGAAAGCTCAATGTTTGTAAAACCTGAATCAACTAATTTCGTTACAGATTCATCAATTCTACTCGATTTTACACAAGATGTAGATATATAGATCATTTAATTTTTCTTACTGGGTTTCCAACGTAAGTGCCAGCTTCTGTAATATCCGATATTACAACAGAATTTGCTCCAATTATTACTTGGTCACAAATGCTCACTTTGTCAATAATAACAGCTCCTGCTCCTATAAAACATAGATCTCCTATAATTACTCTTCCACAAATAATACTTCCCACAGATATATGATTGTGGCTCCCTATTTTTGTTTCATGTTCTATCGTGCATGAAGAATTAATAATATTGTTATCTCCAATTGACACTTTTGAATTTAATAAAACTTTTGAAAAAACTTGATTTGATGAACCCATTAATACATAAGGTTCAATTATAGAAGAGTAATGGATTAAATTAGCTTTTATAAGTCTGCTTTTATATTTTAAAAAAGCTGCCTGCCTTCTTATATTATCGCCATATGATAAAATGATTTCCTGTGTTTCATCTATATCTTCTAACCTGCCTATTAAACTAACTCCATTAATCAATTCAGTCTGATCCCTTTTGAAGGAATCATCATAAACCCCTATAATATCGTAACTGTTTTTATCAACCAAGTTTAGCAAGGATCGAGTATGTCCTCCTGCTCCAACTATTGCAATATTTTTCTTATTCATTAATAATATCGTTATGAGAATAGCCCTTTGTAGCTTTCATATTTATCAAATCGCTATAATAAATTGGCGATATTCCTACTCCCCCTGTTCTTTTTGCTATGATATTAGACTCCGTAAACATATCTCCTTTACTAATATTACCATTCGCCACTAAACACTTCTGTAATGATTTTCGAGTTTTCATTTCAGCGAAGGATGGTTTCTTAACATCACTTCCTAAGTATCGCTCAATTTTCCGGATTTCCAGAACATAATCTTTTAATTCTTTGGGGTTTAATGATGCCAGGTGATCAGGGCCTTTTTCTCCTGTGTCTAATGTAAAATGCTTCTCTACAACCTTTGCACCCATCGGGACTGCATATAAAGAAGCTCCTAGGCCGATTGAGTGATCAGAATAACCTACTATTATATCATACGCAGATTGATAAGTCTTTATCACATTAAGATTGGCTTCTATATCTTGAATAGGATAATTTGCAGTGCATTGTAATAAAATCACATTTTTATTATAAGGATATATTTCTTTTAATGCCAATTCAATTTCTGACATATAGCTCATACCTGTTGATAGTATAATTGGTTTACCTGTTTGGGCAACTCTTTTAAGAAATGGCAGGTTAGTAGTGTCAGTCGATGCTATTTTAAATGCAGGTATATTTAATTCTAATAATTCTTCTATACTTTCTTCATCAAAAGGAGTTGATAGAAATAGTATGTTTTTAGTCTCACAATAACGAATTAATTCTTTATTGTGATTTTTACTAATCTCCAACTTTTTAAGCATATCAAATTGAGTCTCCTTACTATCTGTAGTGTTCTTTTGATATGGCGCTTTTTCCACTTCTTTAAGAATCAAGTTTTCTGTTTTAAAAGCTTGAAATTTTACTGCATCTACACCTGCCTCAGCTGCAACATCAATTAATTGTTTAGCTATTTGAATATCCCCATTATGGTTAACCCCAGCTTCAGCAATTATATAAACTGAACTTGTATCAGATATTTCTTTTTTTCCAATATTAATTATTCTGTTAAATTCCATTTTTAAGTGTTTTATAAAGTCCATCCATCATCCACAATGATATTCTGGCCATTTACGTATTTTGAATGATCCGAAATCAAATACAATAATGACCCTGCAATATCTTCTTTATCAAGCATTCCCTTATTCATCGAATGTGTTTCATATTCCTTAACAAAGCTGTCAGGTTGATTATTATAAATTCCACCAGGACTTAAGGTGTTTACCCTTATGTTTTTGTTTTTTAAATACTTTGCAAGATATTTGGTGAACTGAATGATCGCTGATTTATTTACTGCATAATCTATCGGCATTGTCATCTTTGTATTATTATAAATTTCAAAACGTGGAGCCAATACTCCATAAATTGATGAAACATTTATAATATTACCAAAGCCTTGTTGAATAAAATATTTTGAAATTATTTGAGAACATAAAAAAACACCACCAATGTTAAGGGAGATGCTTTCACAGAAATCCAAATAGTTCATCTCAAAAAACGAATTTGCATATTCCCTTTTTAAGTCTTTCTTTGTCCTGGAAATTTGCGGATATGCATTATTCACCCAAGCATCTATTCTATTGTATTTCTTCAAAACTACATCAATAATGTGATTTACCGATGGTTCCGATGTAATATCTAGTTTAACAAATTCAATATTATTACTTTCCGTTAGTTGTTTCAATTTCTCTATTCCTTCATATGCAGAATCAGCATCTATATCTGCGACAACAACTATTCCGTTATTATTTAAAATAGCTTTTGCAAACTCTAAACCAAGTAAACCAGCTCCTCCAGTAATAATAATAACTTTTCCTTTAATCATACAGTATTACTTGTAAATATAAATTACCATTTAGGTGAGTATTACTAATTAAGACGTTTAAAACCACTATGACAAATAGGTCCTTTTAATGAGGACTCAATTGAATTGCTTAATATTAATTTTGATAAAAATGCAAAAACCAAATCAACTGCAACCAAATATTTCTCAACATGATAGGCTTTATGGGCATAAGATGCATAAAAAATAGTTGATGCCAAAAATCCTTTTTCAAGCATCATTTGAGTAAATAAAGTTTTGATCGCTAAAGAATTTGAATATTCAAATTCAAAATGGCTTAAAGGATAAATACCACTGGTATGTATTTTAAGCCCATTTTTCTTGGCTAATTCCAACCATCCACTTTGAATTTGTTTTCCTGTCTTTATTAAATGAACCGGAAGATCTACCTGCTGCATTTTGTTAATTGTCGCTAACGCAGCCACTGTGCCAATTCGATCAGTCCAAAAAGTGCTACTTATAAAGGAGCCTTGAGCAGCTTGCATAACACTTCTTTTACCAATAATTGCAGTCATTGGGAATCCATTTCCAATTGCTTTTCCAAACACAGCTATATCAGGTTCAATGCCATACAATAAATGTGCTCCTCCTAAATTTAATCTAAATCCAGAAGTAATCTCATCTACAATAAAAACTATACCGTATTTATCGGAGGACTTTCTTATTTCTAATAAGAACTCATTGGTAGGAGGTTTATCTCTAATAGCCTCTAAAACAATTACTCCAACTTGGCCTTTATATTTCTCAATTGCTTCGACAAGAGATTTTGTGTCATTATATTGAATAGGTATGGATGTATCTTTAAGTGAGCGAGGTATACCAAGCGGCTCTAGGCCAGGTAGAAGATGTCCATCTAAAGCTTTATCCTCAGATAAATTAGCAGAAATGTACCAGTCGTGCCAACCATGATATCCACAAAACAGAACAATATCTTTTTTACTCTTAGCTCTTGCTATTCTCACTGCAACGGACATTGCTTCACCCCCAGTTCGGGCATAACGAACCATTTGAGCCCATGGGTGAATTTTTATCAATAATTTCGCCAGCTCTACCTCTTCAGGAACATTTAAAGATGTCATGCTACCATTCTCTATTGCATTTATAACAGATGCATTAATATCATCATCTGCATAACCTAAAACACATGACCCTATTCCCATCGTTATCATATCAATATATTTATTTCCATCAATATCTATAACTTCACACCCTTTCGCAGATTCATAATATGCAGGCCACTGATCTGGAAGAAAAAGCTCTGGTCTCTTTGATAATAGCTGAGTTCCTCCTGGAATTATCTTCTTTGCCTCCTTGTATAGTTCTTGTGATTTACCCATTATTTGGTTTCTTTGTTCAGTTTTTCGTTTAATATTGCTTCAATAATTACAAAATCCCAAAGGTCATCTACCTCAAATGATTTCCATTTTGGAACAATATATGCGAGTGTTTTTTCATGATAAAAGTTTTTACGACTTTTAATTGAATTAACATAAGATGTGTATACGGTCCCCTCAAAGAAAAACATCGTTTTGATATCTTGCCTTCTTTTCACAGTAAAATCCTTATTTACATATGGGATAAGAAAATTATTATTTAATTCAACTAAAAAATCTGGATGCCCTCCTTCTATTTCGCATACACCAACAACACTCTCTGCATCTTTTGTATCAACAAGCATTTCTATACTATTATCTATATCTTTAACTTCCCTTAGAGGTGATGTTGGTTCTAACATTATGATAATATCAAAATAGATGTTTTGCTTTTCAAATAATTGGATTGTATGTAGCATTACATCCATAGAAGTTGCGGTATCTGTACTAAGCTCTTCTGGACGTAAAGATGATACCTTAACTCCATGTTTTTCGGAAACATTCGCAATCTCTTCACTATCAGTTGACACAAATATTGTATCTATATATTTACTTTCTTGTGCATGTTGAATACTCCAAGCAACTAAAGGTTTATCAATTAGCATTTTTATGTTTTTATCTGGTAAACCTTTACTCCCTCCTCTAGCTGGAATTATTGCTAAAACTTTCTTTCCTTTATACATCTTTAATAACTATATATTTAACTAATGTTTTTTTCAATTACAGACTTAATTCTTAGAATAGTATTTTTATTTATCTTTTTGTTTGTTGGCAGGTTAATCCCTAACTTAGAAAGTTCTTGACTTTTCTGAGAACTAAAAACATAGGATTTATAGATTGGCATGATACTCAATGGATAAAAAAATGGTCTGGCATCTATACCTTCATCTTTTAATTTATCAATTACCAAATCTCTATTGTTTAATAATAAAACAGAAACAAACCATGTTATTTTATTTCTATTTGACAAATTGTTAGGCTGAAATACTAGTTCCTTAACCTGCTTTAATTCTTTTTTATATGCATTTTCAATATTTTTCCTCTCCAACAAAATCTCTTCAATTCTTTCAATTTGAGCAACCCCTATTGAAGCTTGTAAATTAGTTATTCTAAAATTGTAACCAACTAAATCATGCCAATAGCGCTTTTCTTTACTCATTCCATGATCGCGCATTACACGCATTAAACTATTTAACTCTTTATTGTTGGTTATACACATTCCTCCTTCTCCAGTTGTTATGACCTTATTTCCAAAAAAAGAGAAACAACCTATATCTCCTATTGAACCCACTTTCTCCCCTTTAAATGTTGCTCCATGAGCCTCAGCGCAATCCTCAATTACAAAAACCTTGGTCCTTTCTGCTATTTCCATTATAGAATCCATATCACATACTTGACCATATAAGTGGACTGGGATGATTGCTTTTGTTTTCTGGGTAATTGCCTTCTTTATCTCTTTAGGGTCAATGCACCAACTATCTTCCTCTACATCTACAATAACAGGTGTTGCATTTACATGAAGAACGGCATTAATTGTTGCTGCAAACGTAAGGTCAGGAACAATAACTTCATCTCCAGCTCCGACTCCAAGTGTTTCTAATGCAAGCTGTAAGGCTACAGTACCATTAGAAACTGCTATTCCATAATCTACACCACAATATGAAGAAAAGTCATTCTCGAACCTATCAATATATTCACCTGTGCTTGAAATCCATGTAGACAAGAAAGCATCTGTTAAATACTCATATTCTTTACCGTTTAGATCCGGAATTGCCACAGGGATATATAAAGATTTATTTAATTCCATAAAATCGACTAAAACATTGTGATCATTAACCAATGGAATAATTTTGATTCTATCATTAAAAAGGGGAAACAATTCCTTAGGTGTTGCATTTATAGTGGAAAACACAAAACTTGTATTCATAACCTCCAAAATGGAAACATTTAGGTTATTATCTTTTAGTAAGAAACTACGAATATCACCGTCCGTAAGAACGCCAATAAGTTTTTCTAATTCATCAATTATAAAAACAGTTCCTTTACCATTTTCGTTGATGATTTTCCAGGCGTCAATTAATGTATTGCTGTTTTTACACAATAATTTATCTATCATTATCAGTACATTTTATTTTTTATACTACAATCTTTTGAAGGGTAAAATCGAAGGAAAATAATTAGATGAGCTCCTAAAAAACATATTATTATAAACTTCTGTTTTTCAATGTTAGTAGACTATTTCTCATAATTTTATTGGTCTCAAAAGCAGTTAAAACTATGCGCTTTCAGTCCATAGTTATTTATTTGTAATGCTTTATAGCGATATACTCAAAAAATTATGGAAAGAATTTCTTCATTTATTCTATTAAGTAATTAGTGCAATTTATGCTATCGTTAATTTTTATGCTACTTATGCACTCTCAAGCGCATCTTTCATCATTATTTGAATCAGTTCTTCATATTGAACAGAAGATTCCCAGTCTAATACTTTTTTTGCTTTTGATGGATCCCCTACTAGTAACTCTACTTCTGTAGGGCGAAAATACCATGGATCAATTTCAATTACTGTTTGACCGTTTCTTTTGTTGATACCTTTTTCGCCAATACCTTCTCCTTCCCACTTAACTTCAACATCAATATACTCGAATGACTTTTCAATAAAATCACGGACAGTATTAGTCACTCCTGTTGCAATAACAATATCTTGGGGTTCATCAGTTTGAAGCATTCTCCACATAGCATCTACATAATCAGGAGCATATCCCCAATCCCGTTTTGAATCTATATTACCCATATAGAATTTTGAGATCTTCCCACTTTTTATACCAGCTACAGAATTAACAATTTTTTTTGTTACAAAACTATCACCTCGTCGAGGTGATTCATGATTGAATAATATACCGTTCGAACCAAAAATATTGTAGGCTTCTCTATAATTAACTGTGATCCAATATGAATATATCTTTGCAGCAGCATACGGGCTTCTGGGATAAAAAGGAGTAGTTTCAGATTGAGGAACCTCATGCACTTTACCAAAAAGCTCACTAGTTGAAGCCTGATAATATTTGGTTTTATTAGTTAAACCATGAATTCTTATTGCCTCTAGTATTCTTAGCGCTCCAGCAGCATCCACATTCTCAGTATATTCAGGCGTTTCAAAGGATACCCTGACATGACTTTGTGCAGCTAGATTATATACTTCATCAGGTGCAATTTTTCCTATTAGATAAGATAATGCAGAAGAATCTGTCATATCACCAAAATGTAAGAAAAATTTTCTGCCTTTTAAGTGTGGATCCTGATACAAATGATCTATCCTTGTTCTTGTTTCTAGACTTGAACGTCTTATCATACCATGAACTTCATATCCTTTTGAAAGTAACAGCTCGGCTAAATAGGACCCGTCTTGTCCGCTAATTCCTGTAATTAATGCTTTTTTTTTCATTATTAATTATTCAATTTTGAATATTACGCCCCATTTTGATTTATAATTAGTTAATTTCAAAAACTAGCTTTGATGGTTTTGTGGATAATCAAGACAACACTGACCATCCAGTCTGGCAGGAATTTTAGTTATTTTTCCTTATTTTTAAGTTTATAAAAAACCAAACATTCCAGCAAAGCCTTAAAAATAGAGATATCATCAATAATCCGAAGAATATTTACATCTTTATTTGGGATTTCTATAAAACCAATAATAGTATTTTAGTATCGGTACTTCGGCATTGTAGATGCATTCAAGGAAATAAAGTTGCATATTTAAATGTACAAAAACTCTTCTAAAAAGTAAAAATGACTAGTATAAGAGGGACCATGATCAAGTTCATTGATCCATCATCATGATGTGGGATCAATATCACTTGAATATCCAATTTTTGAACTATTATAAGTGATCATCGCAAAACTAAGGATGAAACCAAGCAAAATATTAGACATTTTCTCCTCGCTAAAAATTCCAGCATTATGAGTCAAACCAACTGACAAAACTGACACAAAAGTTACAATTGTACCCAGATAGATACTTTGATCTATCCTTGCTCCTTGAAATTTTGACTTAAATGTTTTAATGATTTTTATTACATTTTTTCCAAATAAGTAAAATAGAAACCACCCTATTATGCCGCCTCTCATTCCAATATTTATATATGTATTATGTGATGAACTTGGTACTTTACCGTACCATCTATAGAAAATATTATTATATGTGTCTTCATCGCTACCAATAAAAGGAGATTCAAAGACAGACAAAATTCCAGCTATTTGTCTTAATAATCGAAATTCTGCTTCTCCATCGCTTTTTTGAGATATAACTCTGGTTAAAAATTCATCATTAATCCGTATTATATTTACTGCAAGAAAAAAAACACCAAATATTCCAATTAATATTATAACACTTTTTTGAAAATGAAACCACTTGTAGATTAAATACAATAAAGCCAAGGAGGAAAATAATAATGTTGCACGTTCTCCATTTAATACTATTCCAATGTAAGCAATCACTAACAAATAAATATATTTGTTTTTCCGTTCTATTTTATAAAAAGTAATTAATAGAGTAGGTAATACAGCTATATAATAACCAAAATGAAATATTTTATTTGTGAACCCCACTATTCTATCCCCTTTCCCTACATAATTAACAATATCTCCTCCTCTCAATATAATCAATCTAATAGATGCGAATGGTTCTCCAATATAATGTATTAAAATACCAAAAATTGTGGAAAAAGCAAGTAAAAAAGTAAAGGATTTTAGGAGAAAAAACAAAGTTTTTTTATCATCTATACTTAAAAAAAAGATTATCACTAAAAAAAATCTGTAAGAGTTTACTGGCGCATCATACTCACCTAATCTATAGTATGTTAGATACGTTGACAATAGCAAATAGAGCAATGTAGTTATTAAAATATTTATTACCGGTTTAGTAAATTTATTTTTTAAACGATTTATATTAAGCAATAGGTTAAAAACTATAATTAAAAACAAGTAATTTACTGGTGCAAAAGGTGTTCCCGGGAATACACCAATAGGGATTACATATAAGAATAGCAATAAGAAACCAAGTACCCTGTTAGTTCTTTCAAAAGGAGAATAATATGTGGAAACATTAGACATATGGAATTATTCTATAGCAGACAATTAGCCAGATTAATATGATTGTGATTATTTAGAACGTAGTTTTGAATACTTTTACTCAAAAAGTTCTCCTTATTTCTATCTTCAATTATTTTCAAGATAATATCAAATTGCTTAATATCGATGACAGACCTTAAGTCATAATTGCTAATAATCTCATCTGGATCAACTCTAAGTATAATTATTAGGTGTTTTCCATAAAAGAGACGCAATTACGGCATTTAGCATTCCTTCTAATGTAAAAAAAGCATCAGAGACTTTGTTTTGCAAAAATATGTATTTGAATTATTCTTAAATCCCAGTATTTTAATTCTATTGCTAAATCCGATATCGTTTATATATTCTATCAATCTTTATTTAAACTACCTTCACCAAGAATAAGCAAATCGGCTTTTTATTATATGAATCACTTGTGCAAAAGCTTTAATAATACTTGAGCAATTTTTTATATTTTCCAATCTGTCAGCAGAAATAAAGATATTTTACTCATTAATAAATTCTTGAGATTTGGTTAAAACCACATCTTTATCCATGAAATGATTGATCACAAAAACCGTATCCAATCTGCATTAATAAGAATTTGAATTGTTCTTCATTATTGAACTGAGCATACAATAGTATCAGCCAATCTGTGGATATAAAAGTTTACTTATCCTAAACCCTTAATGAAAATAATAATCTATCAATTCGAACTTTCTAATACTAAAATTTGATTTGCTAATTCTTTCGACAATTTTTTGTAATCATGATAATTAGCTACATAATTTTTGATATTTGTCGTTAAGACATCTTTTTGTTGTTGCTGAAGAATATTCTTTATAGTTTTATCTACTTTATTTTCATCAACAACAAAACCAACTTTGTTTTTTGTCAATATACAGTCAGGGTTTGAGAATAATGAAATGACAGGGGTTCCAACGGAAAAAGCTTCAAGAAAGGTATTTGAAAATCCTTCATAAAATGAGGTATTCAATAAAGCAATTGATTGAGAAAGAAGCTCGGGTAACTGCTTTCGGTTCAGATAGCCAGTAAAAATCACATTTTCAAGAGCTTTTAACTTCTCAATTGCCATTTGAATATTTCCATCAATATTTCCACCTTCTTTTCCAGCAATTTTAAAAGTATATTGAGGGTTTTCTACTGCAATTCTGTACAATCCTGGTAAATTCTTTGGTTTCCGAAAACTTCCAATCCAGGATATATATTTACGATTCTGAGAATTTGGTATTGCAGTTTCATGATTCACTTCCAAATAAGGATTAATAATCTTAAACGCTTTCTTGTCCGAGTATTTCATGTTTACCTGTTTTAACTGATAATCATTTTGACAGAAAATAGAATTGGCAAATAATAGGCCAATACGGTGAAATATTCTGTTTGATAAATTAGTTTTCTTTTGCCATATGCCATCTACCATTATATCGCTGGTTACCATATAAACAAGTTTAACCTTTAATAATTTGCAAATTATCGCTGAAACACCCAACATATGACCAGGTGATTTTGAAATGAATACATCTGGTTTGTATAGTCTTATTTTATTATAAAGGTTGGGAATTCTGTAATATAACCATTTTAACATTGGCAATCCTTTATTCAAATTATAAGTATCAATTATATCAAGACCTTTGTTATCTTTCACATACTTATTAGCACCTTCAAAACTTAATATACCAACTTTGTGTCCTTGCTCTATCAATCCCTTGGAAAAAATGAACATCCGGACACATGCCCCACCGGTTTGAATCTGATCATCATTCAGCAAATATGGTATTTCCATATCATGAAAAAGAAACTTGATTTTCTTAATCATTCTTGCGAATTATGAAATTAGTCAACTTGTTTTTTACAATTGCCAAATCCAACACTTTAGTTTTGTGGTATATGGTCATGATAATCATTAAATAAATAAGAAATGATAAAGAAAGAAAGAAAAAATGAGGCATGTTTAACAATGCGAGAGGTAAAATAAATGGCAATGGAATGAGAGAATATAGTAATATATTAAATAGATTTTTCCATGGTAACCAATTATTGAAACTCAATCCTAATAATCTTTTTGTTTTAAAAATTAACATAAACTCCCGTATTGCGGCCACAAATATCAATGAAAATGCTGCACCCAAAATGCCAAATAAATTAATGAAAACATAAGCACCCGCAATATTTAGAATCATTGTGGTCAATTGAGTAATAAATATAAACTTTGTTTTCCCAAAGGCCATTAAGACTGCTGTTCCCCTTAAGGTTAATGTAAAAATGGTTAATAAGATAATTCTATAGATAGGCACAGCCTCTACGTAATCTTCTGTATATAAAAAAATAATTAAAGGTTTTGCTATGACGAAAAAAAAAACAACAAAAGGAGCGCTAATTGTGAATAATCCATTAATCATCTTGTGCCATAAATTTTTAACCTCAATATAATTTCCATCATGATGGTATTTTGATATTTGTGGAACTATAACATTTGAAACCGATGGAAATAAGATATTAACAATCGGAATCTTTAAGTTCGCAATTGAGTAAATAGCAAAGTCGCTTGCCGCAAAATACATAGACAAAATAAACTTATCTGCTCTTTTCCCAATATTATTAACTATAGCACCCAGTGCTAATGGATATATATATTTCATTTGAGATTTAAAATAAGATCTTTTCCAATCACGAATCTTAAGACTTAAAGAATAATTCTTTTTTAAGTAAAAAATTAAATAAACTGATGTAATGAAGTGGAGTATAACTAAAGCCCAGAACATAGCAAGTATAGATCCAAATATTAGAAATGCTCCAATCAGGAATGAAACCCTTGCAGATGTATAAAGAACATTATAATAAATTACATGATTTGATTTTTGCTCTACAATAAAAAGATGTTCAAGTAATAAACACATTGTTCGGACGAAAACATAAATCCCAAGTGCATAATAAAGTGAGTTAAATTGCAAATCATCAAAAAAGACAACTAAATAATTACCAAAAATCAAATATATTGGGATAAATAAAATCGATATAGCTAAGATGAGAAAATAAGTTTGTGAAATTAACTGATATAATTTTTCTTTTGCGTTGGGGTAGAAAAAATACAGACTTGTTGGTAAGGCAAAAGTTAATACAGTACATAAAAATTGCCCAATTAAAATAAATTGCAAATAAGCACCATAGTCACTTTTGTCAATTAATCTAACTAGTACAACTGGCATTAAGAATTGTATGCCCAAAGCAATTACTTTCCCAGAAAACAAATAACCAACTTGTTCTTTTAAAGAATAGCTTTTATTTTTACTCATTCAGATAATAAAATATATTTACAATCACTACTCATCTCCCCATTCTTTAATTCTTTGTATTTCATAATCCAGTTCTCCTTCTTTCATTTCTTCTAGATTATTCTTCTCATTTTTAAGGTGAGCACTTCTAAAAGAAATCACCTCTCTGGCAGTCATTATATCATTATCACTTTGTCTTTTCCTTGATAATATTTTTTTTATTATAAATCTTGTAAATAATACCAAATCACTAATAAAGTAAATCGGTTCTTGATTATAAAAATAACCCTTTCGGTCCCAATCAAAATATAACTTTATATATGAAAAATACGCTGCCAATGAAAAATACTTAACAGCTTCAAAATTGTAGTTCATTAATAGTTTCTTTCTAGCTTTTAGTTTTTTAATTCGTTTTACTATATTGTTCTTTAAAAATACTCTCCTAGAATTATGTGTTACATAAATAATTAAATCATATGTTAATTTGTTTTTAATGTGTTCTTCTAAATTTTCTAAATCACAATCTAAAATATTAAGTCTATCATTTTCAATTATAAAATCCCCTGTCGCTAAAAAATCCACTTTCTCAGGGGAAAAACTATCATAGATTAAATCGACTAAAATATTTAATAAATCATTTGGGGCAGGTGAAATAATCAGAACTATTTTATTACTTTTATTAATCTTATACTTTCTTTCTGCATCCCAAAAATTATACTTTATTGCATTGATATGATACTTAATTAATTCTTCGTTATACAAGTCGTTTATAGCTTCAAATTCATGTATTATTGATACATATTCTTTATTTTTCGACAAATCCTTAATTTCATCTGGGTCGTTTTTCAAATTATATAATAACGAGTCAAAACTATCTTGAAAGTAAATATATTTAAAATTTTGCTTTCGATAAGCAGTAATTCTATCAGTATCCATTTGAAGTCTTGTATCCATACGAACACATCTTTCATCTCTTTCATTTTTAACAATTATATCTTTTAAAGATCTTCCTTTAAATATATTACTGTCATTTCCCTTATTCATGGGGACATTAATAACGTCAAATATTGTGGGAATAATATCTACATGACTAACAACATTATCTATTTTTATATTTTTGGGACAATTTGGATATTTTACAAATAATGGAGTTTTAACATTATCATCCGTTAGAATCATATCGTGCCCTAATCCTTTGAAAAAATTTTCATCTAACTTTGTTCGTGGATCAGGATATCCATGATCAGAATTCATAATAATTATAGATTCATCATAATAACCATATTCCTTAATCAGGTTAATCGCCTTTTCAACATGTTGAGATGTATTTGGATCTCTTCTACAGTCATACCAAAAAGTAAAAACAAAAGGATCGTTAAAAGGTTTTGTTTGAATTATATGTTCAAAGATTTCTGTTACTTCTTTATTATTCCATACATAATCGCGCAATTGTTTCCCAGGAGGTAGGTATGAAGATGGGAATGGTGGTAAAAACTTTTGATATTTTTCTCTAGCATTTCGCACGTCCAAAAGTGGGATGCTTGTGTATCCATGCTCTTGTACTAATGTGGTGATTGTACTAGTATCTTCATCACTAAATTTCCAATCATTGAAATGTCTTGCAACAAACACCGCTGGAAGACCAGAATACATTGCTCCAGCTGCAAGAAGTGAGCTAGGAGCACTCGTATAACAATTTGTAAATTCAATGGAAGACTTTCCAAATTCATCCATAACATCTATTCTATCCCTATCATCTTCACCAGTACGAAATGTTCTAACAGAATCAATAACAAACCAAAATATATTCTTTTTCATTTTTATAATTTCCCTTTAAATAAACCTTTAATCAAACATTGATACGTTAATAAGAAAAACAAAATATTATCGTACATAAATATTACAAAACATCAATAGTAAAAAGCAATATATTGGGGGATAAAATAAATTTGTTATTTAATCCCATAACAACACTATAAATATCATAATCATATGCCCATATTGCTTATTGGCAATATGAAAAAAGCAACAGACAGAGAACATCTATATACTTAACTATTTGATTTTTTTTACTGGAAGACCAGCATAAATACCTTTTTCTACTAAGTCCTTATTAACAAATCCCAGAGCACCAACGACTATATTATCAGCTATTTTAATATTGGCAGCTATTTTCGACCCAGCGCCTATATATGTGTTTTTTCCTATGATTGTTCCATGCATCGTTACACGTTTATGAGTAGATCCAAGTGTAATTGTATTTGGCCCTAAGAAGCAATTCTCTTTTAACAACACTCCTGAAGTTAAAATAGTTCCATATTTAATTGTAACATCCCTTTCAATTGTACAATCAGATCCTGTTCTGATTCTGCCTTGAATTATTGAATTTTCACCGACAGTTACATTCTTACCAATCTCACAGTAATTACCTACAAAACTGTTCTTATTCAAGACAACACCTGATTCAATAACATTAAAGTTACCTATTTTGACACCGTCTTCAATAATTACATCATCCGCAATTATGTTGTATTGTCCAATTTTTGCTTTTTCAGAAATCATAATATTTTGTTTTAATGGTTAACGATTTTTTATATTTAATTATACTTAATGGTAGCTTGACACATTTGAATAATTATGCAATTTTAACCCATTTCTTTAGCAGGTATGCCTATTAAATTGCCATTATCTCCAAACGACTTTGTAACGATGGCACCCATTGCAATATTTACATTGTTCCCTAGAGTAATTCCATCTCTAATCATAACACCACTCCATATATTGCAATTATTACCTACCACTGTTGATCCAGCAATCCCTACTCCAGGACCAACAAATAAATTTCCACCTAACTTAACTGCATGACCAATATTAGTATGACTGCCAATATGAGTTCCATCACTTACAATAGTGTCTTCCATAGCACCCTTTTTAATAGTTACGTTTGCGGATATACTAACATTGTTACCAATTTTAACACCTGCAATCTGAGGAAATTTATGAAACTTGCCATCATTATCACGCATACTTCCAAATCCTTCCTCCCCAATAGTACAAAAAGAATTAATTTTAACATTATTACCAATCTCAACTTGATCAAATATATGAACATGTGAGTTAATAATACAGTTATCTCCCAATCTCACATCTCCTATAACACAATATGGCCCTATACTACAATTTTTACCTATTACTGCCTTTTTCGAAATAATAGCGGTATTATGAATTATTGCTTCTTCCTCTTCTTCAAAATATGCATTTATAACTTTACAAAATTGAAGCTGTGGATTCTCAACACCTAATATATTGACATTTGTATTTATTTCATTAAATATTTCAATATGGCAAAAAACTAAGCTCGCGCTGCAATCTTTAAGAAAATTACTAACAGTTAATATATCCAATGATTTTATAAATGCTAAATCACCTTCTTTTGCAGTAGTAATACTAGAAAATGATGAGAACTTATCTTGAATTCTACCTTGAAATTTAACTTGCTGATCAGCAATATAATCTATTAAATTTTGTATTAAGACCGGCTCAATAAGTCTATTCATAAAAGTGTTTTTTAAAATATGTATCAGAATGGATTAGTAAATATATCAATTGATGCTCATCTCTTACATGTTCATCAAAGCTTCGATTATCACCTTTTAGAAGTTTTCCCTTATCATAACATTTCCATCTTGTCCATTCTGAATCTGAAATATAAAATGTTTCATTAAACCAATCATAGGCCTCATAAAGTAATCCGAAGTCTTGAGCTTTGTGAATTTTCCAAAAATCAAGATTATTTAATCCCGTCATTCCTCCATGACTTGCAACACCAGTGATTTTAATCTCGAATATTTTATTAATAACTTCAATATCTCTAATTAAATTTTTACTAGCATCTTCATTCCATATTTCTGACTGATCAATAATCTCAGAATGATAACCAATTTCATGACCACTATCAATTAAAAACTTAATAATTCTATAGTTTTCAAATGAAAATGGGTTATACTCTGGGGCATGTAATCTAATAAAGAAAGATCCTTTAATTCCTAAATCATTGAAAATTTCTCCTAGTCTTTCAGCTTTCTTTACTGAGAAATCAATATCAACACGGTTGATAATTATTTTATCAGTGAATGCAACAGAATGTGACTCATAATCACTACAAGTGATAATTTTATATCCTAAATTCAAAGCATTTTCAAGCTGCTTATTGATAGCATTAAATGTGAACTGAAATTTATAATCTTCTTTCATAAATAAAATATTGATTAATCTTTTAAAACACAAAACTTATAATAAAAGCTTTTAGTAACATAGCCCTTTTGATATAGATCATAGAAGAAATCTTTTCTTTCTTCAAATGTTTTTTTGTAGGTCTCATGTTCTGTATAATGACTTGGCGGCGCAGCCATTATTTCTTCCCATTCATTATCAGAAATATTTGTGCGTTTTTTTATTTCTTCAAGAATATCATTATCAAAAGGCTTCTCCTCATTAATCTTTTCAAGTGCATCTTCTCTTGTCATCATTCCTGCTCTAACTAATGCCGAGAATTCTGAGTACCTTAAATCTATACCAAATTTCTTAGGTAAATAATAGTTATTAATAAAGTATGCTGCTCTGTTTTCCATATGATGCCCTCCATACCACTGCCAGCCATATTTCTCTGTCAACATTTTCTTGTTTACTTCTTTATCATAATCAAGATAATAAAGAGGCCTGAATTTCTCTATTTTATTAATAGTCATCCATTTTATCCAGTCATCAAGCCACAAAATAGGTAAATTTGCAAGGTCGCCATTTCCATATTTTTCATGAATTCTTTTTATATACATTGCATCCATATAAAACCATCCCGGAGGGGAAATTCCCTCAGTTCTAAAAGAGTGGCCTTCCCAAATATGTTTTATTCCATATTTTGCAGCAGCTTGGTAATGAACTGTCGCTAGCGCTAAATCATTTGGTGCTTCAAGCTCTGGTACAGATGCTTTAAGAAATGATTTGTATATTTTCGGATATTTAATATTATCAATGACATGTGTGTAAAGATCAATGCCAAGTGCATCTAATACAACTTCAATATTTTCAACCGCAACTCGTGAATTATATGTATTGTCAAAATGAGCGGCTAAAACTCTCAAATTGTATTTTTCTTTTGCAATATGTAGCATGTATGAAGAATCTGCACCACCACTTACGCCAATCACAACATCATAAGGTTTCCCTTTTCCATCTTTTTTTATTTGATCAACTTTCTTTGCCAATATATTCTCGCCTTCAATACCTGTAGGGTATTCTTCCATCATTTGATCATATTGTCTGCAATAATTGCAAACACCTTCTTCATCAAAGCTTATTCTCGGTATTCTACTATCGTAAATACATCTTTGGCATACCTGAACTTCATGTTCTTTGTACTGATTAAGAAATAAAAAGTGTTTATTCATCCTTTATAATTTGATTTCTTCTTGGGAAACGTATTAATACACCCATATCTTTTTTTTGATAAACAGCCATGCTACCAATAGCAGCAGCCTGTACACCAGTTTCATACAACACATTTGTTAAATCTTTATTTGTGCTACAACCTCCATTGCCAATTATTGGAATATCAACTATTTTATTTATATATGATAAAAGCTCATTATCATACCCATTCCAAGCCCCTTCATTATCAACAGAAGTAATGAATAACTCTCCTATATTTAAATCTAAAATACAAGCGAGATATTTTTCAAAATCCATCTCAATTTCTCTTTTAGAGTGAGAGAATATTTCAAACTTATTTTCTTTACTCCGCTTTATATCTATCGAAGCAACTACACTTTGATTTCCAAATTTATAAGCAGCTTCTTTCACCACTAATGGATTATCAATCAATAAAGTGTTTACGATTACTTTTTCAATTCCCAAAGCATATAATTTCTGGAAATCATTAACTGTTCTCACTCCCCCGCCATAAGCTAATGGCATAAAACATTCAGATGCAATGTCTTTTATCAATTCAAAATCAATATCTGAGTTGTTTTTTGATGCTATAATATCCAACACGACAAGCTCATCAACCTCCTTATCATTATATATTTTAACCGCATTTATTGGATCTCCAATATAAGCAGGATTTTTAAAGTTAACAGTTTTTACGAGCCTTTTATCTTTAATAAGCAAACAAGGCATAATCCTCTTTAATGACATACTTACAATTTTGAAAATTTATCTAAAATATCCATCCCGAAATGAAGACTCTTTTCAGGATGAAATTGCATCCCATATATATTATCCTTATTAATAGCCGAATGGAAATCTCCTCCATAATTGGTTGTAAACATAACATCTTCTTCTTCCTTGCACTTAACATAATAAGAGTGAACAAAATAAAACCGATACTTCTTATTCTTTTCAAGAAAATAATTATCCTTATTTTTAGATTTGATATAATTCCAGCCCATATGAGGGATTTTCAATCCATCTAAGGGCTTAAATTTTATAGTTTCTGCATCAAACCATCCTAAACCATTTAGCTTACCTTCCTCACTTCCTTTTGTCATTAATTGCATACCCAAACAAATCCCTAGAAATGGCACTTTTTCAATTATAGCTTTCTTATTCAATGTGTCAATTAAATCATATTTCATTAAATGAGACATCCCGTTATCAAAGGCACCTACTCCTGGTAATATAATTTTATCAGCTTTAGCTAATTCCTCATTATTTGATGATATAATAACATCTCTTACCCCAATATGTTTAAACATATTTTTAATAGAAGCAAGGTTGCCCAATCCATAATCTACAATATATATCATGTCATTTATCAATTAATTACGCAAACACAATTATTTTCTTTCATTTAGAATTTCACTCCAAAGCATATATCCTTTACCATTTAAGTGCAAGCCATCAAAAGTATATTCAGAATTTAAGTCATTATCTTTTTCTACAAATAATGGATATAAATTTATAAAATGAAAATTATTTCTTTCACACAACTCCATTAGTTGATCATTAGTCGAAAGAATCTTAGAATCAAAAACATTTAACTGACTACTCATTGGTAAAATACTATTAATTGTTATTTGAATATTTGGATTTCTTCTCTTCAATAATTTAGTTAAAGTATCATATTGTTCTACTAATAATGAGACATTTTTATGGCTTCGTAAATCATTTATTCCAACCATTAATACAACATCTTTACAATAAGGCAAGTATTTTACTTCATCTATAACACCTTCTAATACATTTCCATGTATCCCCATATTTCTAACGCAATCATTATTAAACATATCTGCCCAATTGCACATCTCTATGTGGCTATCTCCTATGAAAACAATATCAACACTATCTTTCTCAAATAATTTAAAAAGACTCATTCTATTATTGAAATGGTTATTTTCTGACAAATCTAGTTGGCTTTCTTTGGAAAATATTTTACTATAAATAAATTCTAATCCCCCTTTTCTATCCTGATTAATTCATAAACTTTTTTTTCATAAACGTTTCTACAATTTTCATGCTCAAATATATTAACATTGATGAGTTTTAGTTAATTTTTTTATTCAATTTTAAATTTTACCGAATTTTATTTTGAA
>Ga0209249_1001116_pt1 | contig 27746 bp, 24 predicted proteins | sample SaaInlV_200m_DNA_4_FD_184653 | JGI IMG/M metagenome (GOLD analysis project Ga0209249, IMG submission 184653) | Marine microbial communities from expanding oxygen minimum zones in the Saanich Inlet - SI037_S3LV_200m_DNA (SPAdes) (version 2) | ecosystem: Environmental > Aquatic > Marine >...
CATTGCCCCCGGCCCCCCACATACTGGTGTCGCGAATGCCAGGTGACTAAGCCCACCTGACCTTCGCGACACCGGTGGCCACCGCTCGCGCGACGGGCGACCACGTAGACGGTGGCTGTGATGCCATCGTCTGTCGTGGTGTATTGCGCTGTCCAAGAGTAGATGACGCATTAACTTGACGCGCATTCGCGACCTACGGGAGCGGACCGCTCAGGCTGGGCGCGGCTCTGTCGGGGCGGGGCTCTGTTTCGTGTGCAAGAGGATCCTACTGATGGTGACATCCGGGACAACTGGTTCGCTTAGCGATCGGGAGCGTTTTCACGCGGTGATGGACTACGAATCGCCCGACCGCGTTCCTGCCTGGTTCTTTGGGCAATGGTCGGAGACGTTCCATCGGTGGCGGCAGGAGGGACTCGACCCAGGCCGGGGCGTGGCCTCCGAACTCGGGCTCGACGCCGACTGGGAACAGGGGATGTGGGGTGCACACGGTCTGGTGCGCACCGGTCCCATCTCCGGCCGTAAGGAGGAGGTCCTGGAAGAGGACGACGATTCTGTCGTCGTCCGGACGTCTCTGGGGGCCATCCAACGACGGAGCAAGGGCGGAAGCACGATCCCCGAACACATAGAAGAGGCATTGAAGCCAACGCGTGCAGCCTGGCGTAAGTTCAAGCGGATGCTGGATCCGAGCGACTCGCGGCGTCGGCCCCAAGGCTGGGAAACCGCAGCGTCGCGGCTGAACGAGGGAGAGACCACGCGGGCATTCCTCGCCGGCAGTCTGTACGCGTGGCCGCGCGAATGGCTGGGGGTTGAAGCGATTTCTTACCTGGCGTACGATGATCCGGCTCTCTACGAGGAGATCATCGAGACAGTCGCCGACCATTTCATGGAACTCCTGGGCCCAGTGCTGGACCGCGTGACGTTTGATCTTGCCTATTTCTTTGAGGATTGCTGCTTCCGGAACGGGCCGCTTTTTTCGCCCGATTGCTACCGTAGATACTACCACGGGCACTACCGGCGAATGGTCGATTTCTACCACCGTAAGGGCGTCAAACGGGCTCTGCTGGACAGTGACGGAAAGACCGATGCACTCATCCCCTGCTGGCTGGAATCAGGGCTGGACATCGTCTTCCCAATCGAGGTCGGGACATGGCGTGCCGACCCGGTCGAACTCCGGCAGCGTTTCGGGAAGCAACTGCGCATGATGGGCGGTGTGGACAAGCATGTTATCACGCAGGGAGAGGATGCTGTCCGAGCCCACTTACAGCGACTCGTGCCACTGGTTAGGGAAGGTGGTTACATTCCGCTTCCGGATCATCGCATCCCCCCCGACTGTTCCCTTCAGCAGTTTCGGGACTACGTCCGCATCTTCCGCGAGGTGCTTGGGTAGAGCAGGGGGACGTTTGCGTTGTACTACTCCAAGACCGGCTTCAGACGGGGATCCGCGAGGTCGAGGCGGTACATGATCTGGTTGTAGTCGTAGCGGGGGGTCTTGATCGGGTTCTTGGTGAAGGTGTTGACGTACGTCCCTTCCAGGTAGATGTGTCGCCCTCCCGCCTGGTCCATGAAAGGGTGCTGAGTGGGGTTGTAGAAGGTGTAGTCGTTGTGGGTGATGATGCGCACGGCCTTCCGCCAGGGGCCCGTGGGTGAGGGGGACGCGGCGAACCACAGCTCACCGAGGAAGGACCGCCCGAAGCGCTGTCCGCAGATGAGCACGTAGGACTGCAGATACTCATTCCAGAAGCATGACCCGTTGTGCATCTGGATCAGATCGCCCGTGTCCGCGTCTTCGAGTCTGAAGCGACACTCCTCGGGGCGCATCAGACCTGCCTTAATCAGGTCCTTCTCGTGTTTCTGGCTAAGTGGGGCTCCCTGATTGGTCCAGCGCCAGGCTAGCTTGCCATCTGCACCCCGGCTCAGGCGGGTGTCGGCGTCGGCGTATGGAGCCCCGTCGGCCAGGCAGGTGAACGTCTCATAGGCGTCGGGCGTGCAGACGGCTTTGTAGGTGGCCGGAACCCGGACCGTGGGAAAGGGACCCGCGCTGGCGAAGAGGATGTATTCCGTCTTGCCATCCTGCATTCGAAGTGGGTGTCCCCCGGGATGCCGCCATTCGCCCTTCTCTTGAGGAAGGATCGGGTCGAAGACCTCTTTTGCGTCGTTGAACACACAGATGCCCTGCGTACATGGCTTCCCCAGTCCCTCCAGGGTCGTATACTCGGCGATGAGTCGTTCCCTGTCGGTGTCATCCACGACCGTCGTCAATCCCCCCAGCCATACAAGCCCTCCGGGTATGCCTTCGAATGGGCACATCTTCTTGGTGAAGCCGTTGGCTTGGGTGAAATACGTGTAGTCCACGCCCAGATCGGGATCCAGACCGCCATGGCCCGGGGGAAGCGAGGTCGCGCTGCTCGTCCGGAAGTTCCCCAGCGGGTAGTCGCTTCGGTTCGTGTCGCCCCACAGCCAGAATATCTTCCCCTGGTAGGGGGTGGCGAAAACCGTGTCCTGGCCGAAAACGCGGGCATTCATCACTGGCTTTGCCAGCGGGACGGATTCACCCAGGAGGACGCTGTCCCGGTAGATTCCTTCCCCGGTCAGTCGGTACAGACGTTCGGCAACGTTGGCCCTGTCGAGCTCGACCTTGACTCGGCCGCCAGGCGTCACCGGCACTGCTGTTCCCGCGTTGCCGAAGCCGTCGGTGGGATAGGTGTAGCCATGGCTGCTGATATGGACATAAATCGAGGTCCCTTCCCATCCGGGCTCGTTAAGTGCGACCCAGCCGTTGCTGTCCGTAACGAACACGCGGTGGTTGACCGTCTTGAGCTCCACCAAGGGCACGCCGCGGCCGGTCTGTCTGTCCACAATCTGAATGCCGAACCAGTCGCGTCGCTGTACGGACGGAGTGGACGTGTTCGTTGTGACCTTCGAGTTTTTGCCCTGGATGGTCATTCGTCCCTCCACCGTCTCTTGACCGCGTGCTGTGCACACCAAGGAACAGACGCAACAGATTGCTGCCGCAGCGCTCTTTCTCACTGACATCTCCTCATCTGATAGCCGGAGCATCCCAGTAGTCTGGGCCCAAGGTGCATGGTCGTTTCCTTTGCTTGACTACTCCTGTCCAGCCTTGATTCCCCTCAAAGCGCCTGCCAATCCCAGTCAGGTTCGGGACGATCTCGCTGATACCGCGGGTAGATCTTATGCATTACGTCGATGATGTCGTCCCCCTCGATCTCTCGTGTGCGCTCATCGAGAACACGGCTGAATGCGGGAGGGTTCTCCTGATCGAACGTTGGTTTCTCCCGGACTTCCCGGAACACGACGGGCGTTTCCAGCTTCAGGGGAGCGACCTTGCCGATGCTGTCGAACGCTCTCTCTGCGCCGCGGCGAACCATGTCCCGAGCCCGAGCCGGGGCCACTGTGCAGGCGGACAGCCGGCTCATCCCGGCCTTTACGGGGACGGTCACGCAACCGGGAACCAACGCCTCCATTTCGCGGCAGGCATAGAGGTCGCCGGTGCACAGGATGAACGGGACGCCGAAGTGGCCGGCAATCAGTGCCTGAAGCCCGATTTCTCCTACAGACAGGCCATTGAAGGACCAATCGCGAATGGCCGTGCTCATCGTGTGATACAGGCAGGCGCCCGGCGTGCCTGCCTTTGCATGCCCCCCAATCATGCCGGTAGCGTGGCAGCTGGCATCCAGGTGGTTGAGCCAGAATGGACGCTCTCGCCCATGGATGTAACGGGCTCGAGGATCGGCCACTTCAAGGTCGATAGTGTAGCCTGCTCCGTGCCCGTCGTTGACGAGTATGTCTGTCGCTCCGCCCGCGCACAACCCATCGACTGCCGCATTGACCTCCTCTGCCAGCCAGCGCCTTTGCCGCACTCGCCTTTCATGGTTCTCCAAGCTGGTGTCGTCACGACTCTCCCATTGGTACACACCAGCGACCCCTTCGAGGTCTGTCATCAGGTAGAACTTCATTGTCATCCTCCGTTTCCCGGGAACGAACACGCATTCTGCTGGCGCTCGAGCTGCTTGGGTAACCATACGTCCATCACAAGCAATGTGCCTGCGATTGGGCTCGAGGCAGTCGACATGCTCCGGTTCCAGAGACGCTTGTCAGGGGCACTTGATCCATCTACAGTTGGTTCACACGGAGCCGAAGCGCGTGTCCAGCGCCGTGGAAGACCGCTCCCGTGAGTCGCGGCCTTGCGGGGGCACCCAACCGGTTTGTGCTCAGACCAGAGACAAGTTAAGGAGATGTGCAGCGTGAAGCAGAGAATCCGGGCCTTTCTGTTGCTGTTGTTGCCGGTTTGCGCAGTCTCGGGAGCTGCGGAGATCATCGTTCCTTTGATGTCGAAAGCGCCCGTGATCGATGGACAGATCGGGCCAAAGGAATGGCGTGTGTCCGTGGGATTCGATGGGTTTCAGTGGGGAGGGAAGCTGGCCCGTCGACGTGTGAAGGGCTTTGTGGGCGCGACAGACAACCACATCTATGTGGCCATCCAGAGCCAGATGCCCGATGAGGGAGCGCTCAAAGCCGAGATCGCCACAGACTCCCTCAAAGCCGTGCACGATGATGCGGTCGAGGTCTTTGTTTGCCCGACCCCGGATGCGGAGGACCGCGTGGACTATCAGTGCCTCGTGAACTCCCTCGGCAAGGGGGGATACAATGTGCACTTCCTCGGCAAGCCGGATGAAGCGGTAAGCTGGCGCGGAGGATGGCAACAGAGCCATGGCGTCCACGATGGCTGGTGGCACTTCGAGTGTGCCATCCCGATTTCGGGTATGAAGACCGTTGCAGCGGGGCGCAGGACCACGGATGGCGTGTGGACGATCAACCTGACTCGAGATTGGAAGAACCCCTGGGCGTGGTCCAGCCTGGAAGGAAAGTACAACAATTCAGGCTTGCGTTTTCGGTTCGTCAAAACGGGGGCTCCAGCGGTTACGTACCGGGCCGATGGTGACCCTTTCCTGACGAACTTCAACGCTACCGTCGTTCTTCATAATCCCGGGGTGGCTGCGCTGCCTTTGAAGACGACTCTCCTTCTTGATCGGAACCTGATGCCTGCCCTCCGCAAGGAGAGCGTACTGACGCTTGCGCCCGGGGGCACGCAGGAGGTCGTACTGCCGGTCCCGCAGGATGATTCCACAACCAGATTCGGTTTGACGGCCACCGTGGGGGCCACGGATGGGAAAACGACGTTTCACCAGCGCGAGGTAAAGTGGCCGAAAGGGGAGGCGTACGCGTGGGTTGTCGGCGCCGAGAAGAAACGACTCCCCATCGATTTTCAGTTCGCCTACTACCCCTATGGCAATCGCTTGCGAATCGTGGCCGATGTGCGCGGGCTCCCCAAGGAAGCCGCCCTCGAGGCGCTCCAGGCCGTGGTCAGCGCGAGGTTGACAAGGGAGACCATCAAGGCGGTTTCTTTCGATGTCGCAGCATTTCGGGACGGGCAGCAGGAGCAGGTCGTCGACCTTCCTCCCCTTGATGGGCTCTATGAGATTTCTCTGCAGGCCAGGGGGGCGGGCGTGCCCGAAGGGAAGACCGTGAAGCACTTTGAACGCAAGGTGTTCCCGTGGGAACAGACGCCGGTCGGGCGTAGCCGGAAGGTCTACCCGCCCTTCACTCCCATTGAGGTCTCGGGCAGTACGCTGAAAACCGTCCTTCGAGAGCACACGCTCAACGACAGCGGCTTGCTGGACCAGATCAAGGCTGCCTCCGCGCACACGGGAGTGACCAAGTCAATCCTGGCCGCTCCCATGCGGTACGAGGCCAGCATCGCTGGCGAAGCCGTCCCACTGACGGCGGAGGCCCTCCGGTTCGAGGAAACGTCCGTTGACCGGGCGGTGGTGGCCGGTCGGATCGCGGGGAGGGGGCTCCAAACTGGGTTTACAGGGACGTGGGACGTGGACGGGACGCTCCGCGTTGATCTCACCCTCCAACCAACGGAAGGGAAGGTCCTCGACAAGCTGGAGCTGGTCATTCCGTTCAGGCCAGAGTCGGCAACGCTTATCCACGCGAATGCCGATCGCATTCGTGCTCCGGTCGCGCAACGTGTGCCCGCGGGAGAAGGGACTGTCTGGCGTGGGTCAGAGGTGGCTTCCGACGACATGCCGCCCAACTTCTGCCCGTACGTCTTCCTGGGGAGTCCGGTACGCGGGCTGTGCTGGTTTGCCGAGAATGATCGTGGCTGGAGTTGGGATCCGGGAACCCCCAATCTGGACGTGAGCCGTGAGAATGGGCAGGTCGTGCTCCGCGTTCATCTGGTCAACAAGCCACTTGTCATCACCGAGCCGCGCACGATCACATTCGGGCTTCTGGCTGCCCCGGTGAAGCCGCGTCTTGTCGCGCCCGGGCAGGGCAAGCACTGGTGGCGGTATCGCTACCTGCGGGACAAGTACACGTTGCTGGGGACGGACGTCAACTGGCTGTCAATCGGGACCTGCGGGTCCTTCTATCCTGCCGGCAAGGATCTCTATCTCTGGGAGATGCTGCGCAAGGGGAACGAGCAGAAGCTCAGCCGGGAGACGATCAAGGCTGTCACCGACTGGGGGCGCAAGTACTACGAACCGTTTGGGGAGGCCCGGGTTGAGACATGGGTGCGACACGCGCGGCACAACCTGCAGTCGCGCTACGGGAAGAAGATGGTCTTTTACTACAATCGTGCGAGCCACCAGGGCTGTGAGGAGTTCGAGACTTTCAAGGACGAGTGGAACCTCACGGATCTGCGCAGCATCGGCAAGGGCAAAGGGCTCGGCGAGATCAAGGTCGTTCCCTCCGCCTCTTACATCGACTACAATCTGTACTGGTATGGGCGCTCCTTCGAGGTCGGGGGGAACCAGGGCGTTTACTGGGACAACTGGTTCCTGCGTCCGTCTTTCAATACGGAAATGACGGCTGCTTACCGCCGGGACGATGGCACAATCATGCCGTCGACCGGGATCTGGGAATTGCGGGAACTCTCAAAGCGCACATTCCTCTACCTGAATGAGCGGGGCATGCTGCCGATCGTCTTCCCTCACATGACCAGCTTCAACCCGTTGCCCATGATGGCGTTCTCGACCGTGCAGTACGATTGGGAATGGAAGTACTCGCAGGGCAACGTCCAAAACCGGCACTCGCGTGAACTCATCCAATTGATGGGGACCGGCGAACACGCGGGTGTCTGGCCCGTGCCGTTGAGCGACCATGGCAACAAGGCGGACGATCCCTGGACCCAGCGTACGTTCTCCGCTGTGCGTCTGGTGCACGAGCTGGACGGGTATGGCGGATTCGGGAACCTGTGGCAGAAGAGCCACAAGCGGTGTCGGACGCTCGCACAGCCTGTACTGGACCTTCTTGACAACCCAAAGCTGCAGGTGTTTCGCTACTGGGACGAACGGGATCAGCCCGTTCGGTCGGAGCATCCGGAGGTGCTGAGTATCGTCTATGCCGTGCCAGGTAAGGAAGCGGTTGTGGTCGTTACCAGTTACGCCCGTGAGGATGTGATCGCATCCCTGCGGGTCGATGCCGCTGGGCTGGGGCTCCCTGCGGGGTTCGGTGTCGTCAATCTGGAAACTGGGCACGCGCTATCGGTGACCGGAAGCCGGTTTGAGTTGCCACTGAAGCTGCATGACATGGCTGTGCTGCGGCTGAGTCCGGGAGAGTGATCACGTGGCCGTCTGTGCACCCTTCAGTTTTCGTTCTCGGCTGACCCCATCGACGGAGAGGATTCCAGCACAAAAGTGCGTGTGGTCGGTGGTCGTGCTCAGCCTGGTCCTGCCGGTTCTGGCGGCAGGGGACGAGGCGAGCCGATATCCCTACATTCCTCCCGCCTGGGAGCCGTACGTCGCGCTGTACCACGCGTTCGAGCAGGGCTCCACGGAGCCGGAGATCAACCGTATTGGGGCCGTGGTAACGACTGCAAGAAAGCCTCGGGTGTCGACGGGAGTGACGGGGCAGGGGTTGACGTTGTCCCGCGAAGAGGCCAAGGCGACGCCCCTACGGCTGAAAAGTCCTGCGTTTTCCCCCCATCGGCCGATTACCGTGTCGCTCTGGTTCCGGGTTGACGAGCCCATGCAGCTGCACACCTGCCTCCATCTCATGGCGTTGCGCGGCAGAGGCCACATCGCGAATTTCGTGCGCGGCAAGGGGCAGTGGTGCGCACTCAAACAACCCACCTTTGTCTTCCAGGTCCATGGCATTCCCGGGATTCCCAACCGGAACGACCCCTGGCGGGGTAGAGCCTGGTTTGAGCCACGGGAGTGGCACCACGCTCTCATGACGGTCTCGAACGCAAGCGACGTATCCGTCTACTGGGATGGTCGACTGCGCTGTCACTACACGGTTCGCGGCCGTCCGTTCCGGGAAGGTGACATGACCGTGTGCGATCTTGGCCCGTCTTGGCTGTTCCACCCCATGACCATCGATGACGTCCTGGTGTTGGACCGGGCTGTCGATGCCGATGAAGTCCGGGACTACGTGAACAGTGTTCGGCGGCTCCACGAGGTGGCGTTTCCAGGGAAGGAAAACGGCCCGGAACAGACGGCAGCTCAGGAGTAGGTCACGGGCTGAGAAACGCGTAGTAGAGCACTGATAGGTGGCCGACAAGACTTGCGGCAACAACTGCGACGTACTTCGCCAGGTATGAGATTTTTCGCGTCTTGTGTCGAGCCCACCAGATACCGGGGATTGACCCAAACGGACCTATGAATGTGAACTGCAGGAGGCGCGCCTCTGAGATACGCCTCTTGTCTCGACGGGCTCTTGATTTGTCGATGACGTAGGTAAGGAATGAGACCACGTTGAGCAGTCCCAATATGGTCAGAGTGGGCTTGATGAGCATCGGGTTCACCTACTCATTTGGCTCCCGATGCTCTATGACCTGGGCAACTCGGCGTCGGCCATCGAGAGCACTGAGAGGGTCTTGCTCCTGTCCGTCTCTGGCCGAATGTAGAGCTCGTAGAGTGTATCGATCAACGGTACATGTTCAGTTCACAGATCCTTGCGTTCCGAGAGGCGGATTTGCACATGGCCTTTTGAGCGTGACTCAAGCTTGAACAAGGCTTCCCACGCCGGCGGGATTCGGCAGTTCAGGCGGGTGACGCCTTCGCCTTGTGCGCCGGGCGGGATGTCCGCCATCCGGCGCAGGCGGTCCAGAACGGCGTCCGGCGTTGCGTCGTGCCCGGGTTTGTCCTCGGCGTATTCGGGGACAGCGCTCAGGTACTCACCAAGGCTCTGGCGGGTCCCGTCGGGGAACTGCAAGATCAGCCGATTCCCATGTTTCCGGAGTCCGACCTGCTTCCGGTTCTGGTATCCCAACCTGAGCAGCAGAAGGCTGGTGGTCCGGACCTCCGGGGCATCGTCCCCGCATTCGGCCTGGTCTTGCCAGTAGCAGACCGTCTCGCTACGGCGCCAACCTGCTCCGTTCCAGAATTCCGTCGGGAACCGTTGCTCCCGTTCGTCAAGCGGCAGATGGAGTTCGAAAACCTCTGCACCGCGTTTGGCCATGGTCTTGCGCGCGTGATCGAGGAGTCGTGTCGCGACACCGATGCTCCGTTCTGAGTCCACGACGATCGGTTCCCCGATGACCTGCCCGATGGGCTGGTCAAACACTGGGTAGTCGACCAGCCTGTGCATGAGCCAGCCCAGGATCTGGCCGTCTTCATGAGCCATTGAGCAGAACAGGCGCTGATGGGTTGCGGCGGACCGGAACTCTGTCGCGACCAGACGGCGGCGACTCTCAACGTGTTCCGGCCAGTCGGGGAACATGCAGCGGCGCTCCCAGTCGGGGCCGTGCGTCCCATGCAACGCAACCAAGTCGGCCACATCACCTTTGCGGATGCGTCTGACGTGAATCATGCTCTATCCCTCCTTTAGCCGTCCGAGGCACCGGGCCGCCTGACAGCATTGTAGCAGGAGCCGGTCCGGTCTGGCAAGTGTCAAACGTGGTCTGCGAGTGGGGGACCGTGGGCAATCGGGGGGGCAGGTTTCAGTGGTCAGGTGTCAGAATTCGGGCCTGGAGCCAGACACCAGACACCAGACACCAGACACCTCAAGCTTGAACCGGCCCAACGCAGCATCAAATGTCGCCGGATCAGCAGTAGTGCTTGCAGCCAAGATAGGCAGGGACACGACCCCATCGGGCTTGTCCCGGTGGTGAGACAGATTGGTCGTCTCGAACAACCGGCACTGCCGTCGCCACGCCTTCCCCAGAACATGCAGATCACGGGGCCAGCAACTCGATGGTCACGCGCATCTGGCTCGTTCTCTCTGCCTTTCGTCTTCTGCGCCAACGGCGCCCCGCATACCAGCCTGGGGCAATCGCCCCAGGTAATCTGCACCTCATGGACCTTGCCCTGAAGGGGCGCCGCATAGGAACTATGCCATGGGTCTGCTCGGGGACTATGCTGAGCCCCTTCAGGGCATGACCATTCTAATCTCCACACCCAGGGCGTCGCTGCGCTGTGCCCTGGGCTGGTATGCGGACGCACGTTGCCTTCGGCCGTCTCGCAAGCTCGGCTCAGTGCTCAGGAAGCCGATCATCATCTCCGCAGAACAACGGATCAGCGACTATCCAGCTCACGCACGCGCCATCTCCTCGAGCTTATCCATCAGCCGCCGGACGTCATCGGGCGACCCGTCGTGCACAGTCAGACAGAGTCGACCTGACGCGCCATAGCGTTCCCAGGAAGGAATCACATCCTCGATCCGGGCACCAAACCACAGGCCCTTGCCACGCGCGGTGATGTCGTCGTAGAGTCCGCTCCAGTCCTGCCGCTGCGCCTCGCCACTCCCTGCGACCCACTGGATGACGTCAATGCTCTCGATCGAGCAGACGGACTCAAGATGTGCGAGGTTGCCCGGCCCGTCCAAGTGGTATTCAACATCATCCAGCGCGTCACATTCGTGGGTGAGATACGGCAGAACGAACTCGTCGAAGTGCTCCTTGCCGATATTGAAACCGAAATCGCACTGCGGGACAGCGGTGAGCCCGGTGGAATAGAGGCCGTGACGTGTCACACTGCCCCAGATATCGACCTCGAAAAGGCACCTCTGTTCCGCGATGATTTCGTCGTAGACTGCCTGCAGCTGCCTCAACACGCGATGAACGCTGCCCGGGTCGTCAAAGAAGTCCATCATCACCTGGGTCTGAGAACGTATATGGGCCAGGTAGTCAAGATTGCAGGACACGCTGGCTTCGCCGAAGATGAGATGCCCGAAACACTTACGACGGTACGTCTCGATCAGAGCAAGATAGCGCTCCCACCAAGGGCTACTGCGATCCAGGCGCAGCTCAACGCTGTCCAAATCGTCGACGAAAGGAACAGCCCGCGTATCGACTCCCCAGGGCTCCCGGGACTCCTCGATCCGGGCCCCGAGAAACGCGCCGAACTGTCCCACACAGATCGAGGGCGTGTGCCAGGGCACGGCATCCCCCAGAAACTCGTGCGTTTCAGCCCACCGCAGCGCCTGATCGACGACGTCTTCGGGCGAACGGTCATACGCCGCTCCCCAAGGAGGGGCGCCAACCGGCTCAACCCCGGTACGTGGCCGGACGGCGATGATCGCAGGCCGCTTCAGTTCCCCCCGCCAGAAGCGGTCCCAGACCCCGCGGGTTCGCCCGAAGTGCGGTCGGTTCGCCAATTCCATGTCAGCCTGTCCTCCGAGTGCCTGCACGCCTGTCCGACACTCAGTTCTTAGGCGTGAAGTAGCGTTCCAAGATGCGCCCCAAGATCTGCTTACCGCGATCGTTGGCATGCACAGGATCCCGCTTGAACGATCCGTGCGCCCGTTTGGAGTTACGGATGTACTTGCCCCAAGGGCCTCGCATGTCCAGGAACTCCGCGTTTTCGGTGGCAGCCAGACGGAGGACCTTGCCCCGGTAGCCATCACCGTTCGGGTCAACGTCATACGTCCAGTCTTTGTGAGTCCTGGGGTCATAGAAACCGAATGCCCCGGTCATGAGAAAGAACTCCACATCCGGCTTGGCCGCACGCACCTGGTGAATCACCGACTGAATCGATTCGATATCCTTGCGCTGGCTGATCCCCCCAATCATGAGCAAGTCAGGCTTGTGCCGCAGAACGTATTGCTCAACCCGGCCCTCCTCCTTGTACCACCAACAACCCGTGCTGCCCCTGACCGAGACAACCTTCACAACCTTGCACTTTGGGTACAGACGATCGACCAGCAACTGGTAGTGCGAGTGAGCGGTATCGTTCACGATACTGTCGCCTAGCATCACGATGCGCAATTCCGGCCCGTCCTGAAGCAGTTTCATCGTACGAGAAAGGTGCTTCCAGCGATCGGGAGATGGGGTGAAGGTCACCGGTTCCATGCCGGCATACATGGCATCTATTCGCTGCAATGTGTTCATGCCGGCGTATGGATTGGCGAAGACTTCCGTGCCGTTGACCGCAAAGAAGCCAAGCCGAGCGTGACGCCCCTTGCTCCCCGCAGGAACAGCTCCGGCGACGCGGACCCGAACAACGTGTTCGGCGGCCGGATCCAGCCCCTCCGCGATCACCTGCCCTCGAGCCTCGGAAGCGTCACCAACCCGGGCATCAAAGACGGGAAGGCCGCGCCAGGCGCCACTGTCCACTGATACCTCCAGGTCCCCGGTGTCAGAACTGACGGGGCCAAAGAGGCCAACCATGTCTCCCTTGAACGTCAGCGTGACCATCGCCCCGGGCGTGTCACAATGCAGCACATGGAAGAAACGATCGATCGGACTCTCCTGCCAACCGAGCCAGCCTGGCTCGAAGGTCGAGTGCTCATAGGTGACCAGACGACCGTTCTTGAGCAACGTGTCTGTGGTGGCCTCGGGCAGACTGTGGACCACAGGTTTGGTCTGGTCTTCAGCAGTGCCGGCCACTCGCTCGACAAGCGCAGTGAAAGCCGCTCCATACAAGGCATGCCCATCATCATTTGGGTGGATGTCATCGGCAAAAACAGAGGCGGGTGCCAGGCCATCTCGACTCGCAAGGACCTCACCCAAATCCACACTTGGGATCCCGTAAGCCTCAGCAATCCGTTCATACCAGGGAACGGCAGGCGCGACCTTACCCGCTCTGTAACCGGCGATGTCTTCCCGTCCCGGTGCGTAGACAAACAGCAGGTCGGCACTCTTGTGCTTGGCCCAAATCCGCCGAACAATCCCCTCGACGGCAGCAGAAACCCGCGCTGCCGGTTCCGCGCGGTCATCGGCCGAGAACTCGATCACGACCAACCCCAGTGGGATGTAGTGGCGGATCACGTCCCCATCCACGCGACATGCCCCGAGCCACGACTGGGTCCGGGGAAGGGCTTTGTTGTACTCAGCAATCGAGGCGCCGGCAAATGCCTTGTGCAAAGCCCTGCCAAACTGGCTTCGACACGACTTCCCCGAGTTGCTGGCGCCTTTCCCATAAATGACGCCGCCTCCGAAGTAAACGACACGAGTCCGTTCCTTCGCCCGGAGCATCCGGGATAGATTGGGCAAACCACCACGCAGCCGAATCCCATCTGCGGCTATGGCAGCATCTCCCAGAGCCAATACGCCACCCACGAGAAACCCGAGTACAAACAGAGTCCGGATACGCATCGTCTATTCTCTCCTTCTCTACCAGGCCGTCCAACCACCGTCGATGATCATGTTCTGACCGGTCATGTAACTGCTGGCATCGCTGGCCAGGAAGACGGCAGCCCCCTTCAGCTCGTGCGGCAGCCCCATGCGGCCCATCGGGCTCTTTGTGCACAGACGCGTGACCATCTCTGCCGGAGCCTTCTCCATGTTCGGGAACGGGCCGGGGCTGAGACAGTTGACCCGCACGTTGTCTTTCGCCCAATACACACCAAGATGGCGTGTCATATGGATGATCCCACCCTTCAACGCATGGTAGGCTACCGGGCTGGCCATGCAAACGCCTTCATAGGCATCCGGGTATGAGCCGACCACACCGTACATGGACCCAAGCAAGATGATGCTCGCAGGGACACCGCGCTCGACGGCATGGTCATGAATCAGTCGCGACAGCAGAAAGTACCCCGTGGCGTTAGACAGCGTTCGGTCAAAGCTCTCAGCATCGACATCGGTCAAGTCACGAATCCCGACCGAGTCGTTCCCGTTGTTGACGAGAATGTCGACCGCGCCCGCGGCCGCTACCGCCGCGGCAAATCCCTCCTCCACCGAAGCGGAATCCATATGATCCATCTGCACCCCCACGTGCGGGGCTTCCCCCGGCAGTCGTTCCGCCGCAGCCCGTGCACGATCCGGATCACGGCTCGTCGTGACCACAGTCGCACCGGCTTCCGCCAGGGCCATCGACATGGCCGTCCCCAGGAACCCCGATGCCCCGGAAATCAGGGCTACTCGTCCACTCAAGTCAAAAAGCTGATGGATCGTCGGCTCTGCCATGTCCTTCTCCTCTCGCTCATTGTCCGGGAATGTCATGGAGACTGCCCGGTCACCAGGTAATAGACGGTGCCGATAATCATCGGCAGGAACTTCGCGACCATCGATCCCGCGATCAGTCCGATCATCGCCGGCTTCAGACGCTGATACATGTGACCACCACCATACTTGCTCACAATGGCTTTGATCACCCATCCTGTCCCAAAAGAGAACGCCATAAGCATGCCCTGGTGTCCACCAAGAAACAGGAAAACCACGGGATGCAGCGGCCACCGGGCAAAGCGCAGACGGCCCAGCCCCACAATCAGGGCCAACCCCGCCGTTATGGCAAATGCAGACAGATGAGGCGCGCTCGGACTCAGGCGTGAAAACCGCCCCCAGCCATCAGCATCGGTTGCCATCTCCAGCGTGCCCTGCGCCTTGAGTTTGTGTATGATCTCCACCGCATTGTCCAACGGGTATCGGGAAGACGAACGCGGCCATCCCCGAATCGGTGCCCCGCGGTCGTACTGCCAGTAGATCGTCGCCGGGACAGCAACCACCAGGGCCACGATCAGGACAACAGCCCCCCAGCTGACTGTCTTCTTCACGGAACCGCCGGACAGATCAACCAGCTTCATTGCCTGGACGAGAAACGGCATCGGACACCATCCGGGGGCAGCCACAAGCACTGTGGAAACCAGGAACATGATCACCATTGTGCCAGGACCCAGAGCCCGAGCCCCGAACATGCCCCATACCATGATTCCCGGGTAGACGAACGTCCCGACATGAAAAGCCCCCGTCTCAGCAATCGCGCGGCTCACAACCGTGTAGACCATCAGCATGAACAGGGTGTAGGGAATGGCCAACTGCCAGTCAAGCCCAACCGCGATCAGCTGCCCAACGAACAACACACCACCGGCCACGAAGAGACGCATTCCCAACACCGCGTGACCAGGCACGGTGTCCGCCGCACGCATGCCGAAGCTCCGCCGTACCACGTTCGCGTAGTAGCGCCGCCCAGTATAGAGCAGCATGACGAGAATCCCGAAGTAGCCGCCTGCGAAGATGAAGGGCTCGATGGTCAACGCCATCATCTTACCACTGCGAAGCTGGATACCGTAATGCGCAAAGACCCCGGCGATGACACAGTACAGGAAAGGGGCGACTGCCATCGACACCGAGACGTCTGAACCGATCAGGTACGCCAGCCCGACCACGGGCATGAGGATGTAGGGGTGGAACAGCATGGCGCCCTTGCCCTTGACAAGAATCGGGAACAGGGACATGAGGGGAGAGAAGTCCAGGCGCAGCGGGATGGTAATCAGGACATTCGGCCACCAGCGACACGCGTAGTTGTTCATCAGGACGAAAAACGCCGCTCCGAAGCCCGTCCAGAACAGTCGGTTCCGGAAAATTGGGTTGAGCTGACCGTCCTCGGCGGGCAGGAGCGAATTCGCGAATACGGGGATGGGATAGGGAAGCTGCTCATGATGACACCACTGCTGGTGGAAAACGGCCGCCAAACCGGTTACCGCCACCAGCATGCTGACAATCAATGGACACCAGAACGCAAATGTCCGCCGCCAGGCCGACCATGGGACATCGAGGAACGAAATGTGACGGTCGCCTTCAGACATCCCCGTCACGTAGCCGTCCAGCGCTTCGCTTTCGTTGACGCTGACATCGGCGAGCATCTGCTCGGGGGCCAGTTCCAGAACACGTTCCTGGCTCCACCCGGGCCGCACGCGATTGTCGTGGTGCGGCATCATGACAGTCATGGGGAAAAGCTGGACCAATCCCCAGCCCGGGACACCACAACCGATGAGAAAAAGCGCCAGGGCAGCCGCAACCTCACGCCCGCTGAGGGGCCGCCCCGAGCGCAGGCGTCTCAACAGCGGGTTGACGGTCAACAGCAGCAGGACCAGCCCGCCATAGGCGATGACAGGCATCAGCGACGAAACCATCATCCCGGGGCGCACAACAGTGTCGTTGAAGTAGCACCACGCCGAAAGAACGACGACGCCAATCAGCCCGAGTAGAAGGCTCCGAATCGTCAATGCTCTCTCCAGACTCAAGCGCCTGTTGATCTACCTCAATAGCCTTGCTCGACCAACGTGACGAAGCGACGCAGGTTGTCATGCCCGAGCTGAATGCCGTTGATGACCTCTTCAATTCCCTCGAATTCAATGGAAAGAACCCCGTCATAGCCGGCCTTGTACATGACCCGCAGGCACTGGATGACCGGGACATTGCCGTGCCCGATCACCGCTCCCCGACGGTAGTTTCCGGCCCGGGTAAGCGCCCACCCGGAACCGGGAAATGGCTCTATTCCAGACTTCAGATGGAAGTCCTTTGCGTGGCAGTGGAAGGCGTAAGGCATGAGGCGCCCAACGGCAACCCCTGGATCATCATCAACGCAGATGAAATTGCCCATATCGATCAGCACACCGAAGTTGGCATGGTCAACCGCGGTCACCAACTTCTCGACGCGCAGGCTGTCCTGACAGAAATGGCCGTGGTTCTCAACCATCGTCCGGATGCCTTTGTCTGCTGCGTACTGGGTGACCGCACGACAGCCATCAGCCAGGCGGCATAGCCCCGCGTCAAAGCTCTTGGGCCCCGCGTGGTCCGCGGCAAATCCCCCGCTGGCGTCATGTCGCATTCCCGGCACACCGAGGATCTCGGCAATATCCACTTCTCCCTTGACGCGCTCGATTTCAGCGGCCAGGTCGCCTCCCGACCCCTTCAGGAAATCGGCCCCGATCGTGTAGTTCGCAATCTCGATACCAACCCGGGCCGCCTCCTCCCGCAACTGGGCCGCGAAGCCGGGCAGGGCCTCGCCCTCGGGAACACTGACGGTCGAGAACTCGATCACATCGAAGCCCATCTCCTTGGCCTTCGCGATGACCTCGATCTGCTTCATCTGACCAGCCCGGACCAAGCGACTGTAGCTGTAAGAACTCACACCAATCTTCACACCAATTTCCTCCACTGAATCGATTCACACAACCCAAACACGATTCGCCCGAAAACGATCGCTGGACGCCAAACAAAAAGGCAGCGCGGCGTCAGCAAATGTCATTGTCACCGTCAAAGAGCGGAACCGGCACGAATTCGCTCTTTCCGCTCGACTCAAGAGCAGCCAAACACAACGCCAACGCCCTGCGCCCGTACTCCCCGGGAGTCAATGAAGGCGCTTCACCAAGAATGGCCTGGCGGAACACAAACTGGCTGTTGGCGCATGGCACCGGCGTGGGATAGCTCGTCACAGGATCGCCATCACCGAGGGCCGTCAGCTCGATGCTCTGCTCGGTGAACCCCATCCTCAGACGCCCTGTCGTTCCGTACACCTCGAGGAATCCCGCACCACCGGGGAGGGTCCAGCTGAGCTCAAGCATGCCGGTGCCGCCGTTCTTGAAACGGTAAAGGGCATTCACGTTATCCGGTACATCGATGTCGGGAAGGCGTGTATCCACGAGGCCGGCCACTTTGTCGGCATCCCCCATAATCATTCGCAGCAGATCGGCCATGTGGATGCCGATGTCCAGCAACAGTCCGCCCTGACGCTTGCTCTGCACAAACCAGTCTGCGCCCGGGGACCATCCCTTGTTCGGTGTTCCCGCCCCACCCCGAATGCAGCGAACGTGGAAAGGCTCACCTATCGCGCCACCGTGGACAAGGTTGACCAAAGTCTGATAGGTCGCATTGTAGCGCATGCTCTGGTTGATCTGCAGCACCACCCCCGCTGCCTTAGCCGCCTCGATCATCTCAGTCGCCTCGGCTAGACTGGCCGCCATCGGCTTCTCGCAGAGCACATGCAGGCCGGCCTCGCATGCAGCCAACGTCATAGGGCAATGGAGATCGTTCGGCGTGCAGATGGCCACCGCGTCAACCAATCCTGAGGCGTAGAGCTCATGGTAGTCGCTGATAAGCGCGGCATCAGGGGCGAACTCCGCCTGCTTCTCTTTCATCCGCTCAGGCACGATGTCGCAGAGCGCCGTCACCGTAGTCCCCTGAACGCCAAGGAAACCCGGAAGATGATTCCGCTCCGCAATCTTCCCGCAGCCAACGATCCCAACCCGAATGTCACTCGCCATGGAGTCGCTCTCCTCATTCTCGATCAAGCCCTCGAACAGGGCACCAGGATTACACGCTCTGGGCACGCGTCACACAAACGTGTCTGCAACGTAAACCGCCAAACAGGGAGCGCAACGGTCAGCAGGAAGACAAGAAGGTCAGGAAGGAGAAGGAGAGACGGGCGAGACGGAAGCGCCATGGCCGACCGATGCCGGGCGACTGCTCAGGCCTCATTCGCGTAGTAGCGGGCGATCGCCCGAATGCTGTCCAGCGCCTCGGTGAGCGCGTCGACCATTTCCGGGTCAAAAGCCGTGCCGCGGTCACCGTAGATAATGGCCAGCGCTTCGGCCTCCGGCATCGCGTCCTTGTAGACTCGCCTCGAACACAGCGCGTCATAGACGTCCGCAACCTTGACAACGCGCCCGAAGACGGGGATATCTTCGCCGGCAAGCCCCACGGCCTCCCCGTTGCCGTCTTCAAATCCCGGGAGCGGCGACCCGGTCTCCACATCGATATGCCCCGGATAGCCCGTGCCATCGAAGCTCTCGTGGTGACGCAGAGCCACCTCCCTGGCCGCCTCGTCCAAATGCGACTGCGAGCCCTGAAAGAGGCGTGCACCGAGGTACGTGTGGCGCTTCATGATGGCAAACTCGTCCGAAGTCAGGCGTCCAGGCTTCTTCAGAATTGCGTCCGGTATGGCCACCTTGCCCACGTCATGCAGCATGGCCGCCAGACGCAACACATCACGATCGTGCCCCACCTGTTCGGCGCTGATGCCGTGCGAACGAGCCCAACGCTCGTAGATCTCTACAGCAAAAGCAGCTACCCGATTGACGTGCGGCCCGGTCTCCTTGGGATCGCGAAGCTCCGCCATGCTGATCATCCGAAGGATCAGTGCCCGGGTCATCTGAGCTCGTTCGAGAGCCATCGCCGCAGCGTTGCCAAAATACCGGATCACGACCTCATCCTCGGGTGTGAACGCGGTCGCCTCCCCATTCTCCGCCAGTGCGTTGATGATCTGCAGAACACCAACCGTTCGGCCACGACTGGTCTGCAGAGGGACCGCCAGAACACTGGCCGTCCGATATCCCGACAACTCGTCGTAGCTTGCATCGAACGCGTAGGGAGTGTCGGCGGGAATCGCGTAAGCGTCGGCAATGTTCACCAACTCGCCGCGCAGAGCCGTGTAACCCGCAATATTCGCAGAACTGACAGGAACGGTGAGGGAGGAGTAAACGAGTTTGTCACCGGGGGGAAGTCGACCGTGCAGCGTGTCGTTCTGGGCACAGCCAAAACGCAGACTGCCATTCTCAAGAATGTACAGCGTGCCGGCATCAGCGTGAACAAAAGAGCGCGCCCCCGCGAGAATCTTCTCAAGCAGAACATCCAAGTCGTTGACGCTGGCCAGCTCTGCAGAGATCTGCAGGATCTGCTGCATCCTGTTGTGCTCTGTCACCACGGAACTTGAGCTCAACTCCCTCTGCCTCCGAGGGAGACTGTCTTGCGGAACTCCCGGCACGTTTTCAGCTCAAACTCCTCACGCTTATCCTGCGGCAGCCGCTGCCAAAAGTCGTAGGACCTGCCGTCCATCATCTTGAGAGAAACCACCACCATCACCGGGAGAGTCGTCGTCTGGCTCGGCGTGTAGAGCTCAGATCGCGCGTTATAGCAGAGGAACTCGAGTGACATGATGCCATCGGCCACCTCCTGATAGCCATGCTGATCACTCGCGTCATCCCGCTGACCATAGATGTTCCATGCCGTGCTGGCATCACCGACAAAAGCCCGCTCTATCTGGTTCTCCTCGAAACGGTAAGCCAACTCGATCAGCGAGGAACGAGCCCCCGGGCCTGCATCCCCGACCGCAACAAACCACAACGAGCTGGCATCGGGTTGGTGGAAATAAATATGCTGCCCCGGAATGTCATCGCGTCGGGCAGTGGCTCCCCGCAGGTCCGTGGTAACGACATCGAGGATCACGCGCGCGTCCTGATACAGTTCTGTGGTATTCAGCGATGCCGTACCGATCGTCTGAGCATTGGAGAAAAAGCGGCAGATCGTGAGCATGATGACGGCCAGAAGGGCAACTGACACCAAGCTCTCGATCAAAGTAAAGCCTGCTTCCCTTCGTCGCCTCGTTGGCCGAGGTGACAGCCCCATGCAACCTGGCCCAGCTGGAGATGCCCCCCCTCGGCAGCCTCGGCCCCCGCGCACGCACGCGTCGCCTGTCCTCGATCCAGTCGGCCCATTCCCTGGCGTCACATCGGTCATCAGCGCTTAAATACCTCTAGGCTGTATAGGGACTTTTTGCGGCGTGCATACGGCAGAAAGGCGGGCCAGCTCACCTCGACGTGCACAGCGATGGCCACGTCAGTGCTGGCTGTCGACTCCTGCCAAGCCCCCCCCGCGTAGCTCGAGAACGTCACGCTGTCCCGCCAAACACGGAAGACACCTGCGAAGTCGGCAGCCGGAATCCCCGGAGTCCGGCGCTCAACCTTATAGAACTGATTCCGGGATCCCCCGCGCCAGAACGTGGTGGTTTGGTCACTCTTCCACTCACTCCAGTTCTGCTCAGAAGGCTCGGTGGCGGTCGGCTTGGAGGTGGGCAGAGAGAGGCCTTGGGTCGCCCAGTTTCCGTAGTCACCAGCCGGATCCTTGAGCTTCGTGGCAAGGGAATGCAAAAACTCGTCAACACCATCAGCAGCATAACTCTCCGCAATGGAGTCACGATTCGCGTTCAGGCTGACCGGCAGAAGGCGCATCGTGGTCAGAATGCCGAAGGCAAGAAGGCCCAACCCAAGAACGACCTCAATCAAGCTGAAGCGACGACGACGCACACTCCCGCCGGGGGTCTGGCGAACAGCCGCCAGCCTTCCGGAGACCAATTGGAGGCTATCCGCCGTTCGGAGCATAGGCATGGGAGAGGGAATCCCGGTATCGATTGAGTTGAAGATGCGTTTTCTCATTCCTGCGACAACACCCCGTCCGCACGGTGTCCGTGACCGTCAACTCGGGTCGTGCGAGGCCCGAGGCCCACTGTTGTCCCTACCTCAGATGGAGAGGCTAACGCGCCGCCGACCGGCAGGGGATCGCTTCTTACTACGCAGACCGCGTGCCAAGTCGACTCCCCAGTATGGAAAACACCCCCGACCGGCCACGTCTACCCCAGGGCCGAGAAATGCCATCCCTGCTCCGGCTGGCAGAATACAGGTTGAGGGGAGTGCCGTCAAGCCCACACGCAGGGCGCTTCCCCGGACAGGAAGCCTCCTGCCCGAGAAGCAAGAGCCTTGCGCCGCAATGCCAGTGGCTCTTTCGGGCCATCTCGCACCGTTGCCGCCCAAAGTGACACCGCGGAGGGCAGCACCGTCGGTCGACACCGGCCCGATCTAACCTCAAAATGAACTCACACGCGACCGTGACACCTTTCTGGACGGGGGCCAACTATCAGCCCCCTTGGCTCCGCCACGCTTGAACATGGCCGAATCTGGGCCACATTTGGGGAGTGTCCGAGCACGATAGCCACGCACCCAACTCAGTTCACTTTTCTGCAAGTACCCGGACCGGGAGATCCTTCGATGGCCAGCGGCGCGAACGTCCCGAAACGCAAAGAACAGACCGTAGAGAAGAGCACGTTCGAGTACTTGGCCATGGATGGCGCCGGGCGGGAGCTCAAAGGGACAATCCCGGCTACGGACGATGTCGAAGCCGTTGCTCTCCTCAAGAAACAGGGCCTCTTCCCGATTGAAGTCTGGCAGAGCAAAGAGCGCCGGGCCACCCGCTCACGCGCCCCAAAGCGCGCGAAGAGGGCGAAAGAGAAGACGAAGCCCGGGCAGCGTGAAGCACTCGCCGTCCGGATCGGCAGAGCCATCGGCCTCGAAAACGTCGTCAAAACGAAGATCCTCTGCATCTTCACCCGACAGCTGGCAACCATGCTCGACGCGGGTCTGCCTCTCCTCCTTTCTCTTCGAACGCTTTACGAGCAGTGCGGCAAGTCAATCCGCTACAAGCCCCTCAAGAAGGTCCTGTCTGAACTCGTCGATAATGTGGAGGGGGGTATGTCCCTCTCTGAAGCACTTGAGTACCACCCACGGTCGTTCAGCCGGCTTTACGTTGGCCTTGTCCGCGCGGGTGAGGCGTCCGGCGCCATGGAAGAAGTGCTCAACCAGCTTGCCGAGTACATCGAACGAAGCGAGAAAATGAAAAAGAAGGTCAAAGCCGGCATGACGTATCCGGTTGTCGTCCTGACCATCGCCATCACCATCACCCTCGGGCTGATGATCTTCATCGTCCCGAAATTCGCCGAGATGTTCGATGAGCTCCTGGAGGGAATCCCGCTTCCGAAGCTGACCCAGATGGTGGTGGGGATCAGCGACATGCTGATGCATAATGTGAAGGGACTCTTCGGAGCTTGAGAGTACCGAGTTCTTGCCTGTTAGGGGCTGGCCGCCCCAACGTTCACGCGGCCAGCCTCGTGCCTTCAGCGCGCTTGAGGTCGAGTCTGTCGCGGATGAATTTCGTAAGATATGGTGCGGAGAAGTCATCGGCGAGAAATTCGGGCAAGCTGTTACGCATTGCCACGGCGACCACCATTTCGGAAGGGCAGATTCCAGGTCGCACGGTGCGTAGCCAGGAACCGAACGAACCCCACACTAGATCTGGCACCGTCGTCGCGAGCACCTGCATGATTCCCTGGGCAATCAGGCCCAACTGCATGAACCGGTGATAGGTGGCCGTCTTCCTTCTGACTGCATTCCGGTAGGCGTCTGTCTTGTGGTGTAGATACTGGTTTCCGCCGTTGCGTTTGATCGGCTGCATTGGAGCCATCCAGAAGTGATACAGGAAGGCGCCCACCACATGCAGTGACTGCTTGAAGCTCACCTCGATCTTGAAGCGGTAACCGTACAAGCGGACTATCTCGATCGGCGTGAGTTCGGGATCGGTGCACAGCAGAATGCACTTCCCGCGCGTGGGATGTGTCACCGCCACGAAGCGGACTATGGCGCCAACGGGGCGCCAGAGCAGATCAATTGAGCAGATGCGCAGTGTCACGTCACACTCTCCGTATACGGGACTGGCCACCGCCTCCATGGTTTCGGGATGATCGAACAGTGACTTCAGTGCAATTTTCTGCCCATACTTCCTCGGCCTGCCCCGCTTCCTGACCTTCGGGACCGGGGCCGCAAGATAGGCGACGGCATTGGTCCGCACCCGGGTGAGCAGATGGTTCCCGGCGTTGAGCAGGGGCAGGATCACTTTGCGTGAAGCGTAGTAGGCATCGGCCACGAAATAGAAAGAGGCATCAATGCCAGTCTCGCCAAGCAGCGCGATCATTTTGTCGAGCAACGTCCGCTTGTCCCGGTTCGAGAAGACAACTCCTTCATGAATGCGCGCGGCCAATGGAATGGCCACAACACTGAGCAAGCCGGTGGCCAGCACACACACCGCCTGGCATGAGTGCCCCATGATGTATGTCGGTTTGGTGTTGGCTTCCGACTGCTGATGCAGCTTCTTGACCCCCGGCATCTTCCGGCCCGACTTCCCGACCTTGATCCCGTCTCCCACCAGCACAACGCGTCCGTTGCAGCGAAGCAGTCCGGGGTGTGTACTCAGCACCAGCTTGGTCCAGGTCCGCGTCAACTGTGCCACGTCGAGAGCACTGCTGTGTAGGAAGTCCAGCATCCGGTCGTAGCAGGTTCCGCACAGCCCCAGGCTGCGCACGAAGCTGGTCACCCCCAGCAGGTCCGTTCGCACAGTGAAGCCGATCAGCACTGCCAGCATCCACATGAACGTCCTGCCCCGAGCACAGGCCGGGCGCAACTGACGACTCCACTCCCACCAATGCCTCCATAACCGCATCGACTTCTCCCAAAAAGTTCCGTCCCGGCCACACTTGACATCGCAGATGTATCATGCTAATGATACATTCATGGACAAGATACACGACATCACGAGACGAATCGAGCGGATCAAAGCCGAACTTGCGGCCCTCGGCGACATGCGTCCGGGATCGCTCTCAGTGCAGAGCAGGAGTTGGGGTGGAGAGTACGCCCAGCTGAGCTACACGCACCGGGGCAAGGGGCACACCGAGTACGTGCGCAAAGAAAAGAGGGACGAGGTGGAGCGGCAGGTGGAGAGCTACCGGCGCTTCCGCGAACTCACAAAGGAATGGGTGGACTTGGCAATTGAGGTGTGTAAGCTGAGGGCAGGAAACGGCTCAGACGGCTGAGAACTCGGTACTCTCAAGTTAAGATGTTTAAGAAGACTAAATTCTGGTCCCTGATCGAGCTTACCATCATCCTGACCGTGCTGTCGATCCTGTGTGCGATCCTGGCTCCGGTGATTGATCGCTTTGTCCGCAATGCGAAAGTCATTCGTTGCCGTGAAGACGTGCAGGCCATCGGCTGCTGCATCAACATGTTCATTGAAGACACTGCCAACAGTTTCTTCATGATTGATGCCAATAGTGGTGTCGCGATGAACGGTCCCCAGCGTGGCGATGGCGCCCCGTTCCAGGGATCAACCGGCATTGACAACTGCGTCGATATGCTGGTCTCGGATGGCGACATCCCGGAAAGCGGTCCGGATGCCGTAGTCTTGGGCGCTGAGTGGTCGACTCCGGTGGACCTCAATGAGACGGACTTCCTCGCCTACCACTTGATCACCAACAACCCCGGTGGTGCCGCCGTTAACTCCTACCGGACGCCGACTGATCTGGACAACGCTGGTACGTCACTGATGTTCGCTGAAACCGAAAGCAGCGGCTTCAACAGTGAGTTCGCCTGGCGCGGTCCGTACATGACTGCTCCGATCGATCCCGATCCCTGGGGCAACCGCTACGCCGTCAATGTTGGCTTCCTGGATCCCGTGGCCAACAGCGCGAATGCAACCGCCGCCACGATCAATGGGTACGAGGAAGACGTCGTCGTCCTCTCCGCCGGTCCGGATGAAGAAGTCGACACCGAGTGGGCCGTCGATGGTCTCACCCCCGGCGATGACGACATCCTGTACACACTGAGTGGCAACTCACGTCCGTAGTGTCATCCTTTTCGGTATGGGAGGGGGCGAGCAATCGCTCCCTCCCAGTTTTCGTATTTCTGGCTGAGACGTTTTTTCAGACTGAAAGAATGTGGGACCCCATCCCTTGAAGTGAGATTCCATCTTACTACATTAGGGACGGGTCGTGGTCATTCCAGAGTGGGATGACCGGCCGGAGAGGATGGGGAAAGATGGCAGAACAAGAGCGCAACAAACGGTCACAGGTGTCACGCCGCCGCTGGCTGACGCTTGTTGAAATGACCATCATTTTGAGCGTGATTGCCATCTTAACCGCCGTACTGGTTCCTACTGTTATGTCGCACATTACCCAAAGCCGAATCCTGCGGGCTCGGCAAGATGTGCGGACGTTGAGTGATGCTATCACCCGGTTCTACCAAGACACCGGTTTTGTGCCGAAGACGACCGATTCCGTGAATGGTGTCAAAGGCACGAATGGAGTGGATCTTCTGGTTTCTGCCGGACGAGCCCCAGCCCTTCCCGACAACTCTTCCGAGATGCGGGTGTGGGCCCAGGGAAAAGCCGATTTTTTCGGCAACCACTTGGTGAATAATGTCCCAGGGTACACATTGAAGTCGCGCGAGGACGTTCTGGGGTGGAATGGTCCTTATCTCGCCACGACACCTGAAGCGGATCCGTGGGGTAATCGGTATATGGTGAACGTCGTTCACCTGAATCCGTCCCCGGGAGTCGTGGACAACGGTGAGATAAAGCGAGCGGTTTTTGTTGTGAGCGCTGGCCCAGACGGGGTCATCGAGACTCCTTTTGACCAACCGGTGACTGATGTCAGTATCGAAGGAGATGACATCGTCCATCGCATGCAGTAGGCGGCAATGCAAGCGGACACTGTGGTGATCGAAGCCAATGGCTTATGCAAGCGTTACGGGAAGAAGCTGGCAGTAGACGCTGTCAGCTTCTTCGTTAACAAGGGCGAAGTGGTAGGCCTTATCGGTCCGAATGGGGCCGGGAAGTCGACCACGATACGGATGCTGACCGGCTTTCTTCCTCCGAGCTCCGGCACGGTTGAGGTAGCCGGTTTTGACGTTTCGCGCTTCCCGATCGAGGTGAAGAAGCGAATCGGGTACCTTCCGGAAATGCCCCCCCTCTATCCCGAGATGACCGTCCGGGAGTTTCTCCATTTTGCTGCGGGCATCAAGCTGGTGCCGCGTTCGGCACGGCGCGAGTGCGTGGAACGGGCGATCGAACGGTGCGGGCTGAAGGAGATGGCACCCCGGCGGATTGAGCATCTGAGTAAGGGGTATCGTCAGCGGGTCGGGCTCGCCCAGGCGATTGTCCACGGGCCTGAGCTGGTCATTCTGGACGAGCCGACCGCCGGTCTCGACCCCCAGCAGGTCATTGAGGTCCGTAATCTGGTCGGTGAGTTGAGCGAACGGATGACCGTTCTGATCAGCAGTCACATCCTGAGCGAAATCGACACCATCTGTTCGCGGGTCGTCGTCATCGGGCGTGGACAGTTGCTGGCCGTAGAACGGACCGATGCACTGAAGGCGCGCCTGGAATCCCGGGGTCGAGTCGTGAGCGTCAGATTCGGTGGGGAACTCGATGCGGTAACAGCGTCCATCGAGACCTGTCCCTGGTACGCCAACGCGAGAGACCTCCGCCGGGAGGAGGATGACCGAGGGGAATTCTGCGCCTTCAATGTCACATGGAGCGAGGACGAACCTGACCCGCGCAATGCTGTTGCGGGGGCTATCATTGAAGCTGGGGGCAATCTGGACTCCATCCAGGAAGCACGTGTCTCGCTCGAGGATGCCTTCCTCGCTCTGACCAAGGAGGAGGACTCGTGAAACAGACTTGGCGTATCTGCAAACGCGCGTTGGGCACGCTTTTCCGCTCGCCACTTGCCTATGTCGTTCTCACACTTTTCATGCTGAGCACCGGCTTTTTCTTTTACCACATTGTGCTGGAGCGGACGATCAGCCTGAGTGCGATGCGCGGCGGACAGGGCAGCGCCCCGGCGGCCGTGTGCCGGGAGTTCTGGCGCACCACCGGTTGGATCATGCTCTTCATCGTCCCGATCATCAGCATGGGGTCGCTCGCGGGGGAGAAAAGCAAAGGCACCATGGAGCTTCTTCTAACCAGTCCCCTGACATTCAGTAACCTGGTTTGGGGGTAGCCGTTCACGGGGGTGAGGTCAAGCCCGATTTCACGTTGTTGTGAAAGAAGCGCGACTTTCTTTCGGGAGACGGCTGGGATCTAACACACCTCGCCGTTATAGTGGCGGCCATGAACACAACCA
>Ga0209249_1001126_pt1 | contig 27490 bp, 23 predicted proteins | sample SaaInlV_200m_DNA_4_FD_184653 | JGI IMG/M metagenome (GOLD analysis project Ga0209249, IMG submission 184653) | Marine microbial communities from expanding oxygen minimum zones in the Saanich Inlet - SI037_S3LV_200m_DNA (SPAdes) (version 2) | ecosystem: Environmental > Aquatic > Marine >...
GCCAGCTGTCTAAAAAAGAGGAGCAGCCCAAATGTCATGATCAGGGCATAATCCATTGGTTTTTCCATTTCCTGGGTATGAATCGGACTTAACAGCAATTTTTCAACAATAGCACCCAGTAAAAAAGTAACGATCATGGCCGACGGCACTGAAAAATAAAATGGAAATCCCAGCATCGTTGATGCATAGTAGGCCATATAGCCGCCAATCATGTAGAACTCGCCATGGGCAAAATTAATGATCCGCATGACACCGTTTAAAAGTGCCAGTCCAACGCCCATCAATGCATAAACTAAACCAATAGTTATACCGCGTATAAACAGTTCCAATAACATGTGCTAATCTCCAGAAACAAGGTTCAGGGGGAAGAAAAGTCTCCCCCCCCTGGACCTTTTGATCGGGTTAAATACTAAACGCTATGGATAAATTTGTTCTCGTTTATAACTTTTTCCTTCAACAGCAGTCAGCTTGTTAATGAACAACTGATGCCCCATCCACTGATTCCATACAGGTCCTGGGCCTTCTTTACGCTCAAAAGTTATCAACCCCGTTGTGCCTTCAAACTTTGTATCCTTTAATCCGGCAGCCACATCTTTGGGATCAGATGATTTGATCCGTTTCATGGTTTCAGCTAAAATCATTACCTCGTCATAGAGAAAAAGGGCAAAAACAGGCGGATCTACATCATATTTTGCTTTATAGGCCTTTTTAAATTTTTCACCCAGGGGAGACAGCTTGAGTTTATCTGATTCAAAGGTAGCATATGTTACTCCCACACCCTTCTCACCTAAGATTTCCTGAAACGCTGGATAGGTAGGCCAGTCCCAGCTGCAAAGGATCTGCATTTCAGGCGCAAGACCGATTTCCAGGGCTTGTTTCGGTATAAGGTTAGTGGCTTCATAAACGGCAGCGATCACCAGAAGCTCTGGTTTGGGAGATTTGGCTTTAAGCTGCAAAAGCTGGGGTTTGAGGTCGGTTGCTTCCTGGGGATAACCAATACTGTAAACGTTAAGTCCTTTAGCCTTTGCAATTTTTTCCAGGTAATTTGCAAAACCGCTTCCAAAGGCATTGGTTTCGTATAGAATGGCGATATTTTTATAATTTTTGTCAATATATGGCAACGCCAACTGCGCAATCTCAGCATTAAATGGCCCAACACGATATACATAATCTGAATGGCCTGCAGTTAAATCGTCGGTCCAGCTGTAGTGAAGCATCATGGGGACCTGCATTTGAGTGGCAACCTTTTCCTGGGCCACGGCAACTGAGCTGTGCCACAGGCCTACTACTGCTGAAATTTTTTCTTTGGCAATCATTCTTTTGAGTGCAATGACGCCTGCCGCGGGTTTACCCTCGTCATCTGCAGTGACAACCTCAAGCTTTTTACCAAGAACACCACCCTGGGCATTAATTTGTTCAACAGCCAGTTCAACTGTCTGTACGTTGATTTTTCCGGATCTGAAATCACCAGTTGACATGGGTGTCACCACACCCAGTTTGATGGTATCAGCGGCCATCGCGCCCAAGGGGAGTAAAAACACGGTTAGAATAAAAATAAGAGTGGTTAGTAAGATTGACTTCTTCATGGTACCTCCTTTAAAGATTAAAATTTTTGTTAAACACCTAAATAATTTTTTTTGATATGCTTATTCCCCAGCAATTCTTTACTGGCTCCCTGCATGGAAATCTTTCCGTTTTCAAGCAGGTAACCACGCTGGCTGATTTTAAGGGCATGAAAAATATTTTGTTCCGTCAATAAAATAGTAGTTTTTTCTTCCCGGTTGATCCGTACAAGGGCATTTAAGATATCGTTAATAACAATGGGGGCAAGTCCAAGGGAAGGCTCATCTAAAAGGAGCATTTTGGGATTGCACATAAGCCCGCGCCCGACTGCCACCATCTGTCTCTGCCCGCCGCTTAAGGTCTCAGCCTGCTGGTTTTTGCGGTCAGATAGAACGGGGAACAGATCAAAAACAAACTCCATCTGTCTTTTAATATTCTTCCGCGCGGATTTGGGATACGCCCCCATTAAGAGATTCTCTTTCACACTCATCTGGCCAAAGAGCCATCCTTCTTCCGGAATCAGGGCAAGGCCAAGAGAGGCAATATTAAAGGGCTCAAGGCCGTGAATAGGTCGATCTGCAAAAGATATGCTCCCTTGTTTTGGCGCCAGCATGCCGGCAATAGTTTGTAATAAGGTTGATTTACCTGCCCCGTTGGGACCCAGTATACAGACAAATTCTTCAGCCTGAATTTCCAGTGATACTGAGTAAAGCGCCTGGAGACCATCATAAAAAACATTTACGTTTTCAATTTTTAACATAACACTGCCTATTTTCCCTGAAATTTATATTCTTCGCCAAGATAGGCTTCTATCACCTGATCGTTATTTGCAATATCAGCCGGACTTCCTTCTGCGATGAGTGCTCCCTGGTGCAGGCAAAAAATATGATGGGCTGTTTCCATTATTGCACTCATTACATGTTCAACCCAAAGGATGGTAACCTTGAATTCTGAATGAATCCGTTTCAGAATTGTCATCATGTCTTTAGTTTCACTGGGATTCAGCCCGGCAATGGTTTCATCCAGCAGCAATAATCTTGGATTTACCGACAAGGCCCGGGATAATTCCAAAAGGCGTCTTTCCTGAAATGTCAGGGTCTTGGCCAGGCGGTCACGTTTCTCCCATAAACCAGCCAGATCAAGCAGTCCTCTAAAATCTGTTTCACTGGATTTAGCGCAGACCTGAAGGTTTTGAAAAACAGTCATATTCATAAAGGGCCGGGGAATCTGATAGGTACGTCCAATACCGGCACGGCAGATTTGATGGGGCCGCAGCCCGGATATGGGCTTCCCTTGAAAGACAATATTTCCTCCAGTGGGTTTATAAACACCTGTAATACAATTGATAAGAGTTGTCTTTCCGGCACCGTTAGGCCCAATCAAAGCTACAATCTGATGTTCAAAAATATCAAGGGAGATATTCTTGAAAACATCCAGACCTCCAAAGGCCATAGAGAGATTTTCAGCCTGAAGCAGTGAGGTTTGTTGCGGGTTGTCGGTCATGGTAAGGTCTCCCAAAAAAAATAACGTATGTAATATATCAGATACAATAACAATAAGATTTATCCAGTGTCAAGTAAAAAATAATAATACCGGCATATTGATTTAAAACCCCTAATAAAAACATTATGAATAGCTATAATATTAATATATTCAATAAGTTGTATCTTAGTGCTGTATCGGTAAGAATGAGGGATTTTCTATGAAAATACTAAATAAATACTTGACAATATTTTTATGTATGTAATATATTAGTAGTAAATTGGCTATCAAGCGATCAATTAAGTTAAATTCAACCGCTATTAAAAATAAGGATTATTGATGCCAAAGCTTGCAACCATAAAGCAACCCGAGTCCCTTGCCAGGATGGCCTATGAAGCCATCCGACAGTCTATTCTTTCCGGTCAGTGGCAGATCGGTGAGTTATACAATGAAAAGGCCATAGCAGCTGATCTGGGCATTTCCCGGACACCGGTCAGAGAAGCGCTTCTGGAACTTGCCTCCCAGGATCTCATTATTTTTATGCCCCGAAGGGGATTGATGCTGAACCGTTTCAACCTGCGTGATGTGGATGAAATATTTGAATTGAGGAAGGCCATTGAACAGGCATCCGTTGAAAAAATTGCCAATACTTCCCCTCTGCCCGACCTGCTTGCCATTGAAGAATCCCTGCTGGAGCAGCGCAAAGCAGTGAACCAAAAAGATTATATGGCTTTTATTGAGGCAGACAGGAAATTTCATACCAGTTTCACTACATTGACAAACAATAGCCGCATGATTTCAATCGTGGAAAATATAAGGGACATGATCCAGGTGATGGGCATAAAAGCCCTGAGTCTTGAAGGCCGTGCAGTAAAGGTGATTGAAGAACACCAGGCAATTTTTAAAGCAGTAAAAGAAGGCCATGTCAAAAAAGCCCGCAACTTCATGGCGTATCATCTTGATCAAAGCATGGAAGCGGTTAAGGAATCAGAACTATGAATAATAAAGGAGCAAAACATGCGAATCAGGCCATTTGATTTTAAAGCGGCGGTTAGTTTGCAAGATGCTTTAATTCAACTTGATCAATCAGGCCCCGATGCCAAGGTGCTTGCCGGAGGGACCGATCTTGTCTTAAATATGAAAAAAAAGAAGATTCTTCCTTCCACAGTCATCAGCCTCCATTCTATTAAAAATTTAGAATATGTTGAAGAAAAAAACGGCATGATCCATATCGGAGCCATGGCCAAACACGCAGATCTTGCAATAAATCCCATTCTTGAAAAAGAGGTGTCAATTCTCTGCCAGGCAGTGGGGTTGATTGGATCATGGCAGGTTCGCAACATTGGTACCATTGGCGGAAATCTCTGCAATGCTTCTCCGGCTGCAGATTCTGCACCGCCCCTTCTGGCCCTGGATGCCTCAGTGGTCATTGCCACCCTTAAGGGAGACAAAATCATTCCAATTACTTCATTTTTTTGCGGCCCGGCCCAAACCATTATAAAATCAAACGAAATCCTGAAGGAAATTCTTATCAAAAAGCCGGTCAATCCATCTGCTGGATGTTATCTTAAACTCAGGAGGCGAAAAGCTGTCGATATTTCATTGGCCGGTGTTGCCTTTCAGGCTGAAACCGATCCCACAGGCAAGAGGATAGGCCAGGTAAAAATCGCCCTGGGCGGAGTTGCTCCCACTCCTATCCGGGTTCCCGATGCTGAGACCTGTCTTACGGGGCTTTGTATTGACGATGCATTTGAAAAAATTGCCCTGTGTGCGCAAAAAGCTGCCAGGGCCTCAAAACCCATCGATGACGTCCGTGCTACAGCAGATTACAAAAGCACAATTGTCAATGTTTTTGTTCAGCGGTGTGCTCAACACGTTTTAACAACATTAAAAAATCAAAGAGGGAAATCATGAAGCATGTACGGATTCATCTTGTTGTTAATGGGGAAGATTATTCGCTTTTTATTACACCCAATAGAGTGTTGTTGGATGTGCTTCGGGAAGATTTGGAGTTGACTGGAACAAAGGAAGGGTGCGGACTTGGAAAATGCGGCGCCTGCACGGTATTGCTGGATGGCCGTCCTGTCCACGCATGTCTGACCCTGGCCCTCCAGGCCGATGGGTGCCAAATAACCACCATTGAAGGAATAGGTGAAAAAGAAGTGCATCCGCTCCAGGAAGCCTTTATAGATAAAGGTGCCATTCAATGCGGATTCTGTACACCGGGAATGATTAACACGGCCAAGGCTTTATTGGATGCAAACGCCAACCCCAGTGAGGATGAAATCAAGCAGGCCATTGCCGGGAATCTTTGTCGCTGTACAGGCTATAACAAAATTGTTGACGCCATCCATTCCTGCGGCTGCCAGTCTGAAAAAGAAAAGGGAGAAGTAAGATGAGCCAATTAGACATTGTTGGAAAATCTTTTCCCCAGATAGCGGCACGGGAAAAAGCCACGGGTGAGACCAAATTTGTTACGGACCTTGTGCTCCCGAGAATGCTCTGTGGGCAGGTGCTCAGAAGCCCTTACCCCCATGCAAAAATTATTTCCATTGATACGGCCAAGGCTGCTGCACTGCCAGGTGTAAAAGCAGTTGTAACCTTTCAGGATACACCCAAAATCAAATTTGGGCCAAGGTCAGAGGACTGGACTATTTTTGCTTCTGATAAAACACGATTCCACGGTGATGAGGTAGCAGCAGTTGCTGCTGTTGATGCAGATATTGCAGAACAAGCTTTGGAACTGATTCGGGTAGAATACAAAGAACTCCCTTACATCATAAGCCCGTTGGATGCCATGAAGCAAGGAGCGCCGTTGGTACATGAGGATAAGCCCGGCAATATAGGGGCTGAATTTAAAGTTGAGGCAGGCGATGTTGATCGGGCGATGGATGATTCCTATGTGGTGTATGAAGATCATTTTTACACCAATCAGGTCTATCAGGCTTACATGGAACCTATGTCAGCCCTGGCAGATGTGGATCTGTCCGGTCGAGTGAGCATTTGGACGGGAACCCAGATTCCGAACATGATGCGTATGACCTATGCCAAAGCGCTGGGTATGTCTCCGGATAGCCTGCGTATTGTTGTTCCTGAGTATGGAGGCGCTTTTGGGGGTAAAATGGAAAATAACATCCATTTGATAGCAGCGGTATTGGCTCAAAAATCCGGTCGGCCGGTTAAGCTTGTGAACACACGCCATGATGATTTCCTCGCAGGCAATCCGCGGGTCCCCATGCATTTTGATATTAAAATAGGTGCTACACAGGATGGTATTTTAACTGCAAAAGATGTTAAAGTCGTCGGTGCAGCAGGTGCCCGCCTGGTTTATTCCCAGGTGATCGTTGCCACAGCCTGCTATCGGGTAGATTCCCTTTACCGGTTGAAAAATGTCCGTGCAAAAGGATACACTGTCTATACCAATTCGGTTCCCACAGCATGTTTCAGGGGGTTTGGAAACTCGCAGTCCACATTTGTTCTGGAGTCTGCCCTGGATGAATTGGCTATCCAACTAAAAATTGATCCGGCTGAACTACGGATTAAAAATGGAATGGGCTCCAATGAAACCAGTGTTCACGGCTGGAAAATAGGGAGTTCCGGATTGCGGGAATGTGTTACCAAGGCAAGCAAGGCTGCCAATTGGTCTCAGAAGAAAAATAATAAAACCCCTTTTAAAGGCATTGGTTTGGCCTGCTGTAACCATGTATCCGGTAACCGTCCTTTTGCAAGAGAGTTTGACGGCGGGTCCGGGATCGTACGTGTTGGTAAGGACGGCCGTATAACAGTTTTTCATGGCGAGTCAGATATGGGACAGGGGCAGAACACGACTTTTGCTCAAATTGTGGCGGAACGGCTGGGGGTTACCATGGACATGGTGAATGTAGCCCAGGTGGATACGGATATTTCACCCTTTGGCCTGGGCTCCTTTGCCACAAGGGGAACATTGATGGGTGGCAACGGGGTATTGGCAGCAGCAAAAGATGCCTATGATCAGATGGCGGATATTGCCGCTGACATGTTGAACACTAAAGCCGCTGATGTTGCGTGCCGAAAAGCAATGTTTTTTTCTAAATCATCTTCTGAAACCAAAATTTCTTTTCAGGATATTGCTTCCGAGGCCACAATCAGACACCATGGTGCCCCCATAGTGGGGACAGGTTTTTACAAGCCCCCGACCGAGCTGCCTGATCCGGATACCAAAAAGGGAAATATCTCACCGGCCTATCCCTTTGGATGTCAAATTGCAGAGGTTGAAGTTGATCCGGATACGGGCCAGGTCTCTGTCACAAATTTTGTTGCAGCCCATGATGTGGGACGTGCCATAAACCCAATGGCCACCGTAGGGCAGATTCAAGGCGGGATTGCTCAAGGACTGGGGTGGACCTTGATGGAGAACATGGCCTATGAAGACGGTAAAATGATCAATGCCGATTTTGTAGACTATATTGTTCCCAGCTGTTTTGATATCCCGGACATCAAGGCAATTTTGGTTGAACCTATCGAACCCAACGGTCCTTATGGTGCAAAAGGGATTGGTGAACCTGCCCTTAATCCGACCATGGCCGCTATAACAAATGCCATCTATGACGCAACAGGAGTGAGGATAAAGGAACTGCCGGTGAATCCACAAAAATTATTGGCCCAGATACAAAAACTGGGGAAGCATGTAAAAGAGTGATTCACTAAAATATCTTCCAGGCATTATCAAAAAAAACAAAAACTTGACATAGATCAATGATATCAGCCTTTTTTTTTGTCATGGTGGCTTTTAAAGAGACACCTTTTAAAGGGAATCTTATAATTTTAAATAGGAGATCTGCCATGAAAAAGAAAAGCGTATCAAGAAGAAATTTCATAAAAACGGGTACAATGAGTCTTGCTGCATCAACCCTTCTGCCTTCCATATTCTCAGGTAAGAAAGCCTTTGCCGCCACCCAAAAAAAAGAAAACCCAATGTTCTGCTACCAGTGTGAACAGACCATGGGTGGCAAAGGATGTACCAGGATCGGTGTCTGCGGAAAAACGCCTGAAGTTGCAGCGCTTCAGGATTTTTTAATCCATACCCTTAAAGGGCTTTCCATTGCAGCTGTTGCCGGTCGAAAGGTGAATATCAGTGATTCGGAAACCAATCAGTTTACCTGCATGGCCATGTTTTCCACCCTGACCAATGTAGAATTTGATCCATATCGGTTTGAAGATCTCCTCCAGCAATCAGTCTCTTTGAGGGACAAGATGATCAAAAGGGTGAAAGCTGCCGGTGGTACAATTTCATCAGACAGTGACAGCCTGACCCTGAAACTCAAACCCTCCCTGGAAGGTATGGTAAAACAGGGAAAACAATACGGGCTAATGTCAGTTCCTGATATTGATCCTGATTTGAGGTCTCTCCAGCATATGCTCCTATTCGGTATCAAAGGTATGGCAGCTTATACTGATCATGCAGCAGAGCACGGTCAGGAAGATGAAGGCAATTATGAATTTGTCCACCGGGGTCTTGCCTCCCTTGAAGATAAAAGCCTGGATACAAATGCATATCTTGGACTGGTCCTTGAATGCGGTGAGAAAAACCTTCGCGCCATGGAGCTTCTAAGCCTCGGTAATAGCCATGCATTTGGTGATCCCGTCCCCACAAAGGTTCCCCTTGGTGTTAAAAAGGGAAAAGCGATTCTGGTTTCCGGACATGATTTTAATGACCTGGAAGCAGTCCTGAAAGCCAGTGCAGGCAAAGGGATTTATGTTTACACCCATGGTGAAATGCTTCCGGCACACGGATATCCAAAATTAAAAGAGCGGTTCCCCCATTTTTATGGCAATTATGGTACAGCATGGCAGAACCAGAAAAAAGAATTTGCCAATTTCCCGGGTTCCATCCTCATGACTTCCAATTGTATTCAGAAACCTAAAGTATCCTATAAGAAAAATATTTTTACCTCGGGTACGGTTGGAATGCCCGGTTTGACACATTTGAATAAGAACAACCTTGGGCCATTGATTGAAAGAGCCCTGGAACTTCCCGGCTATGCCGAAGACAAAAAAGATATGGAAATTCTGGTTGGATTTGGACACAAGGCTGTTCTCGGTGTGGCCGACAAAATTGTCAGCGGCGTCAAAGACGGTTCCATTGGCCATTTCTTCCTGGTCGGCGGCTGCGATGGTGTTAAAAAAGCCAGAAACTATTATACGGAGTTTGTTGAAAAAACACCGGATAACAGTATTGTCCTCACCCTGGCCTGCGGTAAATACAAGTTTTTTAAGCACCAGCTTGGTGATATTAACGGTATTCCAAGACTTCTGGATGTAGGCCAGTGCAATGATGCCCATTCAGCCGTACAGATCGCCGTGGCACTGACCAAGGCCTTTGATACTGATGTCAATGGGCTGCCCCTGTCCTTTATCATCTCCTGGTATGAGCAAAAAGCGGTTGCCATTCTTTACAGTCTGCTCAAACTTGGTATTAAGGACGTCCATCTGGGACCATCCCTGCCGGCCTTTGTTACGCCGAATATATTGAACGTACTGGTTAAAAATTATAATTTAACTCCCATTGGAACACCTGAAGGTGATCTGAAAAAAATTCTGGGATAGTCTTCTATAAAAAATACCCATATAGCCTGGGGTGGTTCTTTCAAGCAAAGAATCACTCCGGGTTTTATTTTGTTAAGCATTCAGCCAAAATGCCAACATTAGCAAAATCGCTAAATAGAGATTTGTCCAGAGAATTAATGATTCCCTAATGGTGTTATTTTGTTAACACTTGCTTGTATCCATCTGGCATTCAGATTCTTTCTGTTTTTCAGACAGCCGCAGCTTTCTTCTTGCAATGGCCTGTGTATTCCTTCTAAATTCCTCTTTTGTCACGGGTTTTAAGGGAGGAACTCTCACTGGTTTTTTGTCTTCCCCCAGGGCAACAAAGGTCAGGTATGCAGATGCAAGATGTGTCTTGACCCCGGTCATCAAATCTTCAGTTTCAATCCGTGCCCCGATTTCCATGGAAGTTTTACCCGTCCAGTTGATACCTGCTTTTATCGTTAAAAGGTTGCCGATAAATGCAGGTTTATAAAAATCCAGCCGGTCTATTGAAGCAGTTACACAGATTTTTCTGGTATGTCTTACCGCAGTGACACCGGCGGCATTGTCAATTTCCTTCATGATAACGCCGCCGTGGACAATCCCTGCTGCGTTGGCATCCCCGGGCAGCATGATCCTGGAGATAATCACTATGGAATCCTGTGTATATTTTTGGGTATTCATTGAATCCGCCTTTGCAGTCTTTTACAAGGCTGCTGCTAAAAGTCTTTACAGCCTGCCATTTAAAAAGGGCATAAGGCCTGCAATATTAAATCATGGAATTTATAAAATAGATGGATTGATCTTGTCAATGCCATGAAAAATTAAGAAAAAAGAAGAGAGATAAAAAAAAAGTTTTCCATGTCAGGCCTGAGTCGGGAATTCTTTCAACAAATTTTTAATATGAACTTGCCAGGGGTCTGCGGGACTGATACACAAGAAGATCTTATATTTATCGTTTTATGCTGGTTTTACCGGGCTGGGTAAGACACTGAATTAGATGTTTCCTAATTTTTTTACCAGGAGAAGGTTATGGACCTGAAAAATCAGGCGTTAACGAGCAAAACAAAATTACATTATAGCTGGGTCATTGTTTTTACAGGCGTGGTTGTTCTTTTCTCATGCCTTGGTCTGGGTCGTTTTTCTCTGGGGATGCTGCTTCCGTCAATGGGGATCTCACTTAGCTTGAATTATTCTCAAATGGGTTTAATCGGAACAGGTAACTTTGTGGGATACATGATTTCCGTGATACTGGCCGGTATAATTGCAAGAGCCATTGGCGCACGCTGGACCATTTCTTTTGGTCTTGTCCTGGTAGGCGTATCCATGATCTTGATCGGCCGGGCAATGACTTTTATTGAAGTGATGGCCCTTTATATTGCAACAGGCATTGGTACGGGGTTAGCAAATGTACCCATGATGGGTCTTGTCTCCCACTGGTTTTCAAAAACCACAAGGGGGCGTGCTGCAGGGACAATGTTGTCGGGAAACGGGCTGGCAATTGTTTTTACAGGTTTGTTTGTACCATGGATTAATGCGGGCCAGGGTGCAGAGGGCTGGCGTACTGCCTGGCTGACCATAGGTATTATATCCCTTGTCATAGCTTTCATTGCTGCAATGCTTCTGAGAAATGACCCTGAAGGAAAAGGCCTGGCTCCTTTGGGAGAAACAAACCAGGACCCTGAGTCTACCTCTGATAAAAAGCCCCATGGGAAAAAACAATCCAATAAATGGGCCATGGTACATTTGGGCTTCATTTACAGTCTTTTCGGGGCCACCTATGTAGTCTATGCCACTTTTATTGTCACAGCCATGGTCAATGAGAGGGGTTTTGGTGAAGGCTCAGCAGGAACGTTCTGGGCTGTTGTTGGAGGGCTTTCTTTATTTTCAGGCCCTTTGTTCGGGTGGCTGTCCGACAAACTGGGCAGAAAAATGGGCATGATGGTGGTCTATTCATTGTTCACAATTGCTTATGTCCTTGTGGCAGCCAATCTACCTGATTTGTTTTTATATGCTTCCATTGGGATTTTTGGCCTGGCTGTGTGGAGTATCCCGACTATCATGGCAGCCGCTGTAGGAGATTACATGGGCCCGGCCCAGGCAGTAAAGGCCTTTGGTTTTATAACCCTGTTCTTTGGAGTCGGACAGATCACGGGGCCTGCTGTGGCAGGCTTTCTGGCAGACATAACAGGAACTTTCAGTATGGCTTTCTGGTTGTGTGCAATTCTGACTTCAGGTGCAGTGGTTTTAACTTATTTTTTGAAAAAACCAGCCTGTGATTAATTTTATAAATTAATGTTTATTCCCAAATCTTTTCTGCTTAAACCCATTGAGATTCCAAGAATTTGAGTAAAAAGGACGGGAATGATATTGAATTTTTTCAAGTTTTGTTCCATGTCCATGACATTGTATTGTATCTGGCAATGGGTACAGGCGTTGCATATATAGGCAGCTCCTGTTTCAGAAGCGGCTTTTAATTTTGACTCAAGTATTTTCAGGGACAGTTTTTTATTAGTCTCATAAATGGGATTTCCGCAGCACTCAGTGCTTTTTGACCACTCAACTATTTTAAATCCTGTGATATTTACCAAAGCTTCAAATATCCTGGGCGCATGGGGGTCATCAAATCCTGTGACTGAAAAAGGCCTTAAAGCGTGGCATCCATATTGAACAGCTATTTTTTTATTTGAAAATGGTCTTGTTATCTTTTGTTTTAATTCCCGAAGACCAAGATCATCATGCAAAAAGGAAAGCAAATGTTTGATCTGTGTTTCTCCTGTCCATGCAAGGCCTTCTTTTTTCAGGATGGCATCAATTTTGATCCTCAGATCTATATGATTATTCCAAAAGTAGATGGCATGTTTAAACTGACCAAAACAGCATTTGCAGGGTGTAATGATATCAAGACCGTTCTTTTGGGCAAGGGCAAGATTGCGAATGGAAGACAATACGGAGATTTCAAGACTTTTGCTTCTTGAAGGGTATCCACAGCAGTTAAACGGCAGGTCTATAAGATCTACCCCCAGTTTTTTCATTATGGCTTTAAAAGAACGCCCGTATTCTTCAAGTTCAAAAGGAATTTTACATCCCGGGAAATAAGCAAACTTCATTTAATCAGCCTTTTTGTTTGTAAAATTTTCAATTTTCATTGCGTCTGCCCGTAAATTTCCATTATTTCTCAATTCCAGCATGATGTCTGCAACTCTTATCCCCTGGGGGCAGTTTTCCTGGCATGAAAAGCAGGTCAGGCAATTCCAAACCATACAGGTTCCCGCTGCCAGGTGTTTGTTGCCCAGACGCAACAAATTTAAAACCTGGTGAGGGGTAAAGTCATTGCCGACAAGATCATATTCAACAATTGGGCATACATTTGAGCAAATGGTACATTGAATACAATTTTCAAAAGAATCCACATTGTCTGCAAGGTTTGTGGTCACCTTCCGTGATGACGGAATCTTTTCTTTTTCAGGCGCAAGCCCTGTCCATTCTTTCAGGGATTTGCTGTCAATATAGGTGTAATTATTCTGAAAACCCTTTAAGGCGAGTTTTTGTTCCAGAACTACCCATAAATTTTGAAGGTCAATTCCGGATGGGCATATATCAGTACATTTGTGGCAACAGGTACAATCTTCATTGCCCGATTGAAGCAGGAATAATGCGGCAGGTTCAAAAGGTGAATGATGCATGAGCTGTTTAAAAGCCTCTATTTTTGAATGGGGCAGGGTGTGGATATTTTTAGTGACCAGATAATTGGGCAGGACACTGCAAACATCCGAGCAAAATCCGCAGTTTGTACAGGCGTACAGGGTTGCTGTGTTTATATATCCCTTTTTTAAAGACAGCAGCTCTTTTTTAAAATTTTTTTCTAAACTTGCAAAGGGTATTAGAAAGATGTGAAAAAGCCTTGAAAAGGGCAGGGTCACAAGAATCAGAAGAGACAGAAAATAATGAATATAATATACGAAATTGTCAGCCCGGTAACGGTTCAGCCAAACACTGGTTTTTTTCAGCGCCCGGGATATGCTATTGGACATAAAAGCTGATTTTACAGGAGAGTGGCAGGCAATGCAGTACTCTTCATTTAGATCTTTTCCCAGTGCCAGTTTTTCTTTGGTGATGATCAAGGTATCATCAAAGACTACATTATAATGTTTTTCCCAGTAAATTTTTAGATCTTCAAGGTCCGTGTCGTCTTCCAGGTTTGAATATTCTTCCACCATTTCCATAAAGACGGGCTCGGAAATTATTTTAACTGCTTCAAGTAGAAAACCCGATAATATCAACAAAAGGATAAGCAGGATTGAAACAAGGCCTTTTAAATGAATTTTTCTTTTATAAAGCACTTTGAAAAGAGTCACTCGTCGATACAGGAAACCCAGGCAGCCGGCCAGGACAAACCCACCGGCCAGATTCCTTAAAAATTGAAACGGATCAACAGTAGGCTGATAATATTGGAAAAAGTAAAACGAGGTAACATCATCCAAAGCATGGATAAGCACAAGATATATAAATCCTGAGGCCACCAGAAAATGAATCATCCATCTGATTTTTCCGGCGCTGAAAAGTTTTGTCTGTAAAAAGGTATTGAGAAAAAAGGGGATAATATTTAAACCGTTGGCAAGCCATTTTCTATTTTCAAAGGTTTTGTTTTTCCTGGTAAAGGAAAATAATTGATAAAGAAAACCAATAATGGATAAACTTATGGCAATTTGAAGTGCAGTCTGGATCATTAGTTGCTCATTATCTTGATTTTTTTATAAAAACTGTTAACTGCTGTATAGGCAGATACACAGGAAACACCCGCTCCTGACTTAAGCCTGGCCCAGTCATTATGGGCTAAAATGGAACCTGCGGCATATAAGTTTTCAAAGACTGGTTTACCTTTTTTGTCCAAAGGCCTGAAAGTATCATCGGTTTCAAGTCCTGATTGATTTATCCCATGTCCTTTGGAATCAAAAAAATCCAATTGATGCCATTGACTCCTGGTGTCCGGCTGAAAAACCGATAAATTAAAAACAGTTTCAAGAACCATATTTCTCTTTGCAAAAAGTCCTCCTCCGGGAAATCTTCCCGAAGCGAGAATGACGCACCTGGCTTTTATTCTGGTTTTTAAATTATCATTTACCGCCTGTAATATAAAATGGTCTCCTTTCATGGATTGAAAAGCAACTTTAGCATTGCTTAAAAATGTGGCATTAAGATTTGATAATTTTTTTTCAAACGCGTTTTTCAAACGCAGGCCTGGAATTGAAGGCGGCATTCCCGGTATTTCAAAAACCGCCATACCAATCTTTTTTTCAAGGGTTTTTACGATATCAAAGCTATTATGAATTCCGCATAAGGCTGGCAGACCGACAATTTGTGTTTTTGATGAAAAATGAAGAATTTTATCTGACAGTTCCTGGATGAATTCTTTGCTTTCAAATGATTTAGCCAGATGAACAGGATTTAAGCCGTTTTTATTTCCAGGAAGATCAATACTCAATGTATAGGTTTTCCCCTTCCTTTTTTGTAGGCCTGAGGCTGCCTGTTTGGCAGAAAATCCTCTTAATCCTTTAAAATCGACGATTAAAAGATTTTTTTCCTGTCTTTGAAGATCACAACCGTTTGAAAAGGTTTCAGGCACCGCATATGTAGGCTTGAAAGTTCCCACGGAGGTTAGAATCTGTTTGTTTCCAGGACCTGACAAATGATAATTAAGTCCGGCAGAATTCAAAAAGTTCGTCAAAAACTGAATACTGTCACGGATCTGTTTTTGACTTATTTTTGAATAGGGGTGTTCTGGTTGATCAGATTGTAATTTTTTGATTCCGGAATAGGGGTCTTTTATTATTTTCCCCGAATCCATCGGATAAACCCCTAATAAATCCAATAATCCGCTTGCAAAAAAGAGAGCGGATGAATTTCCGGTTTGAATAGTATTCAACCCGAGGCAAGATGCACGGGCTGCAGCTATCATGCCGGTCAGACCGGCACCAATGACCAGAACATCACAATCAGTATTTTTTTGTATTTTCATTTATAGTACACTTCATTTTTTAATAAGTTCCAATCCAAATAACCCGGAATGAATCATTTCTTTCAGAGATGATTGAACAAGTGCCTGGTCCCACAGCAAAGATTGCTCACCCTTCCACCGTTCATTTAAAAAAAGTTTCAGATCATTAATGTCTGAATAATCATGGATGACATTATTGTCATACATGTGGGAAAAGATCCTTAAACTGCAGAAGGCTCCCTGACAGGGTCCTTTCCCTATCCTGCTTCTGAGTGCGATAGATTTCAGATCCGGCTTGCCACCGGCCTGTTTGATTGAATTTATGATCGTATCAATTGCTTTCTGAGGTACCATTTCACACTCGCACAAAATCGGGTCGCTGACAGTCTTTGATTTAAAGGGTTCATTTATCTGAACACCGGGTTCAGACCATTCACCGCTTTTTGAAGACGGAAGGGGAATTTCTTTTGTCAGGCATTTCGAAAATATTGAATGTTTCCAGGCAACCATATCAGATGTTTTCTCCGCCATGAGACGATAAGTGGATAACTTACCCCCCGTTATGGTGATAAAATTGTCAACCTTGTCATCTGTATGATCTTTCAGGGTAAATCCTCTGCTGACAGCTCTGTCATCTTCATCATTACCTGCACTGACAAGCGGTCTGGCCCCTGAATATGCCCTTATATACCTGCATGTTTTTATTTCAGGGACCATTTTTTCACCCTGGCTGATAATCTGATCAACCTCATTTATGGTTGGATAAATATTATCAGGAGATTCAACTCGAACCGAGGTTGTTCCAAGTATAGATACCACCCCGCCCGGAACCAGTATGTCTCCATCACTAGGTTTCCTTAATCGATTGATAACCCTTTTTGTCATCCTTTTACTGGTGACAAGAAGGGTGCCCTTGGAAAGGACCATCTTAATTGTGATGCCGGCCATGGCGGCAACCGTGCCGGCCCATGCTCCAGAGGCATTAACATAGGTGCGTGCCTTTATGTGAAAAGTTTCACCATTATTCTTGTTCATTACTGTGGCATATTCTATGGAGTTATCTTTAAGTCTGAATCCAATCACTTCACTGAAGCTCAGGTATTGACCGCCCCTTAAAACAGCATCGTTCATATTTTCTATGGAAAGCTTAAACGGATTTACTGAAGCATCATTGACTTGATATGCCGCTATCACATCATTTGATAAACCAGGCTCCATCTCTTTGGCAAGGGCCAGGTCAATTTTTTTACAATAAACTCCTGATTTTTTGCAATAACCTGGAAAATCGGCGATATATGTTTCATCATCACCTTTTACAGCAATAAAAAGGCCGCCTGTATCTTCAATACAATGTCCGGCATTTTTTTTCAGGATTTCCAGTTCATTTTTACATTCAATCGCAGCTTTTGGATCTGAATAAACATATCTGGCACCGCTGTGTAAAAGACCATGATTCCCCCCCGAGGCTCCGGCATTCAAATCGGATTTATCAATTAGAGTGCATTCCAGTCCGCGAAGAGAAAGATCTCTTGCGATTCCCGTTCCCGTGACCCCGCCACCGATAACCAATACTTGTGTTTCTATGGATTTGTTCATTAAGAAGACCTTTGTTGATATGTTCATAAAACAAATATCATGACCTTAAAGCTTCTGCAAGTGAAAAAAACGAATATCAAATGAAAGCATTATGTTGTTTAGAGGTCTTTATATAAAAATTTGCATAGATTTAAAAATTAATATATTTATATTTAAAGACCTATATTTAAATGATATCTTCATAAAGGAAGTTTGTTTGAATCCGGGGGTAAAATTATGTCAAAATATGTCGGTTCAATAGATCTTGGGACGACCAGTATCAGATTCATCCTTTTTGATAAACAAGGCAATATCTTTGGCTCTGCTCAAAAAGAGCACAGACAGATTTTTCCAAAACCAGGCTGGGTGGAACATGATCCTATTGAAATATGGGAAAATACATTTTCGGTTATAGCAGAGGTGATGGATAAAACCTGTGTCCCTTTTAAATTAATTGATTCAATTGGAATAACAAACCAAAGAGAGACCAGTGTTGTCTGGAATAAGAAAACAGGAAAACCATATTATAATGCCATTGTCTGGCAGTGTACAAGAACAGATGAGATCTGTAAGAATCTTGAAGCAGAGACAGGGGGGGCATTTTTTTCAAAAAAAACAGGTCTGCCCTTGGCAACCTATTTTTCAGGGCCAAAAGTAAAATGGGTGCTTGACAATATACTGGAATCAAAAAAAGATCTTTTTTCAGGCGATGTTCTTTTTGGAACAATTGAAACCTGGATTATATGGTGGCTGACCGGAGGGCCTGAAAAAGGATCACATATTACAGATGTTTCCAATGCCAGCCGGACCATGATGATGAATATCCATTCTCTTGAATGGGATAATGACCTTTTGGGAGCTCTTGGGATACCTATATCCATATTGCCGGAAATAAAGCCTTCCATAGATTCTAATACCTGGGGAAGAACACTGAAAGAAGGCCCTTTTAAAGGAGAAATACCTGTTTGCGGTGCGCTTGGTGATCAACAGGCAGCACTTTTCGGTCAAACCTGTTTTTCCAAAGGAGAGGCGAAAAATACCTATGGTACAGGGTGTTTTCTGCTGATGAATACGGGAAACACACCTGTTATATCCAGGCACGGTCTTCTAACTACCGTGGGATATCAGATCAATAATGAAAAAGCCGTATATTGCCTGGAAGGCTCAATTGCTATTGCAGGAGCTCTTGTGCAGTGGATGCGGGATAACCTGGGTATTATTAAATCTGCTGCAGAAATAGAAGATCTGGCAAAAACAGTGGATGATAATGGCGATGTTTATTTTGTACCTGCATTTTCCGGATTGTTTGCACCATACTGGCGATCAGATGCAAGAGGTATTATTGCAGGGCTTACAGGATTTGTAAATAAAGGTCACCTGGCAAGGGCTGCTATAGAAGCAAGCGCCTACCAGACCAGGGATATCATAACGGCAATGAAGAAAGATTCAATGGTGGATCTAACCCGGCTCAAGGTTGATGGTGGAATGGTATTGAACGAATTGCTCATGCAGTTTCAATCAGATATTCTCAATGTACCTATTATACGGCCGATAGTCATTGAAACAACTGCATTGGGGGCAGCTTATGCTGCAGGGCTTGCTACGGGATTCTGGAGTGATATAGAAGATTTGAAGAAAAACTGGTCAGAGGGGAAAACATGGCTTCCATCCATGGATAGAAAAATATGTGAAGACCTGTATTCAAGATGGGGAAAAGCCATTGAAAGATCTTTTGACTGGGTGTGACATTTATAGTTTGCGGCAGATTAATGATTAGGGTAAGTTTATCCGGAGGATTTTGTTCAAACACTAGTTAACAAGCGCGGATAATTAAAATATATGGAATATTCACGAAAAGCAGTAAGTAACAGGCATGAAAATATTATTTCATTGATAAATAAAAATGGATTTGCCACGGTTGAGGAAATGGCGAAACTTTATAATGTTACTCCACAAACCATCAGAAGGGATATTAATTTTCTTGATAATGAAGGATATGTTTCAAGGTATCATGGCGGTGCAGGGTCCTCTTCCAGTGTGGAAAATGTTGCATATACGCATAGAAAAGAACTCCTTCTTGAAGAAAAAAAGCTGATTGCCGGGAATGTAGCATCCATTATCCCGGACAAATCATCACTTTTTATCAATATCGGAACCACAACCGAGCATGTTGCTAATGCTCTGTGCAACCATAATAAGTTGAGAATCATAACCAATAATCTCAATGTTGCAGCTATTATGAGCAGAAAAGAGGAGTTTGAAGTCATTGTTGCGGGTGGAATTGTAAGAAGTAAAGACGGAGGTATCACAGGGGAATCAGCCGTTCAATTTATCAAACAGTTTAAAATGGATATTGGAATTATTGGAATAAGTGGAATAGACCTTGATGGGACATTGCTTGATTTTGATTTCAGGGAAGTTCATGTGGCAAGAACCATTATTGAAAATTCAAGAAAGGTTTTTCTTGTTGCAGATCATTCCAAGTTTGGCAGAAATGCAATGGTTAAGCTTGGAAGTATCAGAGAAATTGACACATTGATTACAGATAAAAAACCGCCAGAACAGCTGATGGAGGTTATTATAGAAAATGGCATCAAACTGATTACAGGTTAAAAGGAAGGTTTTAATCAAATATCCATCAGACAGGGCTTTGGAGATGATTTTTTTTAACGGGCTGAACAATTACAAAATAATAATGGTTTATAAAATTAAAGACAGGTTATGAAAAATATAGTTTTATTTATCCTTTTTTTATTTTTTCCCTGCATTGCATATGCACAATTTTATCATTGGGTTGAAAACGGAACCCATCATTTCAGCAATTACCAGGACAAGCCTATGCAAAAAGGCAAGAACACAAGTCCTGACAAAGTAAACAGCTTTTCTTTTAGGCTGCAAAAGACCGGTATAAAATTGATGGGCCCTGAATTAGCCCCCGGTAAAATTTTCCCTTCCGGGGAAACCCAAAAAAGGCTGGTTAAGAAAAGAGCAACCCTTAAGAGAAAAGTAAATCTTAAAAAAAAGGCGAATCTTAAAAGAAAAGTACAGGTTAGGGGAAAATTACCTGAATTGACCAATGCGGTTTTACAGAAGAAAACATCTGAACAGAAGAGAACAGGTGAAAAAGAGAAATTGCCTGAACAACAGAAAAAATATGAACTAAAACAAATAGTCGAACAAAGGAAACCTTCTGAGCAAAAGAATGTATCTATTGAGAAAAAATCACCTGAGCAAAGGAAAATACCTGTTAAGCCTGAAACATTGGTTAAAGAGAAAGTAGCTGACCCGGTAAACCCGGTTATTCCCGATGATCTCAGGGTTATATATCCTAAAGGCAAAAGGCTGCCCAAGGACGATAAGCTGGCCGCCTTCTGGCATAAAAAAGCAGCTGATCAGGGAGATGCTGCGGCTCAGTTTAATCTTGGGATTTTGTATTCCAAAGGCAAAGGGGTGCCAAGGGATGATAAAAAGGCGGCATACTGGTACAAAAAAGCTGCTGATCAGGGGAATGTCAGTGCTCAATTCAATCTTGGAATCATGCATTCTAAAGGCATGGGAGTGCCCCGGGATGAAAAACTGGCATCATACTGGTACAAAAAAGCACTTGAACACGGGAAAGCAGACTCTCAAGCAAATCTTGGATATATGTTTCTTAAAGGAAAAGGGGTGCCAAAAGACGATACACAGGCGGCATACTGGTATGAAAAGGCCGCTGAACAGGGAAATGCTGCGGCTCAGTTCAATCTCGGGCTTCTGTATTCCAAAGGCAAAGGGGTGCCAAAGGATGATAAAAAGGCGGCATACTGGTATTGGAAAGCTGCCAGACAGGATAATCTCAGCGCTCAGATTAATCTTGGGATTCTTTATTCTAAAGGCAAAGGGGTGCCAAAGGATGATAAAAAGGCCTTCTACTGGTACAAAAAAGCTGCTGAACAGGGTGATGCTGCAGCTCAATTCATTCTCGGGAGTATGTATTATAACGGTTCAGGTGTTACTAAAGATTATAAACTTGCCTATGTGTGGGGCAGCTTAGCCGCAGAACAAGGTCATGAACAGGCTATTAAGGACAGATATATTCTCCTTAAAAAATTATCACCTCAACAATTGGAAGAAGCCCGGGCCATAGAAGAAACAATCCGGCAACATATTAGTACTATAAAATAAATCTTTAAAGCCTGGATTTTAAAATATTTATTAAGACGTTTTTTCCCAGCATCTATAACACTGCCGCGACCAACGGCAACGGCAACGGCAACGACAACATGAATATTTTTCTCTTGATATATCCGAACTATTTCATCAATCATGTCGGGTGATGGCTCTGATGAGATGGAATAACAATATATTTTAGCAGAGTTGTTTTTAAGGGCATTCAAAAGCCATCTGTATTGACTGGTATCTTTAAAAGACCGACCTCCGGTTACCAATAGAAGATTTTTTCCAAAACTATTAATCAGTTCGGCAAGCAATTTTATAAGTAAAAATTTATTTACTTTATTGAATAACATGTACTATTGTGATTTTTATTGAGAAAGTCCCGGATATAAAATGTTTTCAAGTGGTTTTTTGATTTGGGAGTGTGGTGGATATGATAAATATTTTGCTCCCAAAGCTTAATCTCATATTTAAAAGAGGCTTCATATGATTCAAAAACCGACTTATGAAGAATTAGAAAAAAAAATTCAGAAGCTGGAACAATCTGATAAAAAGGCTCGGGAGAACGAAGAACGATATAAATTAGCGTTTCAAACAAGCCCTGATGCGATTAATATCAGCAGGGCTTCTGACGGAATGTTTATAAATGTCAACCATGGTTTTACCAAAATCATGGGATATAAGCAGGACGATGTCATAGGAAAAACTTCTCTTTCTTTAAATATGTGGGCAAACCCTGAAGACAGGAACCGCCTGATCAATAGTTTGGCAAAGACCGGCTATGTAGACAATATGGAGGCCCGGTTTATCTGCAAAGGTGGACGGATCGTGGTGGGTCTGTTATCCGCCCATCTAATGCAAATCAATGGCGAGGACTTCATTTTATCAATAATTCGCAATATTACCCAGTTCAAGAATGCCCAGGAGGCTTTGCAAAAGAGTGAGCAGCAACTTTCCACCCATCTTTTAAATACACCGATTGGAGCAATTTCATGGGACTTGAATTTCAAAACTATTGAGTGGAACCCTGCCGCTGAAAATATATTCGGCTATACTAAAGAAGAGGCATTGGGCAAACATATTGCAGATCTCATCCTTACTGAAGATAGCAAAGAAATTGTTGAGGACATTTTCCAGGATATATTATCGGAAAAAGGAGGCACCCACAGTATAAACGAGAATATAACTAAGAAAGGCAGGCGAATTATCTGTGATTGGTATAATACAGTCCTGCAGGATGCCGATGGTAAGAATATAGGCATGGCATCATTGGTAAATGATATATCAGCGCGTAAACAAACCGAGGAAGCACTGAAGGAGAGTGAAGAAGGATTAAAGACCATCCTGTCTGCAACTCCGGATCCAATTGCAATATATAATAACCAGGGTGGGACAGAGTATCTTAATCCGGCTTTTATTAAACTATTCGGGTGGTCTTTGGATGAATTGGAAGGAAAGCGTATCCCCTTTGTTCCTGATGATCAAAAAAAGATAACTTCTGAAAAAGTAAAAGAGTTGCTGAGCTCGGGGAAGAAAGTACAATTTGAAAGTAAAAGGCTGACAAAGAAAGGCCGCAGCATAGATGTCATCATAAGCTCATCTTGTATAAAAGATATAAATGGTAAAATATCAAAGCTGGTTGTAATTTTAAAAGACATCACCGAGCAGAAACAGATTAGAAATGAATTGAGATTACTGAACATAAAGCTTGAACACAAGGCCACACATGACTCTTTAACAGGAGCTCCGAACCGGGGTGCCATTTTAGACAGGCTGAGAAATGAATTGCTCCGAGCTAAAAGAGGGAACCTGAAACTGAGCATTGGCATATGCGATATTGATCACTTTAAGCATGTCAATGACAAGTATGGCCACCAGGCGGGTGACGATGTCCTATTCAATTTCGTTAAAATTATCCAGAAAACCCTCAGGCCTTATGACATGGTTGGACGATACGGTGGAGAAGAGTTCTTATTAGTTATACCTGATTTACCAGATTCTATTGGAATGGTTGAAGAAAAAATCTATGAACGTGTGCGGGCAATAACAGCCGATCAAAAAATGGTAACAAGAGCAGGAAAGATAAGTATCACAATCAGTATCGGTATTACAAGCAGAAGAGGAGATGAGACAGCAGATGCAATGATTGCAAGGGCTGATGCAGCCTTATACAGGGCTAAGGAAAACGGGCGTAATCAACTGGCTTTTGCCGATTAAAACTTTAATTTTTATTCAAATATTAAAAGGTTTGGGGGAGAAATAATGAAATCCATCCAGGCGGAATTTGAAAAACTATCCAAAAAAATTACAATTAAAAAGGGTGCCAAAGAGGAAGACTGGGTATCCGTTTGTGAAAAATTCAATGATGATGTGTCTCGTATCTGTGATGTCGTTGATCAGCAGGATTATACTGGTTTGTTTGAGTGCTGCGATGATGACAACAAGCGGTTTTTTTATCTGGTTAAGGAAGACAAAAATCTATATCGGGTGAAACACAGACATTTTCTGGATAACCTGGGATTAAAATAAAATCATTGATGCAAAAAAAAAGCATGACCTTTTTTTAGTGAATCAGTGCGCCAGCACCTCTGGATTGACAATATGAGGGACCTGTTTGTTCCGGTAGAATTCAATTATATTCATGGCTGCCAGCACAGACATCTGATTTCTGGCCTCCTGTGTTCCTGATCCCACATGGGGAAGGACACAGGCATTTTCCATGAAGAGAAGAGCATTATCAGGCTGCATAGGTTCTGGGTTTGTCACATCCAGGCCCGTCCCCCAGATTTCGCCTGAGCTTATGGCGGAACTCAGATCTTTTTCATTGTGGATGGGTCCTCTTGCAGTGTTAATGAAGATTGCTGATGGTTTCATTTTTTTAAAGGCAGACCGGTTAAATATTTCTTTTGTTTCAGGTGTCAGGGCACAATGAACCGACAGGACATCGCTTTTTAAAAGAAGGTCGTCAAATCCCAAATAGGTTGCATCAAGAAGTTTTTCAGCCTCTTTATTGCGTGTCCTGTTATGATAAATAATATCCATATCATAGGCATTTTTACATCGCTTGGCCATTTTAACTCCAATACGGCCAAGTCCGAAGATTCCTAAGGTTTTATCTTTCAACTCAAAACCAAGATTCCCAGTGGGATTGAAATACCCCCACCGGCCGTTGATAATGGTTTTATGCAGAAAAAACATTTTCCTTGCAACAGCGATCATAAGACCAAAGGCAATATCTGCAGTGGCTTCGCTCATAGCATCCGGAGTAAACCCCACAGGAATACCAAAACCTGTGGCCGCATCAATATCGATATTATCATACCCCACGGCAAATTGAGAGATGATCTCAAGGTGGCTGCACTGGGTTAAAAAATGACTATCTATTTTTTCGGTGAGGGTGCACAAAAGGGCATGATGGCTCTTTGCCTTCTCAATAAGCTCAACTTGGGTCATTGGCCTTTTTTCTTCCCATAAGGTGAGATGAAAATTTTCTTTTTCCAGGAGTCTGATCCCTTCTTTTGGGTATAATCTGGATACCAGTATTTTTTTTTTCATTGGGTTTCGTCCTTTATATTTAATATATATGGATATTAGATTTGCAGATCAGCGTCAAGTTAAAGAAAAACCGGGTTTGAGATTTTTTTAAAATTGTGTACAATTGGGCTATTTGAAACAAGGATTGCCATCAACAAAAAGGAGAAGATTTATGCCATTATCGTTTAGATCCCAGAGCCATGGAAATATCGCTTTTGGTTTTTTTAATATTGAGTCGGATATGCTGCTGCTGGAAAATTATTTTTTTTTCGCAGAGGATTTTTGCAGGTGGGTAAATAAGATGGCAAAAGAAGATGATTCCCATGTAAAAACGTTTGACCGCACCGTATATCATATATCTGATCCCAATGCTGTTGGAGATTTGATGGGAGCCATCCATGGAATAAGGTTTACCGGGTTTATTGGAAAATTGTATACTATATTTCCTTTTCCAGATGACCCACAAGCGTTTAAGCAGAACCCGGATGGATTTGATACAAGAGACATTGTGATATCGCATATTGAACCCTTTTCAGTAATAAGAGATATTTCAATTGAGATTTATAAGGATGGCAGAATAAAAATCGGCAGATATTATTTTGATAAAGCTGTATTCCATGAACTGATTCGGTATGTATGGAAGGGCGGGTATCCACGTTGGAAAAATGAGGTAAGACCACAATATGTAATTGAGATGAAAGCGTGTATTCAAAAAAGCGGTAGCCCCTTTTTTAAAGGAGTGTTTTCATCATGAAAAATTTGATGTATGGTAAGATAATTTTAAATTTTAATATAAAAGGAAATTTTTATGCCTATTGCAGATAAGATGGTTAAAATGGTTGAAGCCGCCTCCATGATCCGGAAGATGTTTGAAGAAGGGATCAGAATGAGAGAAAAATATGGAGCTGATAATGTATTTGATTTTTCACTGGGAAATCCGGATGTTCCACCACCAGCGGCTGTAAAAAATGCCCTTATGGAACTTATAAACGACAAAACTACTTCCCACGGGTATATGCCTAACCCGGGATATCCCCATGTCAGACAGGCAGTGGCGGATTATTTGAATAAAGAATACAATGTCGGGCTTAGTTCAGACCTTATTGTGATGACTGCGGGTGCGGCAGGAGCTTTGAATGATACCTTGAGAGCTCTGTTAAACCCGGGAGAGGATATCCTTACGCCGGCACCTTATTTTGTGGGCTATAATCAGTATGCCTTTGTTGCAAGTGCAAATTTAAAAACTGTGGCATCATTTTCTGATTTTCATCTGGACCTTGATGCCATTGAAAAGGCCATTACTAAAAATACCCGGGTGATGCTGGTTAATTCACCCAACAACCCCACTGGAGTAGTTTACACAAGAGAGGAGCTGTTGGGGTTAGGAAAGATTCTTGATGCAGCCAGCGTAAAATTCGGGAAGCGGATTTATCTGATTTCCGATGAACCTTACCGAAAGATTGTCTATGATGTTGAGGTTCCGTCCATGTTTGACGTTTATCCCCATACTATTGTGCTGACTTCTTATTCCAAGGAATTGTCGCTTGCAGGAGAGAGAATCGGCTATCTTGCCATTCATCCCAAAGCAGAAGATGCCCAAATGATTGCAGGGGCTGCAGGGGTCACCAATACCATGATGTATGTGAATGCTCCGGCCCTTTTTCAGCAGGTTGTTGGTATGCTTCAGGGCGTTACAGTGGATATCAACATTTATAGAAAAAGGCGGGATATGTTTTGCAAAGGACTTCATGCGGCAGGCTATGAATTTGACGTGCCGGAAGGTGCATTTTATCTGTTTCCGAAAAGCCCAATTGAAAATGACGTTAAATTTGTGGATATCTTACAAGAACACAATATCCTTGCTGTTCCGGGAATAGCTTTTGGTGGCCCCGGCCATTTCAGGCTTTCTTATGCCGTGCCGGACAAAACTATAAAAGGATCTTTGGAAAGATTCAAAAAAGCCTATGATGCTGTGAAATAAACAGGGAGTTAAAGCGGGTTCGTAAAGATCAGGTTTGCGTTATTTAATAATAACCCTAAAACGCAAACCTGACCCTAATTTAATGACCCTATTTAAAACAAACAAACCCGGATACTGATTTATACTTAAAAAAAGCAGATCCGGGTTTGCCAATTTAATCAGCTTCCCTGCTTGGGTTTGGGCAGGGCTTCAATATCTTTTAATGCTGCATCAATTTGTTCCTGGGGAAGTTCATGGTCGGAAAGTTTGCCTCTGAAGAAGCCTTCATAGGCTGCAAGATCCACAAGACCATGTCCGCTCCAATTAAACAAAATGGTTTTTTCCTTTCCTTCTTCTTTGGCTTTAAGAGCTTCGCGAATGGTCATGGCAACTGCATGGTTGCATTCAGGAGCAGATATATACCCTTCAGATCGGGCAAAGGTCATGCCGGCCTTGAATGTTTCCATCTGCTGGATGGACTCTGGCCTGACGATTCCATCCAGAACAAGCTGGCTGACAATGGGTGCCATGCCATGGTATCTTAGACCCCCTGCATGGATGGGTGCAGGCACAAAATTATGACCCAGGGTATGCATGGGCAGCAATGGAGTCATCTGGACTGTATCCCCGAAATCATAGGCAAAGGGACCCCTTGT
>Ga0209249_1001134_pt1 | contig 27312 bp, 22 predicted proteins | sample SaaInlV_200m_DNA_4_FD_184653 | JGI IMG/M metagenome (GOLD analysis project Ga0209249, IMG submission 184653) | Marine microbial communities from expanding oxygen minimum zones in the Saanich Inlet - SI037_S3LV_200m_DNA (SPAdes) (version 2) | ecosystem: Environmental > Aquatic > Marine >...
GAGAATTGTCTGTGACAATGTCACATAGCAGAGCGAGACTTTAATCCTTCAAAATCAAGTACTCTGATTTTCCCCCGACTCGATTCCGTTAACTCTTTCTGTGAAAAATCTTCGAGAATGCGGCTGATCACCTCACGCGAAGAGCCTAAATCTGACGCGATCTCTTGATGCGTAACTGCTATTGGATTTTCTCTTGCAGGCTGCTCAAGAAGCCAAAGCGCAATTCGTCGATCCATCCGCTGAAAAGCAACTTCATCCACAATCTCCATCACCGTCATCAGGCGTTCTGAAAGCAACTCAAAAACAAATTCCCGCCATAAATCATACCGCCCAACCCAATCCTGAAAAACGTCGGCAGGGATCATCACGGCTTCCGCATCTTCTTCAACGGTTGCAATTGCAGGAAAAGATTTCTGGCTAAGAATCGCATTGGCGGTCAAGATACAAGATTGTCCCAACCCAAATCGATATAAGGTGATTTCTCGCCCCGTCTCGCCAATTTTATAAACCCGCACAACGCCTGAAATTAATAAAGCGATTGCATTGGCGCGATCACCTTCTACAAACACATCCTTCCCCGCTGAGATTTTCGCCAAGAACGCCGCGCGTCGAAATTCATCTATCAAGCGTGCATCTGCCTGCGCCAAGATCGGCAAAGATCGGGCAATGCGTGAGTACTGCTCTTGCGCAATCATGAAGCGGATAACGACACAAAAATATGCTTCGCTGCGGCAAAACCAAGTGTGATCTTCTCTCCATCCAAATCAATGGCCAAGGTCTGATTAAAAGCCAGGTTTTCAGTCACCTTTGCTTTTCTGCCCGGCTCAATTTTGTTTTTGCCAAAGAAATCAAGCAAGTCCTGATGATCTTCTGCAAATTCATGGATTCTGCAAATGGTGATTTCTGCTCCGACGGGGATATCTGTCAGCGGGACCCAATCCTTCGTCAACGCCTCGTGGCCCGGGAATGGGTTCCCATGTGGACACAGCTTCGGGTCCCCGAGAATCTCGTTCATCCGCTCCTCAAGCTTTGGGGAAATAGCGTGTTCGATATTATGCGCCTCATCATGCGTCTCAAAAATAGGCATCTTGAAGATTTTCACCAACAACCACTCAGTCAGCATATGACGGCGGGTTACTGAATGGGCAGCTTCACGACCGGTTTCCGTAAGATGGATTTCTCTGCGACTCTGACCTGAAATCCATTGATCTCTCTCCATACGCCTGAGGGTCATCGTTACAGTGGCAGGGGCAACTCCCATCATCTCAGCTAAACGCGCAGCAACAATTTCCCCAAAATCACGCTCCATGACATGCATGAGCATCAGATAATCCTCTATTTTATGTGTGGGGCGTGAATCTTCAGTAATTTCATTTGGATGTGACATAACTCACCTTAAGTTTGCGACATTAGTTACTCTGGATTAATAATAAAAGTTACTGTATACTAACTTTTGAAATAAGAAGTGGCTAATGCCATTTTAACACAATCAATTTGGGCAATCAAGAAAGAATTGCCCAAACTCTACTGGAGGTAGATGATGTTAGCAAGTTTTCTCTTATCGTTGCGCGAGGGGCTTGAAGCAGCCCTTATTATTGGCATTGTACTGGGCGTTTTATTGAAATTGAAGCGGACTGATTTAAACAAGTCAGTATGGAGTGGAGCAGGCATTGCAGTTCTTGCAAGCCTGCTGGCAGCACTCATGCTTAACTTACTTGGCATGGAATTTGAAGGTCGTGCCGAAGAGATTTTTGAAGGCGTCGCCATGCTTCTTGCAGCAAGCGTGCTGACCTGGATGATTTTCTGGATGCATAATTCAGCGGGTACGCTCAGAGAAGAGCTTGAGGAAAAAACGAAAGGAGCTATACAAGAAAAAGGTAAAAAGGCACTTTTCTCTTTAGCCTTTCTCGCCGTTTTCCGCGAAGGAATTGAATTGGCTCTCTTCCTTTTAGCCGTTCAACAAACAGCCAGCCCATTCCAAACTTTAACGGGAGCCTTTCTTGGCTTGGCTAGCGCAGTTGTCTTAGGGATATTTCTGTTCAGATCAACCAGGAAACTCAACTTACGCAGTTTCTTTAAAGTCACAAACGTTTTATTGATTATATTTGCAGCAGGGATGGTTGGATATGGCGTTCATGAGCTGAATGAAGCGGGCATTATCCCCTCAGTGATTGACCCTCTCTGGGATATTAACCATATTCTTAGTGATAAAAGCCAGCTTGGTTTAGTGCTTAAAGCACTTACCGGTTATAACGGTAATCCATCATTAACCGAAGTTATTGCATATTTGACCTATTTGAGCGCCATTGCGACATATGTGCTGACACGCCCACAAAAAATTTGGACATCATCTCCAAGCCCAGCAGCATAATAATTTTAGTCTACATTGCTATAAACTAGATTAGGCTTACCAATAAACAAGCCAGGTAAAAAGTGGTGTCGTCCTTTTTGGCGGCACCACTTTTTCGCCATATTAAGACGCTATCTTTGTCCAGACCGAATCACATAATATGAGTAATCACTACCCTGACACCAATCCCTAACAAAACTAAGCCACCTAAAATTTCCATCTTCTTTCCAAATGTTTTTCCCAAGTATAGCCCAGCAAATAATCCTACAGCAGATAAGATCAACGCAACCAACCCGATCATGACCACAGACAACAATATTGGGACATTGAGAAATGCAATGCTCAATCCAACCGCAAAAGCATCGATACTTGTAGCAAAAGAGAGGACCACCAGAACATGCCCAGTAGAAGGATCCTGCTCAAAAGCTTGGCCATTTTTCTTGAACCCAGAAAGGATAAGATTAGTCCCGACATAGCCAAGCAGTACAAAGGCAATCCAGTGATCAAATTCTTTAACATATTGAACGATTGTTTCCCCAGCTAACCAACCTAATGCTGTCATACCTGCCTGAAAAATACCAAAGTGAGTTGCCAATCGAATTTTGCCACGCAGGCTGGCAATTTGCCCAGCTGTCCCAACGCCAATCGAAACAGCAAAGGCATCCATAGCCAATCCAATCGAAATCAGTACAATTGTCAATAATTCCATAATACTTCCTAAAAACACTACGTCAACAGCATGATATTTTACCTAAAACGGTCGAGTAAAATCAGCTTTTTAGCCTAAAAGGTAAAGTGAGGAAAAAGAGTGTATAGGTTTTTTCTTAGCGTGTCAACTCAATATTATTAGCGATTACAAATCAAACTTCACTCCTAACGATGAGTATGGTTCCCCTATAAAGAAATAGTTTTCGCGCCTTCAATGCGAAAACTAAGTAACCCATTCGCTAATTGCTTTTTCTTTATTATAAAAAACCCTGTGCAATCTTATATCGAACAGATGAATGAATTTTACCTACACCATTATCCCATTCGGTTTATACGGCCATGCACCTTGGCCAGATGAGAGGATTGGATACTCTCATCTCTCGCCAAATCTGCAATGGTGCGTGATAACTTGAAAATGCGATGATAGGCTTACGCTAATAATTGCAATTGCGATATTGCCGCTTATCGGGCAGACTTTTAGCTTACCTGTAGAGGGCATTTGAAACAACTATTTCAATATTTTTTTCAAGATAATCCCCCAGTTTACGTAATCCATATATAATTGGAATGTGTTTTATGACCGAGAAGAAAACAAAAGGAATTCCAAATGAGAAAAATCCTACTTATTGACGATGATGCCTTATTTCGGCGTAGCCTGAGTTTCCATTTAGAGCAAGCTGGTTATCAAGTGAAAACTGCTGGCAGTGCTGAAGATGGTCTAAAGTTTACTACTGAAGAATCTGTTGATCTGATTTTGCTGGACATCGGGCTTCCAGGCATGGATGGGTTAGAAGCATTACACTATTTTAACGATCAGGTTGGTGTGCCGGTCATCTTTCTCACCGCCCGCAGACGCGAATTGGACGAGATATTGGGTTTAGAGTTGGGTGCTGACGATTACATCACCAAACCCTTCGAGACCAGTGTCCTTTTGGCACGAGTCAAAGCTGTGCTGCGCCGCTCTCAGAAAAAGCAAAAACCAGTGACAATCCCCGAAGCATTTTCCGCGGGCGATATTGATATTGATCCTCGCGCCCATACAGTCAAATTGAAAGGAAATCTCGTTGATCTAACACCCATCGAATTCAAATTGCTCAACACGCTCGCTCAACAACCCGGGCATGTTTTTTCAGCAGATGATTTATTGAGAAAAGTTTGGGGCATGGAATATGTAGGGCAACCTCAGGTGGTTTATGTTCATATTCGTGCCCTACGCACCAAGCTCGAAGAAAATCCAAACAGACCCCACCGAATTATGACCGTTCGAGGGGTTGGATACAAACTTGTCGCTCAAGGGGTTTGATCATGCGCTCATTACGAACCCGTTTGCTCATCAGCCATAGCCTACCTCTTCTAATAATTCTCCTTCTAACAGGTTTTGCCTTGGATTATGTGGTGGAAACTCGCATCCTATTGCCTGGGTTTGCCGATGAGTTGACTAATGAAGCAAAGCTATTAGCTGAATTAACAGCACACCATCCAAATATCTGGGATGAAGCTCAAGACGCGCAAGCCTATCTTGCCCAGCTCGAATCGATGCTAACACCCAACGTTTCTCTCTTTGATTTGCAGGGAAATTTCTTAGGGTCAACCGATACCTCTCTAAAATCCACCGATTCTCTTTCGATAAAACTTGAAAACCTGCTTAGAGAAGATATTCTCATCCAGACAGAATATAGTCGCCATTTGGGAGCGAGCGTGGTAGATGTCTTTGTCCCTGTCTATGATGATAGAGATTCGCTCAAGGGTGTGATCCAGATGACCTATCATCTGGAAGATATATACGGGCAGTTTCTGGCACTCCGGCGCGTAATTATTGGCATCCTGACGGTCGGCGTTTTTCTTGGGGTGGGATTGGCTCTCTTTCTAACCATAAATATGAGCCGTGCGTTGCAGCAAATTGCAGAGTCAATCCAACAACTGGCTACCGGAAAAGAAGTTGCTCTGCCCGAAGAGCAGGGACCAGAAGAAATCCGCGATCTGACCCGAACGGTAGACGCTCTTGTCACTCGTTTGCGTACTCTGGAAACCACCCGTCGAAAACTTCTCGCCAATCTCGTGCATGAGATTGGACGCCCTTTGGGCGCGTTATTGCCCGCTGTCCAAGCCTTAGAAGCGGGTGCGGTTGAAAATAAGATTTTACGTCAAGAACTATTGGCGGGGATGGAAGATGAGCTTGGTATTCTTCGGCGATTGCTGGATGATTTAACCGGTTTATACGATCAATCTGTCGGCTCATTTGTGCTGGAAACTCGCCCTATAGACTTAAATAAATGGCTCCCAAATCTTTTTCATACTCAGCGCGAGGTAGCCCGCGCCAAAGGATTACGTTGGCAAAGTGATTTTTCAGATCAACTCCCCACAATGCAGATAGATCCTGAACGACTAGCGCAGGCAATTGGCAATCTCGTAAATAATGCCATCAAATTTACCCTTCAAGGCGGGACAATTACTGCAGAAGCTGGTATTCAAACCAACGAAGTCTGGATTCGAGTGCAGGATACTGGTCCAGGCATTCCAGTTGAAGATCAGGGTTTTGTGTTTACGCCATTTTTTCGTGGTCGCACTGAAACTCGATTTCCACAAGGGATGGGGTTGGGGTTGAGCATCGCCCGTGATCTCGTCACAGCCCATCAGGGGCGATTGGAGTTTGAAAGTGTTTCTGGGGAGGGAAGTTCCTTCACAATTTGGTTGCCAGCTTCATCTGAAGAAAAATAGCTGGGGGATATGAAGCCGCGTCGCTCTTAATTTGGGCTTGGGTGCCGCATCCAAGCATCTTCGTAGCGTGAACAGGATGACGTGTACGCCGAGAAAATGTTGATTGGCGGCACGCAAGTTGAGGTCACGCGCGAGGCGATGTTTTTCATCCCACTGAAATAATTTTGGCAACTACCCGGGCACGTCTTTGCGAGGCAGCATTATCGCCGATCGCGTAGCATACTCGAAGGGTAAGCAATCTCCCTGACCGTGACGGAGACTGCTTCGTAAAAGCAGCTCGCAGTGACGTGTATAAGGGAGGTTGAGCAATTACAAAAACAACCTTAAGGTGAACTTAAGGTTGTTTTTAGTTTGCCATAAGGACGCTTGAGAAAAGCTAAGGTATTCTGTTTCCTAAGCTTTTCAACCAATCTGTCGAGCCACATTAGGAGTAATGTCTTATGCAATTTTTATCAAAGCGTTTCGATTACCTTTTCCGCTCTACCAGAGGGCTAACTTTGGTAGCTATCGCCGCCGTCTCTATCGTGACAGGAATTTGGGGCACGCTTTCTGGTCCTATGGTCGAGTGGGGCGTACGGGATATTACCGTCAAAATGCTCGGCATGGATTTGATACAAGCCGAGCGTGAAGGTCGCATCATTATGCTCTATCACACCATCGCGATGACTATTATTGCCATCGAAGTCTATTTCATGACCGAAATTTTGCCCATGAAACGCCATGAGCAAGTGATGATCAATGGCACGATAACCGTCGGCTATTTGCTCGCGATGATCTTCGGTATGGGCTTCGCTTATTTTGGGCATAACTTTGCCTTTCACGGGCTTTTCTTGGTCGGGCAGTCGCTGGTCTTCTTCTCTGGAATCTTGCTGGTCATCGCGCTTTGGCCCTGGAAGAAGGAATATCTTTTGCCAGAAGATACCCCCTACGCACGCACTAAAAAGGGCGTGGATATTGAACGTGCTGCTTTCTTTGTCATGGCTCTTGCAACCTTGATCTCTGCAACTTGGGGCGCAGTAGCTGGCTCTTTCTGGGCGAACGGACACGAAACCTTCCTTGCCGAAGATCTCATCCGCATCCCGCATAAAACTGCACTGCAAAAAGCGATTATTGGTCACTTGCACATTATGCTCACACTGGTTGCTATTGGGATTACCTTGATTGTTGGCAAGTGGATGGACTTCAAAGGAAAACTGCATCAATGGGCGATGCCGATTATGGTCATAGGCACCATCACAATCACCTTCGGCGCGCTCTCCGTTGTCTGGATGCCCTGGGCACATAACACAATCTATGTCGGCTCCGTCTTTGTGATGTTCTCCGCCTTGCTCTATGTGATCTATTCATGGGATAAATTAATCAAGGAAGGCACTGCTGATATTGAAAAGCCCAATTTCTCTCAAAAAATGAAAGCCTTACTTGACGACCCGCTCAAGTTTGGTCCCGGCTGGCAGATGGTTTTCATGAATTTCACCGTCAGCGGCGTGGGCATCTTTATGGCAATCAAACTAACTGAGATTTTCCGCGTTTGGCCTCACCGTGAAGAGCGCATTACCTTAACCGGGCACTGGCATATTCTCGCTAGTTTGATCGCAACGATTATTCTCTTCTATTTCATGGATCTTTCAGGGGTCAAAGGGAAGCTACGTAAATGGGCTGGCTGGATCATCATCATTGGATCCAATTTTGCCTTTGGTGCAGCGACTATCTTCTCAATGAAACGTCTCTTTGTCTCCGATATCGAACAACAGCCCTTGGTCAATAGCACAATGCTCTTCATTGAGTTTGGTTTGGGCGCAGTACTGGTTTTACTGGCGGTCTTTATGGGCTGGCGCTTGATTGACCTCTTTGTAAAAGACGGCGTCTGGAGCAATGAGTTCGAAGCAGAAAAGAAGTCCAACGCTCAAGCCGATATTGAAGATCAGAAACGAAAACTTGCCGAACTTGAGGCAACCCTCAAGGAGGTGTCCAAATGAAAAAGATTATCTTCAGCCTACTCATGATTGGTTTACTGGCAACAGCATGTGCGCCAGCTCCTAACGTTGGCGCGATTGAGCCTCCCTACATCAACACAGGCGTTGATTCGGACGCGTGGGCAACTGTCCCCGCGGGCGATTTCCTTTTCGGTCAACATGACCACGTGACTTATGTGGACGAATTCCAGATCATGGTCACGGATGTTACCGTCGAACAGTATGCAAACTTCCTCAACAATGCGGTTGCTTCTGGTGATGTAAGCGTTGGCGAATTTGAACTCGAAGCAGGCGAGGTTATCTGGCATCGAGAAGGCGCGGGCGGATTCTACGAAGGCGATCCCTTTGACGGCTATAAACACGAAGAAGAGATCAAAGCCGGTGATAAGCTCTATATTTCACTTGAAGAGGGCTTGCGCATGACCTATGATGGGGCTGCGTTTACCGCCATGGATGCCTACCGCAATCACCCAATGACAATGGTCTCTTGGTGGGGGGCAAACGCCTATTGTGAATACTACGACACCCGCCTGCCCCTCGAAGTAGAGTGGGAAAAGGCTGCTCGCGGCACTGAAATCACAGAAAATGATCATGGTCGCCCTTTTGCCTGGGGCACAGAAATTCATGGCAATTACGCCAATTACTATTCTTCAGCCGATCTTTTTGAGAAGATGTATGGAAAACTGGGTAATACCACTCCTGTCGGCTTCTACAACGGTCAGACTTACGATGGTTATGAAACCCATAACAGCGTCAGCCCCTACGGTCTTTATGATATGGGCGGCAACGTCTGGCAGTGGATGGGTGATGATCACCCCGATCAACACTATCGCCACATGCGCGGTGGCAGCTTCTACACCTACGAAGTTGATCTGCGCGTTTGGAAATTCAACAGCGCGGGCCCACAGCACTATGCTCCAGAAATCGGCTTCCGCTGTGCAAGTGATGATTAATGGATAGTGCGGCGATCTCCCCATCAAGGTAGACTGCTTCGCAAAGAGACGCTCGCAGAAGCATGGCAAATATGGGAACTTAAGCACTATCCAAAATAGAAAAAAACAACCTTAAGGTGAACTTAAGGTTGTTTTTAGTTTGCCATAAGGACGCTTGAACACATATCAGATATTCTTCTTTCTGATGAAATGTTTTTTGATGAGGTGATATGACAAAAGAATGGAGTATTTCTTTTCGCTATTGGGTTCTCTCTGTCCTGATAATTTTCTTTGCAGGCTTGCTTTGGTTTGGGCGAGAGTTAATTAGCCCGCTGATCATTGGCGCATTAATTGCCTTCGTGCTAAATCCTGCCATTGGCTTTTTGACGCGACACACAAAACTGTCGCGTTCTTGGGCCGCGACTATTGTCCTCTTCACCGGATTAGGAGGGCTTATTGCTTTTTCAGCCCTGATGATGCCCAGACTTATTCGCGAAATCCAAGTTTTATTTGTTGATCTTCAAGCGATTTTTTCTCAAACGCAAGAAACGCTTTCTCAGCCGATAACTATTCTGGAATGGGAATTCAATTTTGAGTACCTGATGCCAGATATCACCAGATTATTCTCAGAAAGTATCACCGCGATCCCTGAAAATGCCTTTCATCTTTTGGAATCCACCAGCAAAAATCTGATTTGGGGGCTCGTTATCCTTGCAACCATTTATTATCTGCTTCGAGATTGGGGACGGCTACGCGATTGGCTATTTGATTTTATACCCACAACATATCAGCCAGATTTTCGCCTGATATATGAAGAAATAAAGCAAATATGGCAAGGGTATCTACGAGGAAATCTGGCGTTGATGCTGATTACTGGCACATTATTTACACTCGCTTGGTTAGCAATTGGTCTACCTGGTGCATTCATTTTAGGGATTATTACTGGTGTTCTGACGATTATTCCAGATTTAGGACCAGCCATTGCGGCAGTTTTGGCAACTGTGGTCGCTTTATTTGAAGGTTCTATCTATTTGGATATTTCCAATTTTTGGTTTGCGCTCTTGGTCGTTGGCATTTACATGCTTTTAATCAATATCAAAGGCATCTGGATACGACCGCGTATTTTTGCTCGCAGCGTACACATGCATGATGGGGTCGTTTTTATCGTCATTATGGCGGCGGTCGTTTTGCAGGGTATTTTGGGCGCATTGGTCATTGTGCCAGTTTTGGCTTCTGCTGGGGTTTTAGGACGCTATATCTATCACCAGTTGACAGGATCACCATCTTGGCTTCCAAAGAAATTGGAAGAGACTACCGATGATTAATTTATTGGATTTTGAACCCTGGTGGCGTTTTGGAGTCTCGTTGCTTCTTGGCGCAATGCTCGGCATGGAACGTGAGTTCATTCAGCAGAAAGAAGGTTCTCAAGATTTTGCCGGGATACGCACTTTTTCGCTAATTGCATTATTGGGGTCGGTAGCAGCCTTTCTGGGAGCTGACTTTGGGGTGCTGCCAATAGCCTTATCGTTCAGCGGACTAATCCTGTTGACCACAGTAAGCTATTGGGGAACGCTCATGCGTCGTGAAGAAAAAGCAGGCATCACTACCGAGGTGGCAGTCATGCTAACCTTTCTCTTTGGGGTGCTGGTGATGGGTGACCAGGGAAAAATTGCCATTGCTTTGGCAGTACTCACCTCTCTTTTGCTTGCATTGAAAGGCAGATTACATGGCGTCATCCGGCGGATGAGTGGGGAGGACTTGCGCGTGACTCTACAATTCGCTCTGGTAGCAGCTGTCATTTTGCCTTTGCTGCCCGATAGAGCCATTGATCCCTTAGGGCTGCTCAATCCATTTAAAGTTTGGCTAATGGTTGTATTGGTTTCCGGAATTGGATTTAGCGGGTATGTACTGATGAAAGTACTGGGACCTTCTCGGGGAATCAATTTGACTGGCATTTTAGGCGGTTTGGCGAGTAGTACCGCTACAACGATCAGCTTTTCTTCTGCCAGCCGTGAGCATCCAGCAATGTCTGCTTATTATGCGCGAGCTGTTATTCTGGCATCTAGTATGATGATCCCGCGAGTGCTGTTGTTGGTGCTCGTAATCCACCCGCCTCTGCTACGCGTGGTCAGCATCCCCCTCGCGGCAATGTTGATTTCAGGGCTAGGCATCACCTTCTTTCTTCAGCGAAAAAACACACCCAGTACGAGCGATCTTGAGTACCCGGTCAAGTTAACCCATCCGCTTAAACTCTCAACAGCGATCAAATTTGGCTTGATTTTTGCGGTAGTTTTGATCGTTCTTGAATTTGCACAAGAAGCTTTTGGTTCTGTTGGGGTCTATTTTGCCAGTGCAACAGCAGGGCTGGTGAATATGAATGCCGTTGCGCTCAGTGTAGCTCAAATATCTAGCCAAGCACAATTGGATATCCAGGTGGCTGGTATTGCTATAGTAATTGCAGCACTGATGAACACAATCTCTAAAGTCACTATCGTTTTCTTCACAGGCTCAAGCGAATTGCGTCGAACCGTTATTCGTTCTTTTGTAGTGATTTTACTTGCTGGGCTTTTTAGCGGCTTATTTATATTTTGGCTGGGATAACCTAAGTGAGAGAGTAAAGAGTCTCGCAGCTGCCTTAAACGGTATCCGCAGAAAAAAAATCAAAGGTTTAGATTTTGACACAAGAAAACCCACTCGCCCTGTTTGTTCGAGGCATTCTAGTAAAAGCGCATAAAGGACAAAATTCATGACTTATGAAATTGCCCTCACTTTAGCCATTATCGTTGGTGCTTTGGTTGTATTTGGTACTGAAAAATTGCGCGTGGATGTTGTCGCTCTTCTGGTGCTGATAACCGTTGGACTGACAGGTTTAGTCGGGCCGAAGGAAGTTTTTGCAGGGTTTTCTAATTCCGCGGTCATTACCGTATGGGCGGTTTATATCGTCTCAGGAGGATTATTCAAGACCGGTGTTGCTGATATTTTGGGAAAGTTTATTTTACGATTATCAGGAAATAGTGAAGTACGCCTGATTGTCGTTATTATGTTGACGTGCGGCTTGATGTCTGCTTTTATGAATAATGTTGGAGCAACCGCGATGTTGTTACCCGCCGTTATCAGCGTAGCAAAACAGACCAAAATCCCCGTCTCGAAACTTCTAATCCCGCTCTCATTTTCTTCTCTATTAGGCGGCAAAATAACGCTGATCGGGACACCTGCAAACATTTTGGCAACCAGCATTCTCAGCGAAAAAGGGCTGCCCACTTTTAGCTTCTTTGATTTTGCGCCAATCGGGTTGGTCGTTTTAGCTACAGGTGTTTTGTATATGGTCTTCATTGGGCGGCATTTGCTTCCCGTGCGGCAAACGCCGGGAGATGCACAAGCAAAAGAGGTCTTACGCAACTTTATCAGCGAAATGCGCGTTTTGCCGAATGGAAAGTTGATAGGCTGTACTTTATTAGACTCTGAACTGGGGGCAACCTATAACTTAACCGTTATAGCTGTGGCGCGGGGAAATAAAACTATTATAAATTTGACGCGTGACACACGTTTTCTACCAGATGATATTTTATTGATTGAAGGCTCCACCGAAAACCTGTTGCGCGCAAGAGAAGAGTTAGGGCTGGAAATTGCTAACGAAAATAAAGAACACGCTGAATTAGATAAACTTAGCGAAAAAGAGATGCGTATTGTGGAAGCCACCTTGGCACCGCGCTCATCTGTGGAAAACCGTAGTCTGCGTTCGTTAAATTTCCGCGAGCATTATGGCTTTACGGCACTGGCAATTCGACGGCAGGGAGAAATTATCACTGAAGGTTTGAGCGATTTAGACTTGAAATTTGGAGATGACCTAATTCTTCAGGGTCCGCGTCGCCGCGCATCTGCTTTAGAAGAGAAGAATGACTTTTTGGTTTTAGAGCCGCTCAAAATTCCTGAAGACCGTCGCCGCAAGATGCCCATCGCGGTTGCGTTGATGCTGCTCGTAATAGGATTGGTCTTATTTGCAGGTATAGATATTTCTTTGGCAATGGTGATGGGAGCGGTAGGTATGGTTATTTCCCGTTGCTTGAGTATGGATGAAGCTTATGCCAGTATAGACTGGCGCACCGTTTTTTTGGTAGCTGGCATGTTGCCCTTGGGGGCTGCTATGGAAGCGACAGGAACAGCCAAATATATCGCTGACTTAATGCTGAACACTATTGGTGGTATGGGTCCGATGGCTGCATTGGCTGGTATCTATTTCTTAGCTGCATTGATTACTCAGCCCATGTCTAATGCTGCGGCGATGGTGTTGGTAGTTCCAATTGCACTTGATACAGCAATGAGTTTGGGCGCCAATCATCTGACATTTACTTTGGCTGTCGTGATTGGTGCTGCAACCAGTTTCCTGACCCCAGTTGGTCATAAAGCTAATGTTTTGGTTTTCGGTCCTGGTGGCTATAAATTCTTCGATTATGCTCGTGTGGGCGCATTGCTGACGGTTTTTCTTTTCATCGTTACCATGATTTTTTTGCCGATTTTTTACCCGCTTTTCCCTTGACCTATGAACCGACTTATTTCCGTATCTACATTAGATGGTATTGCCTCAGAATACCAAGACACTCCGATTGGGCTTTTGTTTGAATACCATAATCTCAATCGTCCTCTTGACGATTACTCACAAGCGCGTCTATTGATTGGCATGTGCATGGATAACCGCAAACGATTGCGAATACCCGACAGTTTTGCTTATATCATTCGTTCGGGTGGAGGTAATCTGAGACATAGTGAATTTAAGGTTTCTTATGCTATCGCGGTTGGTGGAGTGAGTTCAATCGCGCTCATAGGGCATAATAATTGCGGCATGGTTGGTTTGGCTGCGAAGAAAGAAAAATTTATAAGCGGTCTTGTGGAAAAAACTGGATGGGAAAAAGATAGGGCAGAAGAACATTTCATGCAATTTGCCCCCATATTTGAAATTGAAAATGAGATTGACTTTGTTTTAAGCGAAGCTAAGCGTTTACGTTTGTGCTATCCCAATATTCAGGTGGCACCCCTATTATATAAGGTGGAAGATAATTTGCTTTATATGGTTCGTGAAAAGGAGAATAGATAAATGGAATGGCTAACAAATCCTGAAATCTGGATCGGGCTGGTTACGCTGACGGTTCTTGAAATTGTCTTGGGGATTGATAATGTGGTTTTTATCAGCATTTTGGCAGAAAAACTGCCAAAAGATCAGCAAGCAAGAGCGAGACAAGTCGGTCTCTCGCTTGCTTTGGTCACACGCATCATTCTACTTCTTTCTTTAGCTTGGATTATTGGGCTAACCGCACACCTCTTCACCGTCTTTGGGAGAGGCGTATCTGGTCGTGATCTTATTCTGATTGGGGGCGGTTTATTCTTGCTGGCAAAGAGTACGCGTGAGATTCACGATAAGCTAGAGGGTGAGGAGGGTCACGCCAACAAGCGAATTTCACCATCTTTTGCTAGTGTTATTGTCCAAATTCTTTTGCTGGATATTGTGTTTTCACTTGACTCTGTCATCACCGCAGTGGGGATGGTAGATGAGATTGGCGTGATGATTGCTGCTGTCGTCATTGCTATAATTATTATGCTTGTCTCAGCAGAGGCAATCAGCAATTTCGTCAACCGCCGACCAACAATAAAAATTCTGGCTCTCAGCTTTCTCCTGCTAATCGGTATGGCTTTGGTTATGGAAGGATTACACCAGCCGATCTCTAAAGGTTATATCTATTTTGCGATGGGATTTTCTATCTTTGTCGAAATGATTAATCTGCGCATAAGTGCAAAAAAACGAACCGATCCTATTAAGTTGCGGCAACCTTACTCTCCTGAAAGCATCTCTGGAAAATAATTGTGAATACTGCTTTGATAGACCCTCCAACAACTCTATTCACTCCTCCTGTAGTGCCCAGAGAAAATCAGATACGGAACTGGTTCTCTTTGCCTGCTCCTGACCCCATAACAGACTATATAACCGCGTCTTTCTTGGACGAGGAAGTTGCTCATGCTAGTTGGCTGATTGCTCGGCTTTCACCTTCCGCGTATATTTACCGTGAAGCAGAAACTGGCAGGCAAATTGTTGCCAAATTTCATGCAGCAAAAACGGGAAAAGATGCCACTAGGCACGCAGAACGCGAATATCGCTTAACCAAGCAAATATGGGAAGATTTAGACGCTTCGCAAGAACTTCGTTCTGTTCAACCGCTGGGATTACAGAATGGGACTATCTTTTTAGAGTTTGTAGAAGGTCTTACCTTGGAAGACAAAATAGCGATTCGGCGTAGCCAGCCGGGAGAATTGCATCGCACCCTCGAAGTTGCTGCTGTTTTTTTAGCGAAACTGCATGAGAGCAGTAGCAAGCCTAAATCCACGTCCGATTTCGGGCAGGCAGCAGATTACGCATATAAGCTAGTCGATAATCTGGCTAAATATGGGGTGTTGAAAAACTATCCCAATGTCCAAAATGGAATAGGAAATCTCATTGAAAAATGGACTACAGATCCCCTAATGTGGGATTACCAAGCTACTCAGATTCACGGAGATGCCACTAGCTCTAATTTTATCTTTCCCCCAGAAGGTGGTGTGGTAGCCATTGATTTGGAACGCAGTGAAGAAACGGACCAGGCAGCGGATTTAGGTCGCTTGATGGCAGAAGTAACACATGGTGTCAATCAGCATGGCGGTGATTTTGCAGAAGGGAACGTTTTTACCAACTATTTAGCGACTGCCTATTGCAATGAACTGCATTCTCATTGGGAAAAAGAAAGTCTTTTATATCGAGCCAGGTTTTACCAAGCTACCAGCACGCTACGAATTGCCCGCAATGGCTGGTTATCGCACCAAGATAGATTGGCTTTGGTTTTACAGGCTTTCGCTTTGCTCTCAAAATAAATCATTTTGCAAGTCAATCATGCTTGCAAATGAGCTATACATCACAAATTTAAATCAAGGAAAAACTATGAGTTCAAAAACACATTGGCACACACAAACTACTGAAGAAGTCTGTGACATACTACAAATTGCACCTGATTCTGGATTATCTGAAACTGAAATTCTAAATCGTCGTTCCAAATTTGGAACGAATGAACTTATTGAGCATGGCTTGAGAAACCCTTGGCATATTTTATTTGATCAATTTCGAGAAGCAATGGTCGTTGTTTTGATTATCGCAGCCATTATTTCCGTGATTGTGAGCGATTGGAAAGATGCAGTCGCCATCGTTGTCATTGTGGTTCTCAACGCTGCCTTGGGCTTTGTTCAGGAATACCGCGCAGAAAAGGCGATGGCTGCGCTCAAGAAAATGGCTGCACCTGTAGTCAAAGTCCGCCGAGATGGTCGCGTCATCCAGTTGGTTGCGCGAGAGCTGGTGCCGGGAGATGTGATTATCCTGGAAGTTGGAGATGCAATTCCTGCGGATGCCCGCGTGTTGGAATCGATCAACTTAAGAGTGCAAGAAGCCTCGTTGACGGGAGAATCGGTTCCGGTTGAAAAACAGGTGGCGAATCTGGAAGATGAAAACCTGGTTTTGGGAGATCGCGTCAATATGCTCTTTATGGGAACCGCCGTCACCTATGGTCGCGGCACAGCAGTGGTTGTTCATACGGGCATGGATACCGAACTTGGTCATATCGCTAACTTGCTCCAAACCGTTGTCAATGAGCAAACACCACTTCAAAAGCGTATGGCTCAATTGGGAAAATCTCTGGCTTGGGTTGCGCTGATTATTGTTGGCGTGGTATTTGGATTGGGCGTATTGCGAGGGGAAGGCCTAATGGAGATGTTCATGACCGCGATCGCGATGGCGGTTGCGGCCGTGCCCGAAGGCTTGCCAGCCGTTGTCACCATCTCCCTAGCCCTGGGCGCGCAGCGGATGCTCAAACGAAAAGCCTTGATCCGCAAATTGCCCGCCGTAGAGACTTTAGGATCGGTCACCACGATCTGTTCCGATAAAACAGGTACGCTCACTGAAAATCGGATGACTGTTACTGTTTTAGATATCTTTGGCGAAACACTTACCATCGACACGTTGCTGGATGGCGGTGTTCCTGTAGTGGATGCTGAAATCTCTCTGGATGCTCAGCCTTCTACCCGCAGCTTGGGGCTAATGCTAAAAGCAGCCACTTTATGCAACGATGCGATTTTAGATAAAGATCCATCCGATGATAGCTTACGCGCTTTGGGCGACCCTACCGAGGGCGCATTGGTCGTTGCTGCTGCTCAAATGGGTTTGTGGAAACCGGAACTGGATCAGCGTTGGCCCCGGGTTTCTGAAATCCCCTTTACCTCCGAACGCAAACGTATGACCACTGTACACTGTATGGCTCTGACAGACCCTTCCCAAACGAAAGCGCCCTGGAGAGATTCTCCTTTTGTTGCCTTTAGCAAAGGAGCTGTTACCGAGTTATTGGAAGTCTGCACAGAAATTTGGGTTGGAGATGAAGCTGTCCCGGCCACAGATGAATTAAGGCAGCGTATCCAAAAAGCGGATAACAACATGGCAGAAAACGGGCACCGTGTTCTGGGATTAGCTTTTCGCCCCCTGGACGAGAATATCACCTCCAATGGAGAGACTTTGCTGGAGCAAGATTTAACCTTCGTCGGGCTGATGGGGATGCTCGATCCCCCCCGACCAGAAGTCAAAAAAGCGGTTGAAATTAGCCGTGCAGCCGGAATCCGTCCGGTGATGATTACTGGAGACCATCCCCTGACAGCCAAGCGGATTGCCCAGGATTTAGGTATTGCAGACAATGACAATATCATGACGGGCATAGAGTTATCGAAAGTTTCCTCGGGTGAATTAGAAAATATCGTTGAAGATGTTTCAGTCTTTGCTCGCGTTTCCCCAGAGCACAAACTCAATATTGTTCAGGCATTGCAAAATAAGGGGCATATTGTTGCCATGACGGGCGACGGAGTCAATGATGCACCCGCTTTACGTCGCAGCGATATTGGTGTGGCGATGGGCATAACCGGTACAGATGTTTCCAAAGAAGCTGCCGACATGGTCATTTTGGACGATAATTTCGCGACCATCGTCAGCGCCATAGAAGAAGGTCGCACCATTTACGATAATGTCCGCAAATTCATCAAGTACACACTAACCAGCAACGCAGGCGAGATTTATGTCATGCTCTTTGCACCTTTCTTGGGGATGCCCCTTCCACTGACGGCACTTCAAATTTTGTGGATCAATCTGGTCACGGACGGTTTGCCTGGGCTGGCTTTGAGCATTGAGCAGCCCGAACCTAATACCATGCAGCGTAAACCTTATGCCCCCAATGAAAGCGTCTTTGCCCGAGGGATGGGTAGCCATATTTTATGGGTTGGGCTTCTGATGGGATTGGCTGCTTTAGGAATTGGCTTCTGGGGTTGGAAAACCAACAATCCCCATTGGCCCACAATGGTCTTTACTACTATCACCCTCTCTCAAATGGGTCATGCGCTGGCTGTTCGCTCGGAGCAAGAATCACTCTTCAAGCTGGGATTATTCTCTAATAAACTCCTCTTATCCGCGGTCACTTTGACCTTTATTTTGCAGTTTGGCATTACTTATTGGACGCCAGCTCAAGCCTGGTTTGGTACTACAGCATTGCCACCCTTTGAGTTGTCAATTAGTCTGGGATTGAGTATCGTCGTTTTTGGTGCTGTAGAAGTCGAGAAATGGTTCAAGCGACGTAATCGCTCCTGAAAACACTGATGTTATCTGATATTTTACTGATTAGTGCCCTTATCCTGCTGAATGGTTTTTTTGCAGCGGCAGAGATGGCTTTGCTAACGGTCCGAAAAACTCGTCTGAAAACTTTAAACGAAAATGGCGACCAGCGTGCAAGTTTAGCACTGCGTATTCAAGATAATCCAGGAGATTTTCTCTCCACGGTGCAGATTGGGATTACCTTGGTTGGCACTACGGCATCAGCTATTGGCGGGGTTGGGATTGTTCGCTTTCTTGCTCCCCAGATTGCCCATTTCCCGGTGCTAAGGCCCTATGCTGAAGGAATTGCCCTGACGGGTGTCGTTCTGTTGATTGCCTACTTTACGCTGGTGTTTGGCGAATTGGTTCCTAAACGGTTAGCTTTGTTGAATGCTGAGAAAATGGCACTTACCTTGTCTGCCCCGTTAAATACTCTTTCTCGCCTCGCCTATCTACCCATGAGGATTTTATCTACTTCAACAGAATTTGTACTAAAGCTAATCGGATATAAAGAGCAGAGTGTTCCATCTACTAGCCCAGAAGAGATAGAGTTACTTGTCAAACAAGGTGCTTCTGAGGGTGTTATTCAAGCGTCAGAGGAGAAATTAATTAGCAGTATCTTTGATTACACCACACGCCGTTTATACGACGTGATGACCCCGCGGACAGCAATCATCGCATTTGACGAAAAAATATTTACCCTTGTTGCGCTTGAAGTCGCCAAGAGTATTGGTTATTCACGTTACCCTGTCTATCGCGATAATATCGATCAAGTCATAGGGTTTGTACATATCAAAGACCTTATTTGGGCAAGCGAAAGTGAAAGCCTTAACCAATATTACCGTCCTATTCGTTTCATCCCCAGTAATAGCACACTTCCGGGAGCCTTTGATCTCCTTACAGAAACGGGTAGTCAAATAGCCATTGTCGTCGATGAGTTTGGCGGAACACATGGGTTATTAACTCTTGAGGATCTGCTAGAAGAAATTGTTGGAGAGATCGAAGATGAACATAGTCCTGTTTCTCGCTCTTTTGTACAAGAGTCTGAAGGTGAATGGGTCGTTTCTGGGCAAACCTCGATTCTCGAAATTAGCGATTTACTAAACGTCAAATTCCTCTCAACGGGTAAATATAAAACAATTGGCGGATTCATAATGAACGAATTAGGCTTCGTGCCTGTTGAGGGAGACCAGCTTCAAAAATTTGGCTATACATTTATAGTCCGCAAACGTGAAAACCTCCGCATCGCCGAGGTTGGGATAATACGTGACTTTGTAAACTCACGACAAGAAATGAAAGAATAATCAAATTCGAATACTTAATCTTTATCCACTAGTTAAGGAAAAACACATATGACACCATTTTTACAGTTCGTGATCGCCATCGTAGTTATCATAGCCGCAGCCAAAATTGGCGGGTATATCTCGCTCAAACTCGGGCAACCTTCAGTTTTAGGCGAGTTAGCTGTAGGGATTATTTTGGGACCATCCGTTTTAGATATGCTTCACTGGGCGCCCTTCACCGACAAACATCTGGGCGAAGCGATTGCCCACATCGCTGAATTGGGTGTTTTATTGCTGATGTTCATCGCCGGTTTGGACCTTCACCTGTCTGATCTTGCAAAATCTGGCAAAGTTTCCGCCTTTGCGGGCACATTGGGCGTTTTTCTGCCTCTGGGCATGGGCTATGGTTTGGCACGAGCCTTTTCCTTCGATGATCAATCTGCTCTATTCATCGGTCTTATTCTAGCTGCTACTAGTGTCAGTATCTCCGCGCAAACACTTATGGAAATGAAGGTACTGCGCACTCGTGTGGGAATTGGCTTACTCGGAGCAGCAGTATTCGATGATATTTTGGTGGTGCTTGGTCTGTCTGTTTTTGTTGCTTTGGCAGTTGGGTCTGGAGGCTTCTGGGGCATTCTTTGGATTGCTCTGCGAATGTTCCTCTATATGAGCATAGCTGCCGCAGTTGGAATGACTCTTTTGCCGAAACTTAGCCGAAAAATAGACTTGCTACCTATCAGCCAAGGGTTGATGGCTTTTGTCCTGATAGTGGCTTTATTCTATTCCTGGTCAGCAGAGGTATTAGGCGGCATGGCTGCCATTACAGGAGCGTTCCTGGCTGGTTTGATGTTTGCTCGCTCTCCTCTAAAAGACCGTATCGAAACTGGAGTCTCTACTTTGGCTTACAGCTTCTTCGTCCCGGTTTTCTTCGTCAATGTGGGTTTGGCTGCCAACGCCCGAGCACTGACTGGCGAAAGCCTATGGCTACTTCTGGCGATGACCGGAGTGGCAGTTATCAGCAAGATCTTAGGCTCCGGGTTGGGTGCTCGTATGGCAGGGTTTACCAATCTCGAGTCGTTTCAGCTTGGGGCAGGGATGGTCTCACGCGGCGAGGTTGGCTTGATTGTAGCTAGTGTGGGTATTGCAGAAGGTATGATTAGCGCGGATATTTTTGCTGTGATCGTGGGCGTGGTGATTATAACTACATTACTGACTCCAGCTATGCTGCGTGTTTTATTCTCGAAAAACAAGGCAACCGCTTGAGTTCAGTTCTAAAGTTCCACCTAAATTCATAAGGAGATAAACCATGAGTTACTTAGTTGTTTTTGTTCTTGATAGCCCTGACCTTTGTCAGAATGTTCTGGATGCCTGGGAGGGCGCGGGCGCAAAGGGAATCACCATTTTAGAGAGTACGGGTATTGGGCGTGTCCGACAAGCCGGGATCCGCGACAATATCCCGCTTATGCCAAGTTTGAGCAATCTCTTCAAAAGCGATGAAACACATAATCGCACATTATTCTCGGTTGTAGACAATCTTGATCTTGCGCATGCTTTAGTCAAAGCAGCCCAAGACACCGTGGGCGGGATCGAAAAGCCCAATTCTGGATTACTCTTCATCGCCCCTCTGCTTGAAGTCTATGGATTAAACAGTGAAAAGAGATAGTGATCATGACTTCTTTGGGTTTCTTCTACCCAAAGAAGTCATGCCGCACTTTGGAGCTTGACGTAGATATTTTATTTCAAAAGTCTATAAGAATCTACCGACAACCCGGAACGTTGCTACTAGGGCTTATGCAAGAGGTCTAGTGATTCCTTAATTTGGGTAAGCAGATATATTTAACTGCGCCATCTCTAAGTGGGCATATGAAGCCGCATCGCACTTGATTTTGGCATGTGAGCCACACTTTAACATTTTCTTGGCGTGAACAAAAGAGAATCTACGCCAAGAAAATGTTGAAGTCCAGCACCCAAGTTAAGGATAAGTGTGAAACGGCTCTTCATCCAAAAGCACTTCATCACAAAATATTCAACCAAAGCTTATCCAATTCTTGATGCGAGATAAATCTCGTATGGGTGTGCAATTTTATAGGATTAGAATTTTTATGGAAAACTTGACGACAAATCTGATTTATGTATCCAGCTTTATGATGATCGCGTTGACATCAAAGCAGATCGGGTATTTTTTCAAACAAGTCAAATTACCATTGATTAGTGGTTTTTTATTTACCGGTGTCATTGCAGGGCCTTATATTCTCAACTTAATTACAGTTGAGATAATCGCGAGCGCGCGTTTTGTTGATGAAGTTGCTCTAGCCATCATCGCCTTTGCTGCCGGAAATGAGCTTTATATTAAGGAACTCCGCGATCGCATGAAAAGTATTGCGTGGAGTACGGCAGGGCAAATTCTAATTACTTTTCCCATCAGCGCACTCGCTATTCTACTTTTGGCTGATTATTTGCCCTTCATGCAAACCATGCCCACAACAGGGCGAATTGCTGTGGCTCTTTTGGGCGGTGCAATTTTGGTAGCGCGCTCTCCCTCATCTGCAATCGCGATCGTCAACGAGCTACGAGCCAGAGGTCCTTTTACCAAAACTGTTCTGGGTGTTACGATGCTCATGGACGTGGTTGTGATTGTGCTCTTTGGGGTGAACTCGTCCATTGCTGATGCACTTTTAACAAACTTGCCCTTTAATTTGAGCTTTATTGGGTTGTTGGTTTTTGAATTGGCAGTCTCCGTAGGTATTGGATATCTTCTTTATCGGGTGGTGCAATTTGCCTTGTCGAAAAATATCCACCACTATCTAAAAACATTCTTGGTTTTAGGGTTAGGCTATGGCATATTTTTATTATCCAGTTTTATTCGAGAAACCAGCCATCACCACCTTCCTTTTGAAATTTTAGTAGAGCCTCTATTGATTTGTATGATTGCGGGCTTCTTAATTTCCAGCTTCAGCCAGTATCGGGATGATTTTTCTCACATCTTGCATCAGGTTGGACCCACAATTTATATTCTCTTCTTCACACTTACTGGTGCTTCTCTGGCATTGGATATTCTGGTGAAAACCTGGCCCATTGCTTTAGCACTCTTTATTGTTCGCTTAGTGGGCATTTTTCTCGGCGCGTTGGGTGGAGGCACAATTGCCAAAGACCCCAAGCAATATAACCGCCTGGGATGGATGGCTTATGTGACCCAAGCGGGGGTTGGATTAGGATTAGCCAAGGAAGTAGCAGTAGAGTTCCCTGTCTGGGGAGATTCTTTTGCGACAGTGATTATCTCGGTGATTGTTTTGAATCAAATCGTTGGACCACCTTTCTTCAAATGGGTGATTAACCGAGTCGGGGAATCCCATCTTCGGGCGGAACCAGCCGCTTTTGATGGCGTGCGAGATGCGCTGATTTTTGGTGTCAAATCTCAATCTGTTACGCTGGCGCGTCAACTCAAAAAACATGATTGGCAAGTTAAGTTGGTCTGCACAGACAAAGAAAGAGTAGATGAGTTGGATGTTTCAGATATTAATATCCAATTGGTTAATGAATTAGATTTAGAAACACTTCGCGAACTCGACGCTGACCAAGCTGATGCAGTTGTTTGCTTCCTGCCAAACGACCGCAGCTATAAAGTCTTCGAATTGGCTTATGAGCATTTTGGCACCGAGACGCTGGTCGCACGCTTAAGAGACACAAGCGATTTCGACCGTTTCCATAAGTTAGGCGTGTTGGTTGTTGAGCCACAAACGGCTGTCATGGGGTTATTGGAACACTTTGTGCGCTCTCCTGCGGGAACATCCATCTTATTAGGGCATGATAAAGATCAAGATATGATCGATCAAGAAATCCACAACCCCAGTATTCATGGATTGGCTCTACGTGATTTGCGATTACCTCTGGATGTTTTAGTTTTATCGGTTCAACGCGATGGGCATACATTGGTCTCTCGTGGCTTTACCCAACTTCAGCTTGGGGATAAAGTCACAATGGTCGGTCCCCAAGAAAAACTCGAAGAAGTCATGCTGCGCTTTGCAGCTTGAGCTTGGATATTTGATATACAAAAGGCAAAAAATATGATTAACGAAATAGAAACATTCCTCATCGAAAACTTACAAATCATCTTTGACAGCATCGGCTGGTTTGGCGTAGTAGCTTTACTACTCTTCGAAAATGCCACCGGCATTATCCCCAGCGAAATTATCATGGGCTTGGCAGGCTGGATGCTTCTCGCAGCGCATGATGCGCCCTTTTATACTATTTTCATTGGAGGAGCTATAGCCGCTCTTGCAAGTACTGGTGGCGCGAGCATTATGTATTGGGCTGCTCGCCTTGGCGGTAGATTGATCGTGGATCGAATGGCTCGCTGGTTTCGCTTTGAAGCGCAGTACATAGAACGCGCCGAAAATCAATTCCAACGCTGGGGAGAAGGATTTGTTCTCTTTGGGCGCATGATCCCTATTGTACGCACCTTAATCAATATCCCCGCCGGTTTAGCTCGTATGCCTTATGGGAAATTTGCTCTATACACGCTAATCGGTTCATATATCTGGTGTACGCTGCTAGTTGGTGCCGGTTATCTTCTGGGACATGAGTGGTGGCGGATTAGTGGTATCGTCAAGCAAACCGCCCCCTGGGCACTCTTGGTTGGGATGATTATCTGGATCGCCGTAATTTTTTACCAACGCTCACGCCGACCAAAACCTCAGTTATCCAGTTGACGAATTTCTGTGTTTATCATAATTCCGTTTTTCAACTTGGCGGAACACGCATGTCCTCGAACTTGCTACCCCACCCGATCATAAATCTGATCCGATGATGGCGAAGCATTAAAACCAGCCATCAAAGAAAAGCCCCTGCTCATTTTTCAACGAGCAGGGCTTTGAATTCCTTAAACCATCATCTCCCCCCATCTTTTTTCTCCTAAACCATCAACCCCTTTGGACGGTATTGCAGTGCCTCCGCCAAATGCGTGGACTGAATACTCTCCTCCCCAGCCAAATCAGCAATCGTGCGTGCTAATTTTAAAACGCGATGATATGCTCGCGCGGAGAGTTGCAACTGCGTCATCGCCGCTTTGATGAGCGTCTGCCCTGCATCATCTAATTCGCAAAATTGACGCACTTCTGCGACGCGCATATCGGCATTGGTCATCACCCCGTTGTTAAGACCAGCGAAACGCTCGCGTTGAATTTGTCTTGCACCCTCCACCCTAGCACGGATATCATCCGAAGATTCTCCGCGCCTATTATCGGAGAGTTTCTCAAAATCCACGCGCGGCACTTCGATATGGATATCGATTCTATCGAGCATCGGTCCCGAAATCCGTTTTTGGTAGCGGGTTACGGTTTGATGGGAGCAAGTGCAGGCTTTGAGGCCATCTTGAAAATAGCCGCAGGGGCAGGGATTCATAGCAGCAATTAATTGGAAATTTGCGGGGAATGTTAGAGAACCTTGAGCGCGACTGATCGTGACGTGTTTATCTTCCATGGGTTGGCGCATAACTTCGAGAACGCGTGAACCAAATTCTGGGAATTCGTCGAGGAAGAGCACCCCGCGATGGGCGAGAGAAATCTCTCCCGGACGGGGCCAATTTCCACCTCCGACCAAACCCGCGTGGCTGATGGTATGGTGCGGCGCGCGGAAGGGTCGCATTTGCATGAGGGGAATATCGGCAGGGAGTTGATCTGCAACAGAGTAGATTCTGGTCACATCGAGAGCTTCTTCGATGCTCATTTCAGGCAAAATGCTGGGCATAGCACGCGCAAGAAGGGTTTTTCCAGCGCCGGGCGGACCCATCAAAAGCATATTATGACCACCTGCCGAGGCAACTTCAAGGGCGCGTTTGACATGCTCTTGCCCCTTAATCTCAGAGAAGTCGGTGATATTGCTGGGGATGGGAATTGTGTCCACAATGGGAGGTTGGTGAGGCTGAATTGTTTTTTCACCGACTAAATGCTTGTATAGCGCTGAAAGTGATTTTACCGGTATCACGTCCAAATCGGGGATGAGGGCGGCTTCGGCTGCATCCACTTCTGAAACAAATATCCGTTTAAATCCTTGTTCTCTGGCTGCGGCAGCCATCGGCAAAACCCCCTTTGAATGACGGTGCCATCCAGAGAAAGTTCACCGATGACCATGGCCTCATCCACGCTATCGGGCGGAACGAGCATTTGCATGAGCAAAACGCCAAGCGCGATGGGAAGATCGTAAGCAGGACCTTCTTTTCGGACGGCTGCAGGGGCGAGATTGACAATAATACGTTTGCGGGGATAAGGAAGACCGCTATTTTTGATGGCGGCCTGAACACGCTCACGGCTTTCTTTGACGGCTTGGTTCGGGAGTCCCACAATATCCATACCATGGACAATATCCTCGCGTTTCTCGTTCCAAGTCGCCGCATAATATTAGTCGAAATAATACTTTTCAGGAAAAAATACTACGCCGATACTCTACCAAAATTTTATATTGGCGATGTAATCACAAGCGACAACAATATATGGCGAGAGAAAGGCGGAAAGTCTCCATTAGAAACTGTCCGAAACCTTTGAGGACGTACACTAACCCGAGCGAGGCATGCGGTTCACCTGGTGGTGGATCGCGCGTCCCCATCTTCATTCATTTCTGAACTCACGAAGTATGATGGGCTGGTAGAGTTTTTAGGTGGCACAGGCTTTGGAACCGTTAACTGCCCAGCGTGTAAGACAGGCGAACTTGTTCAACGCACCAGTCAATATGGCCTGTTCTACGGATGTACCAATTATCCACTATGTGAATATAAAGCTAATGCCTGCAAAAAATGTGGGCTTGGGCTTTTGGTAAAGGATAGATCGAGAGGCTATTTCATCTGCCTTAACCCACGTTGCAGCCATATTGAAAGGCCATGCCCACAATGCAGGACAGGACGACTGGTTGAACGAAAAGGGAAGTATGGTCCATTCTTAGGATGCACGAATTACTATAACCAGGGCTGTAAATATACGGAACAACTTCATTAAATAGGTGTTTTTCTTGATGTTAAAAAGAATCGATGCCCCCGTTGAAATTTCGAGCTTTGTATTTGATGAAAAACTAAACACTCTCATTTAGACAAAAAAGAGCAGTTTTTAGGAAGATGGACTCAAAACGTCTAATCCCTTTTGAATTAGAAATACAGGTGTAATGAAAACCCTGTCCGTGCTAGTAATTAAAGATGAGGCTTTTTTGTTTTTCCAAACGCCGCGCATTACCCGCTACTGGGCCAGCAAGACTCACCTAAATCAAAGGTGTGACTGTGAGCACAGAGCCTTTGAAAAACTGAGCGGGCAGTCGGGTGCATGCGCTTGTTAGCACCCTTTTTTGCTCATTGATGCAAAATATCTTGTAATTCTTCTTCGGTAAAATGCTCTCTAAGAATTTTAACGACATCTTTGTACGCCTGCTCATTTTGTTGTGCAAGGGTTCGCATCATTACCTTAACCATAGCAATATTTTGTTGAGCAGAATATTTTACAACTTCCTGATGAATCGAACGAATTGCCCCGTACTTGTTGAATAAGATATTACTGGCAGTAGTGGCTCCCAATATTTTGGCAACTTCCAACAAATTTATCCCATACATTTCTTAAAATTCTTTCAAATAGTTGGAAATGTCCCGTGAACTACGCATATTGGTTGTGAAGATTTC
>Ga0209249_1001139_pt1 | contig 27204 bp, 27 predicted proteins | sample SaaInlV_200m_DNA_4_FD_184653 | JGI IMG/M metagenome (GOLD analysis project Ga0209249, IMG submission 184653) | Marine microbial communities from expanding oxygen minimum zones in the Saanich Inlet - SI037_S3LV_200m_DNA (SPAdes) (version 2) | ecosystem: Environmental > Aquatic > Marine >...
CTCCGTTTGACCAGTTATTTACATTTTCTCGTACAGGCCAACCGGGTTTTCCCCAGCGCATACCAGTTTTACTTGTTAACCAAATTGATTCTCTAAGTTTTTTATTATAGTTTTTTTCGCCAGGAATTAGGTTTAATAGTTTGAATGCTTGGTTGAAATTCAACTGGCTGCCATCATACAAATTAGAAGTGTCGTAGTAGTTTATTCCCAGTTTGAAAGCTTTCAAGATGATTGGTATCGGATCAAGACCGTCTGGTGTCCACTGCAACGAAGCCTGACCTCCGAGAGCAAGAGTTGATACCTCAAATCCAAGTTTCCCAAATTTTCGCTTCATGGGAGATGGAACGTTTTCTACATTAAAGTCACTAAGAGACATTGTTGATACAGAAGCAGTAAAACTGCTGAAACTTTTAAGAAGTTTCGTTTTTAAAAAGGACACGAGCGGGGTATGTTGACCGATGTCCAGTTCTGGAGAATCAGGTTAATAAAGTAATTTTGCAGATTGATAACTCGCATAGTACAGGTACATTGTCAAGTCTTAGTTTTTGGGCCGTGGATGTGGTTGTTGAGACTGCTTGTGGTAGACCCATCGCTATGATGAAGAGTTTTTCAACGGTTTCACCTAACGCAAAGCAAATGACAGTAGAGCTTATTCTACTTAAACGGTGTTGGATTATTCTCAAAGGATGGCGATTTGAAATCCCAACATTATCAATTCTTGGCACAAGTTTAGGTTTGATTTAAAGTCGTGACATCAGTCTAAAGGGAGATATTATACTATTACATGGACAATGACGTGGAGTTACACCCGACTCCCTTGTCCAAGATCCTAAGGGTGCTTTTTCTTCTCCAGAAACACCAGGATTCTCATGGGATCTCGATGGAAAGGGAACGGACTGCTGGGCATTACTAACCTGGACTCATACATCTACTCGAAGGACAAGCTGAGGAAAATACTCCAAGAGAGGAGGGATCGAGTCAACAAGTTCAGGGAGGCAAAGGAGGCCACCCGCCCAGGGCGCGCGCGCGAGTGACCCAAATCAGTAAACGGGTATGGTCCTCGTGTTTCGGACGAATTTCCCTGCTTCCTCTGTCCCCAAGGCGAGCCACTCCCTCTGGAACTTGTAGAACTTTTCGTCGTTACCGTTGGCCTCGAAGACACAGACAACGTGTTCCCTAACCCCGGCTGGCATACCCCAGAACATCATCTTGATCCCGTAAGTGAGTCCGATCCGGCCCCAGGATTGAACGTATTTTTGCCTTTGCTCTATCGGAAGTTTCAGGAACTCTGCGGTCATCTCACAGAAAGTTATGTATTTTACCATCTTTATTCGCTCTAGGTGTAGATTTAGCTTCAACTACATGGTAGGTTTTATTGGTTTCTACTAATAAAAACGTAGGTTAGTAACTCGATATAAGAACCAAGCTACTCGGCTCAACTATCTCCAACTGGCTTCTTTCTTCTCGTCGTCCAGCCACCGCTGGATGTTCTTGAGGTCGGACTCCTTCTTCTTCTTGGCGTCCTCGATACGCTTCTGAGTCTCCCTCTGCTTGTACTTGGCGTAATTGTCGATGTTCACATAGTCCCTTGCTGTCTTGGAAAAGGACCCAGTCCTTAGGTAGGCCAGCTTGTCCGCGGGAAGGTTCGTCATCCACTCGCGGGTGTTGTCGTACATCTCCCGGTTGTTCCGAATCATGTATGACAACAGGGGCATGACATCGGACCTAGCCCTGGCGGACGAGATGTGGTTGTGGTGGGCAATCCTCTTAGCCACACTCTTGAGCCTACGCCTGCTATGGAATGTCTTGATGAATCTCCACTTGGCTCCTGGCTCCTTGTAGTAGGGCAGCAACCACACGTTCCTGCCGTAGATCCACTTGGCACCCACGTCCCTGAGACCCGTGTTCAGCTTGCCCCAGAGGTCTTTACCCAACCATCCATTTGGTTTGATGACTACGCCCTCTTGGGACTCCGTTGTCCCGATCTTGCTTGGGTGGAGACCGGCTGATAGAATTACCTTGTCGAGCCTGCCACGGTAACCCGTCCCCTCCGAGTTCTTCCTCGTGAACGCGACTCCGCCAGTCATGAGATCAAACATGTATTTCAGGAGCCTCCAATCATTCTGCCTTGCCTTGTTCTGGAAGATATCGGCCTTCGCCATCATTTCAATAGCCTCAAGTCGCTCTTTTGGATCATCAATAACGGTTGGCAGGTTCTCGAATATCCAGTCGTAAAGGTCGTCGTAGTTGATCATGCTCTGGCGGATGGTCTGTTTGGCGTCCTTCAAAGTGGTGGCACTGAATAGATTGTTGAGTACGTCAACTGTGAGCGCAGACTTGTCCCTGGTGTTCAGGACGTTGAGGTCAACCTCAGAAACTGTCTTCTTGCCGCTTGAGACGGTCTCAAGGTCAACGATGGCAGACCTGAGGTCACCTTCGCTTTGCATTGCTATCCTGAATAAAGTATCTGGATCAACGTTGACCCCCTGCTCACCTGCGATGAAGTCAAGCTTTGTAACGACTTCATCGGTGTTTACCGGCTTGAACTCTACGCTTTTGACCTTGCGCAGGATGGAACTGAACTTGCTCTCCATATGCTCCTTGACGGTGTTGGCCACGAGGATCATGGGGGCGCTTGACTGGTCAATGGCCTTGGCGATGTAGGACACGCCACCACGGTCACTTGTGCCGCTGAGGCCGTCCATTTCGTCCAGCAAAATGAGCCGCTTCTGGCCGAAGAGGTTCATGTTCTGCTTGATGGCTTTGCCAAGTGCCTCCTCAAGGGTGCTCTTGTTACGCGCGTCGCTGGCATTGATCTCTATAATATCAAAATCGTACTCGTTCGCTATGACCTGGGCCACGCTGGTCTTGCCAATGCCGGGTGGACCGTAGAGGAATATTGCTCTCCTCTTCGGTGGCTTGCCTCGTTGCCACTGCTTTGCCCATTTCTCTATCTCCGCGACCGCGGCGGTGTTCCCTACAAAGTCCCCACGTTTCTTGGGTCTGTAGAGGTCAGTCCAGGGCTGGCTCACTCCTTCTCTTCTCCAACTACGGATAGGTGGGCCAGAAGCGTTGATAACTGAATCTCAGCCCTAGACCCCTGGGTTAAACGGTAGTCAATAGTTCCCAGCGTGTCGCTGAGCTTGACCTTCATCCTCTCGGATAGAGAGGAATTACGCATAATCTCCCGGTAGACGTTGCGTATGATGTCCGTGGGGGCCACTCCCTGGTTGATGAGGAGTTCCCTCAGCAACTCCCTGCTGTCAAGGAAGTTCCCGTCAAGCGCAGTTTTCAGCATGTTCTTGATGGCCTCCGGGCTCACATTGCCAAGCAAGTTGTAAATTGCGACGTCGTCAATGGTCTGCTTGTTTGCAGCGGCCGCCTGTAGCAGGTTTAATGATTTCCTGACATCGCCGTTGCTCGCCTGGTAAATGGCGTCAATGCCCTCCTCCAGTATGTCCAAGTTTTCGCGTTTTGCGATGTTCTCGACATGCCCCTTGAGGGCATCCTCCTCCAGCGGGCTGAACCTGAAGACGCTACACCTGCTCTGAATTGGGTCAATGATGTTCTCACTGTAATTGCCCAGGAGACAGAAACGGCACGTCCTAGTGTAGATCTCCATGGTGCGTCTCAGCGCGTGCTGGGCGTCACTCGTCAGGTGGTCGGCCTCGTCCATGATGAGTATCTTGAAGTTCACGGGACTGGCGATGGCGGCTGTCCGCGCAAAGTTCTTGACCTTGTCCCTGATTACGCCGATGCCTCTCTCATCGCTGGCGTTCAGCTCAAGTATGAAACTCCTATAGCTTGGCCCGTAGAGGTCTCTGGCCATAGCAAGGATGCTGGTGGTCTTACCGACGCCCGCCGGCCCAACCAGCAACAGGTGGGGCATGTTCTTCTCGTTTACAAAATTCTTGAACCGGGACACTATCTCCTTTTGGTTGACTATCTCGTCCAATGATTGAGGTCTATATTTCTCGGTCCACATGCCGCTGCTCATAGTAATTCTACCTGTATACCTGAGGATACGTTAATAATCTCTTCCAAAGGCGTTTTTAGCAGGGAGACAGGTGAAAATGAGTCGGTTAAGCGGCTACAATTCAATCTAATAATGATTATTATTGGCGCGGTCCTGTAAGTGCGGATAGAAGCCTGGGTATATTAGTCCCCGATGGTTTCGATATCAATGAGACCTCTAACCATACGATAGTACTTTAGCACGTTCTCACCCTTTGGCGTGATATAGTAGAGCTTCTTTGAACGCTTCTTTCCTTCGACAACCTGTTCCTCAATGAGCAGTTGCTCTGTGAGGTTTGCTAGAATGCCCTTCAGGCTCTTCCAGGAGAGGTTACAACTATACATAATACGTGTTGGCTTTGTCTCACCGTTCTTAATATTGTCCAGAACTTCAACGGATAACTGGAACTTGCTTCTTCTGGCGCTCAAGATGGTGCTCACTGCGTTTTTGATATAAAAAGGATTGTTCAACCCAGATATTGAACGTGTTTCTGTAACTCTGGTATGGTGTTTGTGATATGGAACAGTGGTAAGTAGTATCCAGCTAAGGCCTCGAGGGACAACCCTTATGCCCGTTCAGGGAAAAGGGATACAACTCCTGTGATTTGCCAATGATGGATAAGAGTACAAGTCCATTGGGACACATTTTAACACCGTTCCAGAACAAGAGATTCTCACTCATGTTTCTGACAACGGTCTCAGCATCCTTCGCGGACATGCTAATGGACGTATCGACGGGCTGGCTTGTCCTTGATCTTACAGACTCGCCGCTTTCACTGGGACTATTCTTCGCCGTACGCTCGTCTCCCAACCTCCTGTTCGGCATGGTGGGGGGAGCCGTGACTGACAAGGTGGACAGGAAGAGGCTGTTGATGACCTGTTACAGCTTGTACTCAGCGATGGGCTTGCTGATAGGGTACCTCGTCATGGTTGAAAGTATCCATTTGTGGCACGCCCTCGCGCTGATTTTTTTCAGAGGGATCGTCCGCACATTTGAGGGTCCTGCACGGCAATCTTTCATCGTTGACATAGTTGGTAGGGGAAACGCCATGAGTGGCATTTCAGTCAGCGCTGTGGGAACGAGGGGAATCGGTATATTCGCTGGTGCCGCAGCAGGACTACTCATCGAGTTATTTGGAAAGGAGTGGCCTTTCTTCGTACTCTCCGTGGTTTTCATTGTATCAATCGGGCTAATCGGGTTCATCAAGGGGGTGGAGGTCAAGAGAGTCGCCCAATCACAATCAATATGGAGGAACATGGTGGAGGGGGTCCAGATAGTCCGTCAGAACAGGATAGTCCTAGCATTGATGGTTATGGCTGGAACATGTGAGATGTTCGGGTTCTCCTTCGCAGTACTAGTCCCGGTTTTCGCACGAGATGTGCTTGAAGTCGGTGCGGTCGGTATGGGGATGATCAACTCTTTCAGGTCTGGTGGAGGCCTGATAGCGGGGTTGACGCTTGCCAGCCTCGGAGATTTCAAGCACAAGGGAAAACTGCTCCTCGGAATGTATCTAGGGTTCGGGATCGGGTTGATCCTATACGCAAACGCACCGGTCTACCCCTTAGCCCTGATCTTCATCGGGGCCGTCGGGATATCAGCAGCTGGACACGACGCTATGTCCCAGATACTCCTTCAGTTAAATGTCGAGGAGGACCAGCGGGGCAGGGCCATGGGCATATGGCAGCTGAGCATCGGGTTTGGGATGATAGGAAGCATGACCCTCGGCACACTGGCCGAGGTATACAGTGCCCCGTTCGCCCAGAGCGTCTTCGGTGGGATAATGGTGGCGGTGGTCGCGCTGTTATACGTGACGGTTCCAAAGCTCAGGGAGCTCTAGGGCAGGTCCTTGCCCCAGTTCTCGTAGTACTCCTTGATTTGCTTCATGAGTTTCTCAGGTACCTTCCTCTTGAATGGGAAAGCAATCGCGCTGGTGACATATCTTGTCATCCACTTCTCAACGAACCTGCCCTGGCTCTCAAGGGCATCGGGACTCAGGTACTCTATGATGTCCTCGGAGCTGTGCATCATGATATCGATACCGCTCCGCCTGCTGAAACTGACACTGGGAACACCTACAGCAGATAACGGCGTCCCATCGCTACTGTAAACCGCCTCCTTGACATCGAATACCACACCACTCTCCTTGCTGAGAAGCTTCAAAGAGTCCGTGAGCATGCTTGGACCCAGCACAGCCGCAACGTTTGTGCCGATCAATGCACCGTGGACGTCCAGGTTCACCATGAGCCTGGTTCTGTCAAGCTCCGTTTCGGATTTTGTGTCCTTCTCCTTGGCTTCCCTGTCGTCGGCTTTGATTTTCTTAGCGTAAAGGTTGCTACCATCCAGACCCATCTCCTCACTTCCCCACGCGATGAACCTGACGGTGCGCTTACTTCCCTTCTCAATGAAAACACGCGCCAGCTCCATAGTGATTGAAGTGCCTCCTGCATTGTCGCTTGCGCCCCTGACACCCGGTACTGTGTCGTAGTGCCCACCCACCAGAATTATCTCGTCGGGGTGGGACGTTCCCTTAAGCTCAGCGATTATGTTCTTTGTCTTCAGCTTTGAGAGTTCGGCCTCAACCACGATCCTCGCGTGGGTTGCCCCACTCTTGAGTATCTTGAAGCCATCCTCAAAGGTGACCCTGACGCCGGGGAAGTTGCCGTGGGCCATGTTCTCTGAGTAGTTGCCCCAGAAGTGCTTTGGTTGCATCCTTGGATAATTCTCGATGAAGATAAAACCCAGAGGCTTGAGCTTGGTTATGATTGGTAGGTTCTTCCTCTTGACGCCGTTGGTGACAACGATCTTCCCGGTTATCGCCGGTGACAGGTACTCCTCATCTGTTGTCTCTATGTGAATCAGCTCGCCCTCGATACCCTCCGGCCCTGTCTGCCCAAGCATGGACATTCCCTCGCACGCGATGGACTCTCCATATGGCTTCAGTACATCCAATGAGGCGTTCTTCACGTCCCCCGTCTCTATCTCGAACTCCTGGACCGTGGTGTCAAGCCCAAGACCCTCAAAGTATCCTTTGATATAATCAGCAGCGGCGTGATCCTCCTTGCTCCCTGCGGTCCTGGCCCCTATCTCCACTGCCAGCTTCTCGATGTGCTTGAATGCCTTGCTTCCGTCAAAAATAGTTCCCATGGGTCAGTATTCTGTTTTGAAAACATGAAAAGACTTGCTATACAGCGGTCTTTGTGGCCCCGCCGTGGTGGGTCAACCTGGGCCTGATCTGCACAACCAACAGGCTGTCGGGTCCCTGGTTGGACTTGTCCGCCCTGATGATGGCCTGCCCTGTCTCAAGGAGGTGGGGAGGCAGGGGTGTCCCATTGACTACCTGTTTCAGCAGGGTGCTGCTTATGACATCGCTCTTGTGGAAGATCTTGATATCGCTGCCCTTGATGACCTTTGGGTCCACATCCTCTGGGAAGTGGGTGTCAAGCATGAGCCATGTGCCCGCGTGGCGCTTCTTCCTGATGAGGTAGTTGATGTAATCGGTGAACTCCTTACTGAGGCCCTTCCGGAGGTAGTCATGTGCCTCGTTAATGACGAACACAAACTGCTCCCGTTCCGTCCTGTCGTCGTTGATGAGGCTACTGATGACCAGCATCATGACGCTGAAGATGTCATCGGGCTCCATCATTATCTTGCGCAGGTCGAAGAGGTTGACGCCGCCTATGTTCAGATTCTGCATGAAGTCCCCTCCGTCAAGGTAGTCCTGGAGGGTCTCAAGGCGCATGTTTGCGAAGCTCTTCTGGTTTGGGTTCAGGTCGCTCATATCGATGTGTCGCTTGATCTTGTCGATACCGAAATCCTCATCATACTGAGTCTTCTTGATGATCTGGAATATCTTCTTGACGTACATGCTGCCGCTCTTCCTGCCGATACTCAGCACATAGGGCCAGTCCTCGGCAGTCAGTCGCTGGGGCTTGATGGCAATAGGGTAGACATCGGCCCCGTAGTCGCCTCTGAACTTGGGCCTCTCGTTTTCGTAGACGAAGGGGTCAACGAATACCCGGATGTTGTTGCTGTTGATTACACGCCTTGCGGAGATCTTGTATTCCTCACGGAGGATTTTGGTCTCTGCGCTGTTGAGGTTTGGCTCTACTATGCTCCAGAACTCTGACCTGAGGTCCTCTCTGGGCTTGTGGAACACGATAACTGTTGCGGGCTTCTTGACTTGGCTGATGCCTGGGATTGTCTTGCTGAGGAGCATCTCGGTTATCACGCCTATGCTGTAGCCCTTGCCGCTTCCCTGCTTGCCGCAGAGGAAGACTATGTGGGGCTCGTTGAGGTCAACGGCTACGCGATCGATGCCGCTCTTGCCTATCAGACCCCATTGGACGGGCGTCCCGTCCACGCCCAGAAATATCTCGGGACGGATGCCACCTGGGACCATCTCCTCCTCTGGCTCAAAGGATTCTTGCTCGGGTTTGTTTTCCGGATACTCAAACTGCTCTTCAGGCGCATCCTTCTCTGGCTCAGGCGTCGTGAATAATTCGAAAGGAATTGGTTCCGGTTCAGGAATGACCTCAACTGGTTCCGGTTTAATAATTACGGGAGCCGCGTCAATGAATAGATCATTTGCAATGGGTTGACCTGGGTCGAAAAGGAACGGCTCTTCCTCCGAGATGCGGGGTTCAACCTTCTCGATTGGTTCAATGTCCTTACTTAGTTTCCATGCGTTGACGGTGGACCTGATCATATAGAGTATAATCGCGATCGGGAATGATATTATGCAGAAGATAATGACCGTAGAATAATCCAACGCTTTAAACAAGGGGTTCCACTGGACAGGCCAAAGCAGGTTTATGTCATCGTGGACGATGGCGTCAAGCAGGACGTGCCCCCAAACGCCAGCCACCGACGATATGAGAGTCATTTTTACGCTGGGATCCTGTGCAAACGCTGCGGGCAGCCTGATTGGCTTGGCGTATTTCCTGAACAGGATGAACAGTCCGGCTACCGCTAGCCCAATAATGATGCTGATAGTTAGGCTGTGGAACCTCCCATGCATGCTCCAAGGTAACAGGTTCAGCAACCACAACAGTGGCTCAAAATCAAGAGCCAGACTAGCCACTAGGAAGGCGGGTATGTCCAGCAACGGGTACAATAGGAGGGCTACCAGGAGCGCGGGCCCTACATGGTAGGGGGTAAACGGCATCTACAGCCTTAGACGCTATAGAACATATAAAAGAATAGAATGACGCCGGGCTAGACCACGGCGTTTTTCTTCAACTCGGCGACCTCATCCTCAGAGTACCCGCATAGCTTGACCAGAACATCATCAGTGTGCTCTCCCAGCATCGGCGGGGGAAGCTCAAGGCTGCATGGCGTCTCCGAGAACTTCAACGGTGCACCGATCTGTTTGATCTCGCCTATCTTCGGATGATCCATGCTGACCAGCATGTCCCTGTGAAGCAGCTGTGGGTCACTGAACACCTCATCCATTGCGTTTACAGGCGCGCACGGGAACCCTGATTCCCTCAGCTTGGTCAACCACTCATCCCTAGGCTTCGTTAGCAGTCTTTCCTGCACGATGGGGACAAGAATTTCCCTGTTCTCAACCCTGACGGGGTTGGTGCTATACATCGGGTCAATTACTAGATGCTGCATTTCCATTACCTCACATAGAACCTTGAACAGCCTGTCATTCCCGCTAGCGACCAGGAGGAATTTCCCGTCACCCGCCTCAAATGTCTGGTAAGGGACGATACTAGGATGAGCCCCACCCATCCTTTCCGGTACCTTACCGCTGGCGAAGTAGCCACCGGCCATGTAAGTCAACCAGGACACCGCTGCATCCATCATGGACACATCCAGGTACTGGCCAATGCCTCGCTGGTCCCTGACCCTGAGCGCGGACAGTATTGCCATCGTGGCGTACATCCCCGCGTTCAGGTCGGTCACTGCCACGCCAACGCGGACGGGAGGCCTTTCCTTCTCACCTGTTATGCCCATCAGGCCGCTCATCCCCTGGATGATGAGATCGTAGCCCGGCCATGTAGCGTATGGCCCAGTCTGACCGTAGCTGGATATACTGCAGTAGATCAAGTCCTCCTTGATCCCCTTCAACGCCTCATAATCCACGCCCAGCCTCTTTGTGACCCCTGGGCGAAAATTCTCAAGCACTATATCACATTTCTCTACAAGGCGGTGGAGGACTTCGACTCCCTTCTCGTCCTTCAAGTTCAGGGTTAGGCTCTTCTTGCCCCTGTTGAGGGATAGGTAGTAACTGCTCTCCCCCTCAAGGAACGGGGGGAAACCACGAGTATCATCTCCCCTCCCAGGTATCTCAACCTTTATGATTTCAGCCCCCAGATCGCTAAGCGTCATACTGCAGTACGGCCCAGCGAGGACGCGGCTTAGATCAAGTACACGAATTCCCTTTAACGGCGGGTCGCCGGGTAGAATAGTCATAGAGGAAAATACCTGATTGAATGGAAAAGGGTTTTCACCTCTGAAAAAAAGTGGGCTACTTAAACCTTAGAGGATCAAACGGCTTGAGCATGGGGTCTGTCTCGTCGTTGATTATTGTCTTCGCTAGCAGCCTCCCAACGGCGGGAGCCATCGTGATACCGTAGTCGTTGTAACCACAGGTGACGTAGAGCCCTTCATCGAGCTTGCCCACCGCGGGTTTATCGTCTGGAGTCTGGTCGCATATTCCCGTCCACTGCCTGATGATGTTCAGGTTACTCAGCACGGGTATAACGGGAACCATCTCGTCAGCGAAATGCTCTAGGAACTCCGAACTAGACTCTCCAAGGTCGTATCCAGGATCCATCCAGTCGATGGTGCCCATTATCTCGCCCCTCATGGTCTGGGTCGCCTGGAAGTGGGTTGAAAGCCTCTCCAGTGAAGGACCCAGGAACGGCCTGATGGGCTCGGAGATGAGCACCTCTTTCCTCATGGGCTTTAGCGGGACCTTGTGGCCAAGCTGCTCCGTGAGCTCTGATGACCTCTCGGCGCACGCAACAACGACTTCAGTTGCATCGTACTCGCCCTTCTCTGCTGTGACCTTGTAGCCGTCTGAGGTCTTCTCGATCTTGCTGACCCTGTTCTGCTTCTCCACCTGTGCCTTCCTCTTGCGGATGGCCTCGACGTAGGCCCAGACAACCCCGAATGGGTGTGCGTTGGCCTCGCTTGGTGAGTAGAACCCTGAGATTATGCTATCGGGGTCAATGTAGTTCCATTTGCGGTGGATCTCCGCTGGGGAGAGTTCCCTCTCGTCAAGACCCATGCTTTTGAAGTGGGCGTGGTATTCCTTGAGCTGTTTTAGATCGGCCTCATCCTTTGCCAGGATCAAGCATCCGCTTGTCTTGTGGAACGTGTTGATACCTGTCTCGCTTGAAAGCCCGGCGTTGAGTTTTAAGCCCATCTTGGCCAGCTTCACCAAGTCCTTGTTCCCGTTGCCAATAGCATAGGGGTTGCGCGCCTTGAGCACGCCCAGGTTTCTCCCAGTCGAGCCTGCATTCAGGTAGTCACCCTCCAGCACGTGGACCTTCTTGCCCTTTCTTAGGAGGTTATAGGCTACGCTGAGGCCCATGGCCCCTCCGCCCACGACTATGACATCGTATTTGGCCATCTAGATTGCCTCCGTTATTCTAATGGCGCGTACCTCGTAGCTAAGTGCGGGGTCATCCATCTCGACGGTAACCACCCATCGTGGATACGCGTCTCCCTTGGCCTGGTAAGTCGGGGTAACAATGATACCCATACCGACAACGGTCCCTGACCTGTCCAGTAGCTGGACCCTCATCCCCACCATTGGGGCGGGCAGGAGCTCGTATGGCAGGGTTACGTATCCCTTTCCGTCCTTGATTGTTTGGAGGTATATAGCGAGCCCCGGACAGACTGAGACACAAAGTGTGCAGCCTGAACATTTTTCCCAGTCAACAACTGGTGGAGTACATAGGGTTTCCTTTGATACTGCATCTACCTTGCACGCTAGTGCGCATGGGTTGCACGGGATCTCTTCGACGCACTCGATGAGGGCGACCCTTTTCTGCTCCAATATCTCATGAGGGGGGATTACGCTGAACTCTTTCAGCTCCTCCAGCTTATAGTAGCCCCTCTGCAGGGCGTTCAATTCATCATTCGCCATTAGTTAAGCACCTCTTCAATGTTCTCTACTGTAATATCCTCGATTGCTGCCTTGAGGCGCACGCTAAACGGTGAGCCACGGTCCTCCTCAAGGGCGTCGGTGTACTCCTCGATCTTAGCGGATAAGCCCTCTTTTCCTAGCCCGAGGGCATCAGCAACATATAGCCCCGCAAGTCCGCCCTCAAGCATGGCCGTAGTGGCCTCCTCGATGCTGCCACAGTCACCAGCGATGTACGCGTTCTTGGTGAAGCGGAAGGTCTTGTCCCTGATCGGCACTACACCCCCGAGGGTTCTGTTGTTCACCATCTTGGGGTTAAATAGCTGGACCAGGTCGTATGCCGGGTTGAGGCCGACGCCTATGCAGACAAAGTCACAGTCCACCTTGAACTCGGATCCCTTGACGGGCGAGTAGTCGGTGTTGAGCTTTGTCATGATGACGCCGTTTACCTTGTTCCTGCCTAGTGCCTTCACGATGGTATGCCTGGTGACAATGGGTACTCCGTGCCTCTGTATCTTGGCAGCGTGTACGTGGTATCCCCTGACGCGCCTGAAGCTGGGCGCGTAAACACCCGCCACTTCTATTCCTGCCTGGATGAGGTGATAAGCCACCATCAGTGCAACGTTACCCGTCCCGATTAGCACTCCCCTGTTACCCGGCTTGACGCCGAACACGTTGAGGAGGGTCTGGACGCCGCCCGCGCCGTAGACGCCTGGCAGGTCGTTGTTGCCGAACATGACCGTCTTCTCGTAGGCTCCTGTCGCCACGAGGTACTTTTTCGCCTTAACCCTGACGGTAGCGTTCCCCGGCCGCTTCATGAGCATGACATTCTCGTCGGGATAGTACCCGACCGCGCTTGTCTCTGTCATCACTTGAACATTTGGCAACTGGGATAGCTCCGCTATCATCTCGGCCCCCAGGTTGAAGCCACGTTTCCCGGCAGCGTATTTTACGTCGCTGAAGAAGGTATGTGTCTGCTTGACCAGTTGGCCTCCCAGCCTGTCCTTGTCATCGATGATCAGGATCTTCGCGCCCCTCTGGCCCGCCTCAATGGCGGCCTGCATCCCTGCTGGGCCTCCGCCGACAATTAAAAAGTCAGCCTCTACTGTTCCCTCGCTACCCATTGTCTTCGGGGCAGGCTTTGGTAGGCTCTTCTTGAACGCTCCGAGTCCTGTGAGCTGGCGCATGATCAGCATGGCTGGTTTGTAGATGATACTAGGTTGGGTCATCAGCCTCATGTAGGTCGCTGGTGGCAGCTTCATCAGGTTAAGGATCGGGTTAAGCAGGTCAGCGGGGTATTTTTGCCGCTTGATTTCCATCCCTTCCTTGCACATGGCTACACAAGTCCTTACGTTGGGTATCCCGTCTACCTCCATCATGCATGCCGAGCAGCGACCAATGGCGCAGAAAAAGCCCCTAGGCCTGCGGTATTTTATGCTCTTGCTGAACTCCCTGAGGCCGTTGGCGTAGAGGGCGGCGGCGACTGTTTCCTTCTCGAAAGCCTTCATGGGCTTTCCGTCGAGATATATTGTGAGCTCTTCTCCTCTATCGAAATCGAGGACGGGGTGCTCGTAAATTCTCCAATCAACATTTGTACTCATACGGTTAAGCCTTCTTTGTGACGAGACTTCCGAGCGTGATAGGGTCTATCGGAGGCCTGATCCTTGTGGTTTCGTTAACGGCCTTTCCTGTCATTTCTCGTAGGATTCCCATCGTTATGGATAAGCAGGTTTTTCCCTGGCAGTGCCCCGTGGTTACTCCGGTAATCCGTTTCAGCGTCTCAAGGTCGTCGTAGCCTGACTCTATGGCGGATCTGATGTCAGATTCCGTTACATCGTGACAGCGGCAAACAATTTTTTTTACCATTTTATATTAACACCATCTCTTTCGCGAGACGAATAACATGTTTCAAGCTCCGTCGAGGAGATACTCCAGTTCGAGTTATGACTGTCCATATCATAATTTCACCTAGCCTTGAATCTGAATATGAGGAGGGTACGAGTTAATAAAACTGAGGATTCAGAGATGTTAAAAAACACTATAATTGGCTAAATAATAGGGAAAAAACAGGTCGAGTAAATAGAATAAGAGTCTTAACCCCATAAACCCGGCACATCGCCCCATACTGCATCCCACCAGTCGCCCTCGGTGACTGCCTCTCCCCGTATTAGTATCTCGTACAGGGTCTTCAGTAGCTTGTGGTGGCGTACCTCGTCGTGAAGGATAGCTTTGAGGAGCAGTTCAACTTTCTCGTTTGTAACGGAGGGAAGCATCTTCTCAAGCTCCTTGATGACGGCTTCCTCCATCTTAATGTGGTCGTTTACAACATTTTTCTGGATGTTCAGCTGCTCCTCGTTGAGAGCCACGCTCGTTGAAGTCATGAGGCTGATGGCCGACCGGTACATCAAAGCATGCTTGGTGGAGTCCAGGCTGATGCCCCGAAGGGCCGTGGACACCGCCTCGTTCTCGATACCGTCAGCGGAGTCGTTGATTGATTTTACTATCTTGTTCTCAAGAGAGATCTGGTTCTCCAGGAACTTTTGAAGTTTATCACTCATAGAATATTCAAAAATACTTGGGAACTGGGAGTTATAAAGCTTGTAAACTACCGCTTCTTCCCCAGGGTTCCAACATAGACGGTGAACTGCTCCTCGCCGTCAACACCCAGTGTCTCGTTTATCTGGTCATCGTAAAAGGCAGCGATTGCACATGCTCCAGAGTCTATGGCCTCGGCGCAGAGGTAGAGGTTCTGCATGACATGCCCTGCGTCCAGATGCATGTATCTGTATCCCCGCTCGGTGTACCTCCACATCATCCTGTACCTGACGGCTGTTAGGATCAATGTGATCGCCGAGTTGTACACGAACCGCTGCCCGAAGCAGCCTGCCGTAACCCGCTCCGCGATATCATCAGACAGGTCAATCTCTTGTAGCTTGTGGTCAATTGCCATGAAACGGTATAAACCATGTTTTAATCCATCAACTCTATTGACCAGCACATACGTCTCGAAGCAGTGGCGTGCCCCGGCACTAGGGACCGTTCGCTGGGTCGCTGGTCGTTTGGTTACCTCTTTAACCCCCTGAGTACTCCACAGGACATAGCTCAACTCCTCTAGTGAGAGGGATTCATCACTGTAAGCCCGTACGCTGATGCGATTGTTTATGGTTTCAGTCAAGTCCACCTTGTTTACCGTTACTTCTAACGGATCTGGCAGATCATGAACTGGTTTTCCCTCCGTTGCCTCTAACTCAAGTGGTGGCTGGGGCAGTTTATTGACCTGGTCAGATTTCTCCAAGTTCTCGTACTTGGTATTCTCCATGAACTGTTTTCCTTGTCCTCTCATTCAATCACCGATTGAATAACAAGGGATGGATAATTAAATAAATAGAATAAAATGAAAAGAAATAGAGGATTAGGCCAGATGGCCCATGGCGACCATCGCCTTGGCTACCTTTAGGAAGCCTGCGACGTTTGCGCCAACTACGTAGTTGCTTGGCTTACCAAGGTCCCTAGCTGTCGTGTAAGCAGCGTGGTGGATGTTCACCATGATACTATGGAGTTGCTTGTCCACCTCTTCACGGTTCCAGAAGACCCTACCACTGTTCTGCGCCATCTCTAGGCCGCTTGTAGCCACACCACCTGCGTTACTTGCCTTGCCAGGAGCGAATAATACACCCTTCTCGATGAAGAGTGGCACCGCATCCGGGGTTGTTGGCATGTTTGCACCCTCGCCAACGGCTATTACGCCGCTTGCGATTAGCGCCTCAGCATCCTTCTTGTCGAGCTCGTTCTGAGTCGCGCAAGGTAGAGCGATGTCTCCGCCGAATTGCCAGACACGTGCACCCTTAACGTACTCTAGGTTGTACTCTTCTGCGAACTCACTGATCCTGCCCCTCTTGACGTTCTTCAGCTCCATGACATAGTCCCACATCTCCTTGGTTATACCGTCGGGTGCGTGGACCGCGCCTGTGGAGTCGCTGAAGCTCGCGACCTTACCGCCTAGCTCCATTGCCTTCTCGGCTGCATATTGAGCGACGTTGCCGCTTCCGCTGATGAGGACCTTCTTACCCTTGAAATCAAGATCCTTTGTCTTTAGCATTTCCTGAACGAAGTAGACATCACCGTAACCGGTCGCCTCTGGCCTGATCAGTGAACCGCCCCAACCGTGGCCCTTACCTGTAAGGACGCCCGTTCCGTGCTTGTTCGTGATCTTCCTGTAAGCCGCGTACAGGTAACCGATCTCTCGGCCGCCTACACCTATGTCGCCTGCAGGTACGTCAGTGAACTGACCGATGTGCCTGTACATCTCGCCCATGAAGCTGTGGCAAAAGTTCTCAACCTCAGAATCAGTCTTACCCTTTGGGTCAAAGTCTGAGCCACCCTTACCACCGCCCATGGGGAGTGTGGTTAGGCTGTTCTTGAATGTCTGCTCAAAACCCAGGAACTTGAGAAGACCAAGGTATACCGTTGGGTGGAACCTGAATCCACCCTTGTATGGACCGATGGCACTGTTGTACTGAACTCTGTATCCCCTGTTGATTTGGATCTCACCGCTCCCGTCCTTCCAAGGTACGCGGAACTGAATGATTCTCTCAGGCTCAACGATCCTCTCTAGGATCTTGTGCTCCTTGAAAATTGGGTTCTTCTCGATAACTGGCTCAAGTGTCTCCAAGACCTCAAGAGCTGCTTGATGGAACTCCTTCTGCAGAGGGTCCTTGTCAAGAATGCTCTGATAAACGCTTTCAATGTATTTATCCAATGGACATCACCTATTAAGTCGCGTTAGCAGGACTTATACGAACTATAAATAACTTTGGTGATTTTGCTTAGAAAAATATATACTATAAGTAGGTCGGTCATTATTACACTTACTACCTTAAAATGTCTGACAGAACGGTATATTTATCATATATCTCAGTAAAAACCATCGATAAAATGTGCAAATATTACATATTAGAGGACGTTCTCAATTTTTTTTCCATTGAATGAATAAAAACAACGAATCCCCGTCAGTTTCCTTAGCTTGTGAGGAAGGTGACCACTTCGTCAATGTCTCCCTCAACAGCAACATAGATGGGGCCCATTGGGTCCTCGTTTTGAAGGGTCAGTGAGACGTGCCCAGCATACGCGGCTTGACGGTTCAACCCGAAGCTGAGTTTGTTTCCGTCAGTCCACCTTGTTAGGGTATTACTCAGGGTGGTCCTGATCTTGTCCTGGGCTATCTTTGCCCTTAGCTCCCTGAGGCTTATGTATCCTTCAAGCTCTGCGATGAGGTTTCCATCTATCTCAACGGGCTCGATTTGACCGAACATGTTAGTGAGTGCCTTTTTGACCTTTTCAGGGCTCTCAGTCGGGTTGAGCCTACAACTAATCCTGATCGTCGTCAAGTTCCTTCAGCTTGTGCAATAGTTTATCGAGACCCTTCTCCATGTCGTTGACCCCGTTCTCGTTTGTAAGGATATAATCGCTCAGTGCGATAGCAATCCCCATTCCGAACCCTAGCTCCCTGTGGTCCCTCTCCTTGAAGATCTGCTTATTCTGTGGGTCGTCGCTGCGGCCCCGGTTCTTTAACCTGTTGTATCGGGTCTCACGTGAGGCGTGTATCGCGATGAGGTACGTATCAAAGGCTGCTTCGAAATGGTAGACTTCGTCCATGCTCCTAATCCCGTCGAGTGCGACCAAGCTGTTTGACTCGCCCAGAATCAAGGGTACGCATTTCTTGGCCACGGCATCTTCCCCTCCCGTCTTACGGATGTCTTGGGCCATCTTGCCGATGTTCTCGGGTGTGGGGGGCAGGTTCCTCATCCGAATCTCCTGGCGGATAACATCCCCCATGGTGAATACCTTGTAATTCCTTTCCCTGAGCAGATCCGCCAGCGTGGTCTTGCCAGAGCCAGCCATCCCTGTTATTAGCAGCAGTCTTCTCTTCACCATTACTTTACCCTCTCCAAGCCATCGAAACGCGTCTTTATATAGACGTTATCCGAGCCTTCCTCGATAGCTGCCCTAGCGAGCTTGATAAGCCCTTCCTTTTCCGGGGGAGCCTTGAGCTTTAACTCAGGGGATGGCACATCTCCCTTGTTATCGAACTGCTGAAGATAATAAACCTCGTAAAGACCGTGGATGTCCCCGACTATCTGCCTGATGAATTCCTCGCTATCGCTCACCTCAGGTGCAACTGTGGTGCGAGCCTCAACGGAAATCCCCAGCTCCTTGCAGAGTCTCAGGGTATTCTTTATGGAATCAACATGATTTTCGGCCATCTCGGGAACCTGAGATATTCTCCCGAAATCATCTGGACTAAGGGGGGACTTAACGTCTAGCGCGACCCTGTCAATCAGCCCGGTCCTGAGTATCCTCTCAACATCATTGAACACGGTACCGTTGGTGTCAAGCATCACCTTAAGGTCATATGACTTCACCAGCTTCGCAGCCTCAATGACCGCCTCGGCTTGAAGGATTGGCTCCCCTCCCGTGAAAACCACGGAGTCAAGCGATGGGACAGGACTCATGCTCTGGCGAAGCCTCTCGTCCAGAAGGTCCAGCCCAACCACGGTGCCCGAATCGAGAGGGATCAGTGTCGAGTTGTGGCAGTAGGGGCATTTGATGTTACACCCCGCCCAGAAAACTACCATTGACACATTCCCGTACCAGTCGATGGTGCTCATGTCAGTGATGCCACCGAGCCTTAATTTGACGTCATCACCGGCCAAGTTGAATCAGTTATCCTGCGTCCACGGAAATTTAAATCCGATTCAGGCCAGGACGCCCAAGATGAAGACCCCGGAGAAGATTATCAGAGAACCGATTATCCTCACCCTGCCGTAACTCTCGCCCAGGAAGACAACTCCCATGAGTGCCCCGAGGACAACGCTGATCTGCCTCAGGGCCAGGATATAACTGACCTGGGCTAGGCTCATGGCATATAGTACCATCAGGTACCCTCCCCTCATCAGTAGCCCCGCGAACATGACCTTGAGCGGTGAGGAAAACTCCTCCCTGATAGTCTTGACCCCCTTTCGATACACGGTTACCACAGTCATCATTCCGGTGACGAAGAATCCGAGCCAGAATGAGTACAGTAGAGGATTTACAGTGGTCACCCCAAGCTTGTCAGTGATTGAGTAAACTGTCGTACCCATCGCGGCGATCACTGCATACCTTGAGCTACCTGACATCAGGTAGTGTATCGGTGACACTATGTCGTCCCTGGTAATTCCTTTCAAGTGCAGGACGTAGACCCCCATGAAGATCACAAAGATTCCCAATAAACCCATCAACGAGAACGTCTCACCCAGAAATATCGCAGCGGCTATTGTGACGAATACGGGTGAGCTTCGGGCAACTGGGTAAACAATGCTGAGGTCCCCACTCTCGTACGCCTTACCAAGCCCGAGGAAGTAGACCACTTCGGCCATCCCGCTGACCAGCAGGAAAGGCAATATCTCAAGTGGGAAATATATCTCGGGAATCATCAGTAAGAAAACCGGAATGAGTAGAGGTAGGCTCACCAGATTAAGCAAGAGCATAAAGGACTCTTTGTCGTTCCCCTCCTTGGCCAGATAGTTCCAGAACCCGTGGCTCACTGCCGATGCCAGCACAAGGGCTAGGGGAAGAAATTCCATACAACTGAACAGATTTACTCAGTTTTAGGCTTAACCTTACGGTCCAAATTATATGGGGAGAAAAGGATAATCAGGCATGGGAACACGATCCTTCGTCGCCGTTGAATGCCAAGGAGTACTGCACTCAAGGTTCGTGGAGGCTCAGGGGGTCCTCAAGGCAACGGGTGCTAGCATCAAGCTCGTGGAGGTCGAGAATATCCATATCACGTTAAAGTTCCTTGGGGACATCGAGGATCACCAGGTAGAGGAAGTAGCCGAGGTCATTAGGAATATCACGTTCGAGCCTTTTGAGTTCACAGTTGAAGGGGTGGGAGTGTTCCCTAACCTGAAGAGACCAAAGACCATCTGGGCAGGGATATCAACGGGGGTCGGAGAAATTGCCAACATAGTCAAAGAAGTAAATAGTAGCCTGGCAAAGCTGGACTTTGAGAAGGACAGGCGCAATTTCCACCCCCACCTCACCATCACAAGGGTCAGGGGCGGTCAGAACAGGGATAGGCTGGTGGACGCGCTTCTCGGCATGGAGGAGATGGAGTTCGGGAAGGTCAAGGTTGACAGAATTTACCTGAAAAAGAGCGTACTGACGCCAAACGGCCCAATATACAGTACGATCGCTGAGTCAAAACCATCAGCAGATATTTGAGTAACGGGAGACAAACGAGGAAACAAGATGAGCGACTGGCTGGAGATCAAGAAGAGCATCCTTGAGAGGATAAAGCCATCAAGGGCGGAAGAGGTAACGCTCAAAGAGGTGGGAGGCCAGGTCGTGGAGAAGATCAACTCGATCCTGAAAAAATCTGGAATACAGGGGACCGCAGAGATTCATGGAAGCGTCCCTCACGGCACATGGGTGACGGGGCAGATGGACCTTGACATTTTCGTGGTCCTGGACACTTACAGGGAAAGGTGGCAGCTCAATGAGGTACTAGACGCACTCAGAGAGCACACCGACTGGGAGTTCACCGAGGCATGGGCCGAGCACCCTTACTTCCAGACGGAGATAGGCGGCTTCAACTTGGACATCGTCCCGTGCTTCAGGGCAAGTATTGGTGACAGGATACGGAGTGCCACTGACAGGTCACCCCTCCACACGGTGTGGTTGAAGGGCAGGTTGAACGGGTTGGGCGACGATGTACGCATTCTGAAGCAGTTCCTCAAGGTTACTGGGATATACGGAGCAGAGATCAAGATAGGAGGTTTCTCGGGATACCTATGTGAGCTGCTGGTCATCAAGCACGGCTCGTTCATGAGGCTGATGGAGGCCGCATCAAATTGGGGCGAGAAGGTGGTACTAAAGTTCAAGAACGAGGAGCGGGAGTTCAACGACCCGTTGGTGATCTATGACCCCGTTGACAGCCTGAGAAACGTGGCTTCGGCACTCAGGAAGGAGCAGTACAGGAGGTTCATTTCGGCAGCCAGGGCGTTTAAGGAAAACCCCAGCGAGAGGTTTTTCACATTCGATAGGACTCCAGTGGACACTGATGAGTTGCTGGAGAGGATAGGTGCGAGCAGCCTCGTATTCATCATCATTGAGGAGAACAAGGCCGAGGTGCCTGACACTCTTTGGGGCCAGCTGAGGAGATCAGTTGGTGCCATCGATAAGCAGCTTGTATTAAAGGGCTTTAATGTCATCAGGTCCACCGTGTGGAGCAACGAGGAAACACGTCACGTGCTGGCTTTTATGCTAGGGGCCATCAACAGGACGGAGACGGACAAGCACTTTGGCCCGCCAGTGGACCTTGAGAAGGATGTGGATAAGTTCCTCGGGATTTACACTGACAATCCTCGTGTTGTCAGTGGGCCAGATATTGAGGATGAAAGGTGGTTCGTGGTGCTATACAGGCATCATACACATGTGAAAGACACCATTGATGAGCTGTTGAATGATGGAGGGGCACGAATCGGAGTCTCAAGGAGGACAGCGGTCAGGATTCTCCAGCACCACAGGGTCATCGTGGGAGAAGGCATAGACCCGTATCTCAACGAGGGGTTCGAGAGACATCTTGCAGAATTCATCAGGGGAAGGCCGTTCTGGGTTGAGTGAATTCAAATCATTAGACGAGGCACTGGGCAGCAAGGTGGGGAAGTTTCTCTGCTGGCCAGTCTTCGACAAGGAAGCTGCCGAGGATAGGATTACTCAGTTAAGGGGTTTAGGCGTTGATTCAGTGGCACTCGGCGGTCCCCACAGGGTCCTAGGTTATCTAATCCTTGGCAAGGGACATGTCGGTGTGGTCATCAGGGCAATGTTTCAGGGGAGAGAGGTCGCTCTGAAATGTAGGAGGACTGACTCTGATAGAAAGACCATGGACAACGAGGCTAAGCTTCTCAGGAAGGCAAACGAGTCCGGTGTCGGACCACTGATCTTCGCCCACAGCATGGATTTCATCGTCATGGAGAAGCTCGTGGGACCATACTTTGGTGACTGGGCACGAGACAATATCGAAAAAACGGACGAGATTAGGAAAAATGTATCAATCATCATCGGGATTGCCAGGAAGTTGGACGTTGCGAGAATAGACCACGGCGAGCTCACAAAGATCAGGCGACATTTCATCGTTACCGATGGCGGACCCCGCGTTATCGACTTTGAGTCATCAAGCCTCGGCAGGATTCCCCAGAACCTCACGTGCACCGTCCAGAGCATGTTCCTCCATACAAAGTTCTCCAATGTACTAGCCCAAGCTTACTCGATGCCTGGTAAGGATGAACTTCTAGAAGTACTCAGGAGTTACAAGAAAAACCCCGACGAGGAAAACTATCGGGGGATTCTACGGGTCATCAATCTGATTTGAGTGGTTGCTCCCAATATTTCTTGGGGTCCTTCATGGAGCCATATCCTAGTAATTCGTCGCTCCAGACGAAGAACTTGTTCAGGAATGGCATGTTCTTGATGAACCACTTTACGATATCGTGGCTCGGGCCCTTTTCCTTGGTGAAGTTGCAGACCCTGAAGCAGATACTGCAGCCTGAGCCGATATCCCTCCAGTACGCCAGACAGGTGTCAGCGTTGCAGTACCACTTGAACGCGCCGTCGTTGTTAGCCTCGGAGTACCCCTCGTACGTCCTTGGGCCGTAGGGGATGCTCTGGCTTGGGCACAGTTTTGAGCATTTCTCACAGTCCTCGCAGAACTGGATGATCCCCTCGTCCGCAATGGGGCTCTGCTCAAGTGGAAGGTCAGTGAATATCTTGGCGATCCTGACCATTGGCCCGTCCTCCCACGTGATGAGCCTCCCGTGACGCCCGACGTGGCCCAGACCTGCCTGGATTGCGATAGGTATGCTTGACGCGGTGTCGTTGCCACATGGGACTGCGTTGTAACCCAGCCCCCTGATGAACTCAGCCAGGCTACCAGCCACGGCAGGCATCCTGCTGTAACCCATGCTGCTCACCGGGTTCATAGCCGCCGGTGCGTACATCATCTCCTCCACCTCCATTGGTACCGTTATTGCTATCACGTACTTGCAGCTCTCGGGGATCACGGATTTCTCGTCCGTGACGTACGGCGCCTCCACGTTCTCAAAGACAATGGGCTTTCCGTCAGATCCATTACTGAACACCCACCTCTTGTCAAGTTTAGTGAATCCAATCTCTGTCGCCCCGTAATACTTCCCAGACTTTCTCACCATACGGGATGCCTCTTTGGGGCTACCTGACCATTTATCGACCCCATCAGGGAATATGCTAACTCCAAGGGGGGACCACGAGTAGAAACCGCTGTTCTGGTTCCCTCGACCCGAGTGGCTGGCCTGCGCTACCGTCAGCGCCCCACCGCTGAACGCATAGTCCACGAGGCTAAAGCCTGGTATTTTCTTCCTGATGCGCTCTGCTTTCTTTTCAGGGTCGCTGTAACCGGCTTTTCCGGCCCTCGCTGCCCTCCCAAACGCATTGTTCCTGTAATCAAACTGCTTGTATTTGTCGTTGGTCGGGTATATCTCATCGAAATCTCGGGGCATACAGACTACACGGGGATGATTGTATAAAAGATGATTCGAGTTTCTTCGAAAAGTCAACTCGGATAGATCGTTGACCTCAATCAGGCGAGGTTAACGAGGAAATCTCATCGATGAAAGAACTGACAGTTGAATCAAACTCGGCCTTGGCCTTCGATCTCTGCAGAGACCCCTCAACAACGGGGCTGTTCGGCAGTATCTCGCGTATCTCGATGAAAGCGTCCCCTACCTGGCCGCTGTCGTTGGTTATGAAAACGGCGGTCCTCGTGAGTTTCTCTGCGTTCTGAGTCATGTAGCCCCGCATAGGGGCAGACACTGAGCCCGCCCAGACTGGGCTTGCCAGAACCACGAGATCGTATTCAGATGGATCGTGTTCGGTAGGGTTGATTTCACCTACGACTCTCTTTGAGTTCTGGCTTCCTGTCTTCATCCACCCGATTATGCCCTTCCTGTTCATCTTCTCGGTGATCAGCTCGATGTCGCCACCTAGGGCCTTATGGACCTTTTTGGCGATCTTCTCCGTGTTTCCCGTCCGGGTCACGTACACTGTTAAAAATTTCATTAATCAATCAGTTCCCGATTCGTTCTATGGTAATCTTTAAAGAAGGGTCTCATATTTTAGTCTCGCACTGGGACCGTGGTCTAGCTTGGTATGATCCGCGCTTGGGGTGTGCGAGATCGCGAGTTCAATTCTCGCCGGTCCCACCATTCTACTCACCAATGAGTCTTTCTTGTTTAAGTTGATGCCTGGATGCGAGGGGTATTATGATGAGCCTGAAAAACTATGATCGAGATAATTTCTGAGTTCAGTTACTCGTGTCTTAATGCTTCTACTGGGTGAAGTTGTGAAGCACTCCAAGAGGGATATAGCCCTGAAATAACGCTTGTAAGTACGGCGAACCCTGTTGACAGAACACCAAGGATCATAGAAGGCTCAGACGTAACTCCAACGTAATTACCGACGAATGCTCCAAGGAGGAAACCAAAACCAGCACCAATAATTCCACCAATGACTCCGGTCAAGCCCGCCTCAATCATGAACAGAACTAGGATGTCAACACTTTTTGCGCCCAAGGCTTTCATGACGCCAATCTCTTTCGTCCGCTCCATAACAGAAACCGTCATAGTGTTGATGATACCGACACCTGCGACCAGCAGACTGATGGCAGCGACACCACCGAGAACGGCTTCAATCGTGCCGGTGATAGAATCAATCAGATCAAGGGTACCCGCGGCGGTCAACGCCCCCACTCCCTCAATCTCGTCCTCAATATTATACGCGACAGCATCAACGAGGTTACTGTTTTCGACATAAACCTGGATGCTATCATATGTCCCATCCGTTTCATAGAACTGTTCACATGTCTTTAACGGGATAAAGAAATCACTATCAGATCCAAACGCACTTCCCGATTCCTCTATTATCCCGACAATTCTCACGGTCAACTCTTTTTCAATCCTGCCCACCTCAGCGGTCAGCTTGATCCTGTCCCCGACCTCATACACGGGGTCATCATCTGGGTCAGGTACGGCTATGTTAAACCCGATAACTGCTACAGCAACATCACTTCTGATTAGTGATCTTCCTTCCTCGATAACGGTTCCTTCGTTGATCAGGAAATAATTCTCAGTCACCCCTTTCACTGATACCGTATATAGATCGCTCTTCACGCTGTACACGGCAGCCCCACCTGTAACCGTGGGAGCTACCAGGTCAATGTCAGGTAGCTCTTCGAGTATTTCCAGATCCCTCCAGTTCAGTGTGACGGGGACTTGGTTATTCTGTCCTGGCCCATGTGGCCGGTTTGGACCGAAACTTCCTGGAAGTACTGTGATTGTGTTGCCACCAAACGCGCCTAGCTCTCCACTAATCGATGCGTTCATTCCTTGAGTTAGGGATATCAGCCCCGTGACTGCTGCGACCCCAATGAGTATGCCTATTAGGTTCAGTGCAAAGCGGAATTTACGTTCCGTCAGACTGTTTGCACTTATTAATATAATGTCGCCTATTCTCATGAAATCCCTCTTTCGACTCTATGTTACCGCTGTATATATGCAAATACCAGAATTAGATCATAATCAATTTTCTTGACCACCTATTCGGGTGATACAGGGACTTTACCTCGATGATAGCCTATGAATACATATCGAACATACCCAACCCTAGTGTATTGGTGTATGATTTGAACGAGTTACCATATTACAGGATACCCGACGCGCCAGAGATGATGACAGCCACAACGGTCCTAGTCAGGCTGCTTGACGGTCTTGGCTTCAGGTACAGGTGGGCAACGGAGGGCCTCAAGGAGGTAGACATCCAGTTCCAGCCATGCGACTCCAGCATGAAGGTCTGGGAGCTGCTGGCCCACATCCATGGGCTTGTCCTGGTCTCGGAGGGGTTCATCACGGGGAGCGAGGACGAAAAGGTCACACCCGTGGGTCTCGATGAGAGGAGGAAGAAGACCCTTGACGCAATTGTGAGGATTAGGGAGGCGTTGCTGAAGCTTGACGACGAGTACCTTGAGAACAGGATGTACAGCCCGCCATGGGACAAGAGGGATTTCCCCGTCTGGAACCTCATCAACGGACCGCTGAGCGACGCATTAACCCACGTCGGACAGGTCGCCTCCTGGAGGAGGATGAACGGAAACCCCATCCCAGGTGCCAGGGTTTTCCACGGCGAGCCTCCCCAGGAGTAACGTCCTCCAAGGTTTTATCCGCGGAAAAGCCCATCTTTGTCCTTACTGGTGGCTCCTTGGTTTCTGACGCAGTAATCGGTATAATCGTCCAGATGGGGATGGTTGTGCTTCTGTGTATGGGCTTCACATTCACTTACATGATTGAGAGCTTTCCCAACTTCGCCCACATCGGCTTCACCCTGATTGGGACAACGATAACATTCACAATGACCAAGTTGATGGGCATCAACCCGTACCTGTCATGGCCCGTGTCTATGATACTGTGCGGACTGCTGGGCGTGGCGCTCTACATCCTCATTGTAAACCCCATCAAGAGGAGGAGGAAGGACGGGAACATCACAGTAACCCTCGCGTTCTACGCCTTGTCTATTATCATCGAGACGGTCGTGGGGGTCTACAGTTTCTGGATAGTCACCAGCAGACACGAGACTACGAGGGGCTTTATGTTGAAGAAATTTGATTTCACGTTGTTCGATCTCCCAGGCGTCTCGATAATGACGCCGTTAGCCAGCTTGTGCCTCCTGGTCATCCTCTACGTCTTCCTCTCAAGGTCAAAGTACGGGCTGGCCATCAGAGCGGTCTCGGAGAACGAGGACTTGAGTGCCGTGTTCGGTATAAACACAGGCAGGATTCACATGGTGTCATGGTTCATAGTGGGCGCGTTGGCGGGGCTAGCGGGCTCAATAATCCCGCTGTGGACATCACTGCGGGGCAGCTTCGGTGGGGAGATGCTTGTTACGGTGATGGCGGGAAGTATCATTGGCGGCCTGGACAGTATCTACGGAGCGGTCATCGGCGGGGTGCTGATTACCC